>Ga0153915_10006010_pt1 | contig 11342 bp, 9 predicted proteins | sample Opewatmetagenome_2_FD_107003 | JGI IMG/M metagenome (GOLD analysis project Ga0153915, IMG submission 107003) | Freshwater wetland microbial communities from Ohio, USA - Open water 3 Core 3 Depth 3 metaG | ecosystem: Environmental > Aquatic > Freshwater > Wetlands | place: USA: Ohio, Lake Erie...
AGAAATTCCTTCAAAAAGAGCAGGAAGGAAGGGTTGTATTGACGAAGACCGTGAAGGGGAAGGTTTTTACCGTATTCGGGGCAAAGGGCGGTGTTGGAACGACGACTCTGGCCGTCAATCTAGCGACAGCTATGGTTGGATTTAAAGGCAATCCTTCCGTTGCTCTGGTGGATATGAATTTCCTTTCCCGCGATGTTCCGCTTTTTCTTAACATGAAGTCCACCTTCAACTGGGCCGAAATCGCGCGCAACATGTCACGGCTGGATGCCACGTATCTGATGAGCATCCTTCAGAAGCACGTGAGCGGAGTTTACGTGCTGCCGGCGCCTGTTGTGGTGGGTGAGGAGGGCAGCATGGTGCCCGAATTGATTTCCAAAGTGGAAAAGGTGCTCGAACTCATGCGGTCTATATTCGATTTTGTCATCATTGACGGCGGACAATTACTGGGACGCATATCGACGTACCTTATCGGTATATCGGACAATGTGTTGATCGTTACTATACCGATCCTTCCGGGAATAATAAATGTCAAGAAACGGATGGATGCTTTTCAGGATCTCGGTTATCCGATCGAGAACACAATAGTGGTCATGAACCGCTATAATCAGAAATCCGGTATTTCCATAGACGAGGTACGCAAAATGATCAAGAAGGATTTACGGTGGAGCATACCAAACGACTATCGGAGCACGATGAATGCTATAAACACAGGCATTCCCCTGACGAGGAGCGCTTTAAAAACCGATATAACGAACAAAATATTAGAGCTGGCAGCGGAACTGTCGAGTGGAGAAATCAGCAGGGATAAAGAAAAGAAATCTTTTTTTGACATATTTTAAATGCTGGTGTTGCAGGGGGAATCTTTGACTACGCGAGATATTAAACAACAGTCTTTTGCACAGACGAATGAATATAACGAAATGAAGGTGAGGCTCCACGGTCGCCTGCTCGATATCCTCAACCTGTCTCTTATAGATTCTCTTGATAAGAAGACACTTCAACGAGAGATAAGAAAAGCGATAGAATATCTCTTCTCCCAGGGTGAGGTTAGCCTCCCCTTGAATGCTCTGGAAAAAGAACATCTCTATCTGGAGATACAGGACGAACTGCTGGGGCTTGGTCCCATAGAACCATTCATGCACGATCCAACCGTCACCGACGTGCTGGTAAATACTTACAAACAAATCTACGTGGAACGTTCCGGTAAACTTGAACTCACCAGCGCACGTTTTAAGGATGACGCTCATCTTAAAAAGATAATTGACCGGATTGTATCGGCGGTGGGACGCAGGATAGACGAGTCCAGCCCCATGGTTGATGCGAGGCTCGCCGATGGTTCCAGAGTTAATGCCATCGTTCCTCCTTTGGCCATAGACGGTCCCATCCTTTCGATCAGGCGCTTCTCGGCAGATCCCCTTGAGATGGATGATCTCATCACCCTGGGTTCGGTCAGCCCGGAGGTGGCGGAGTTGCTGAAAGACATCGTAAAGGCAAGACTAAACGTGCTCATCTCCGGAGGTACAGGGACCGGAAAGACGACGCTTCTCAATGTAATGTCACGCTTTATTCCGAGCAACGAGCGCGTTGTTACCATAGAGGATTCGGCGGAACTCCAGCTTAAACAGGAGCATGTGGTGCGACTCGAGACAAGACCTCCCAATATCGAGGGCGCGGGCGAAATAACCCAGAGGGATCTTGTCAGGAACAGCCTCCGAATGCGGCCGGATAGGATCATTGTGGGTGAGGTGAGAGGTGACGAGGTGATCGATATGCTCCAGGCCATGAACACAGGCCACGATGGTTCGCTAACCACCGTACACGCTAATTCCCCACGGGACGCGCTCATTAGGCTGGAAACTCTTATGGCGATGTCTGGACTCAATATTCCAAACGAGGCAATGAGGAGATATATCAGTTCAGCTCTGGATGTGGTGATTCACATTGCCCGCCTGATGGATGGCACGAGAAAAGTTGTTTCCTTTCAGGAAATCGTTGGTATGGAGCAAAGCATCATTACCACGCAGGAAATATTTTCATTCGAACAGACAGGAGTTGATTCGCAAGGCAAGATTGAGGGCGGTTTCCGAATGCATGGCTTAATTCCCCAGTTTTTTGAAAAATTCAAAGCTCATGGCATCACAGTTTCCTATGAAAAGTTTCAGACAACCAAAGAGGACATTATGAGGCTCGGGAGGCGGCAATGATTTTTTTTATAGCAGCAGCTATCTCTATCTCGGTATTCTGCATTATAGAAGGTGTTTTTCTTTTTATCCAGGGCAGATCAAACCCTGAAATTAAGAGAATCAGCAGGCAGATTGCCGAACTCTCGAAACAGAATATACGTAATCCTGAAGTGTCTTTGATGGGTCACATGCGCCCTTTAAGCGATGTGCCATGGCTTAATAAATTTCTCTTACGCTTTCCCATTGCCCAGAGAATAGACCTTTTTCTAATTCAGGCGGATGTCTCATTCACGATTGGAGTTTTCCTGCTTCTTTCTGTGGTTATTGCCCTCGTCGGTTTTCTCGTTATTTCCATGATTACACATAATTTTCTGTCTTCTCTTCCTGGTTTGATTATTGGTTTTGTTCCTTATTATGTTCTCAACATTATGAAGACACGGAGGATTAGGAAATTCGAAGAACAACTGCCCGATGCCCTTGACATGATAGCCCGTTCTCTGCGGGCCGGGCATGCGCTGGGCAGCGGGATCGAGATGGTGGGACAGGAGTTTTCTGAACCTCTTGGAATTGAGTTTACCAAAACTGTCACGCAGATTACTTTCGGCGTTGGTCTTGAGGATGCCCTGAGAAACATGGCAAAAAGGATTGACTGTCCCGACCTCAAATTCCTGGTGGTTTCCGTCATCATCCAGAAAGAAAGCGGAGGCAATCTCAGCGAAATAATGGAGAACATCGGGAGAATAATACGAGAACGCTTCAAGCTCCGGGGAAAGATCCGGGCTCTCACTGCAGAGGGGAAACTGTCGGCAATTATTCTGTTTGTCCTGCCGATTTTAATAGCGATAGTGCTTTTAGTTATCAATCCGTCCTACATAAAAGAACTGGTGGAAGACCCTACGGGGCGGAAGGTTATTGCCGGTATGGTTGTAATGATATTTTTCGGTGCGCTTGTTATGAAGAGAATCATCAATATAAAGATATAGAGGAGTGGCGCGATGGCTTCCTTAATAGCAGTGATTGTTTTTTGTGTGTTAACGCTTATTGTTGTGAGCGCCTTTACTTTTTTGCGCGAAAAGGAACAGCAGACGGCGATTACGGAGAAAATTATGGAATTTTCGGGGATGGCCGGGACCGAAGTCGCTCAGGAGGATATGGCGCTGCCGAAACAACAGGTGGCAAAACAGTTTGCCCAGATTATCCGTTATTTCGGCAATCTTTTGAAGCCTCAAAAGAAAGAAGAAATATCTCTTATCCAGAAGAGGTTTCAGAGAGCTGGTCTAAGAAAAAGAAACGCGCTGGTAGCCTTTTTTGGTTTCAAAGCTGTCTGTGCCATTTGTCTTTCCATGGGGTTTGTCGCCGCTTTTGTGTTATTCCGGTTGCCGATTACGCTGCCGAAAGCCATAGCGCTGGTGGTACTGTTTAGTCTGGCCGGATTCTATCTGCCGAACCTGTGGCTTTTTCTTAAGACATCCCACAGACAGGATGCTATAATAGAAGGCTTTCCAGACGCGCTTGACCTTCTTGCCGTCTGTGTCGAGGCCGGCATGTCACTCGATGCCGCTGTAAAGAGGGTGGGGGAAGAAATGCGGCTCAGCAATAAGGTGTTGAGCGATGAATTCGGGCTTCTTAACCTGGAGATACGGGCGGGCAAGGATCGAAAGGAAGCCATGAGAAGCATGGCCGACAGGATAAATCTCGAAGATGTGAGCAGCTGGGTTTCCCTGCTTATCCAGACAGATAGATTAGGCACCAGCATTTCCCAGGCTATTCGGATTCAATCGGATTCTTTGCGCACGAAGCGTTCGCAACGTCTGGAGGAAAAGGCGGCCCAGATTCCTACTAAACTGCTGTTTCCGACCATCTTTTGCATTTTTCCCGCGCTTTTTCTGGTGATTTTAGGACCCGCGATGATACGGATTTTCAGAATGCTGGCGCAGCACTGAAAAACATGGAGGAATTATGATGAACCATAAGATATTAAAGAGTTTTGTATGTTGCAGCGCTCTTGTTTTTACCATTTCCGCCTGTGCAACAGTGAGGAACGTCGCCGGCTTTTTCGGCATTTTGAAGACGAGCAGGGAACAGGCGACAGAAAAAAACATTTCAATCTTTGCCAGAACAATACGGCCATTCAGGGGCAATCCCGATTCCCACTATAATCTGGCGCGCTATTATCAGGATAGAGGGAATCATTGGGAGGCAATCATAGAGCTTGAAAAGACGCTTGCCATAGATCCCGTCAATGTGAGGGCGCTGAATGCTTTGGGAGTTTCGTACGATTGTCTCAAAGAATTCGAGCTTGCCTCCAGGTGTTATCAGGCTGCGCTTAAACTCTGTCCGAACTCAGCCTATATCTACAACAATATTGGGCAGTCGTTGGTTCTCCAGGGAAAGTACATTCCCGCTATCGAGGCTTTCCATAAGGCTTTAGCCTGTGACAAAGATTTTCCGGATGTCCGTATCCATAATAACCTTGGCAGATCCTATGTTATGACCGGTCAATATGATCTTGCCCTTGCCGAATTTGAGCAAGGCAGCAGGGGCTTACCGGCTGAATCTGTCCTGGATCGTGTGATGCGTGAGGCCGAAGGAAAAACTCCGTCGCCGGAAAATCTCGCAGTAGCCCCAGTAGATGACGCAAGAGCCTTTTCCGCCAAAGTTGCAAAGTTTTTGCAGGAGCACTCAGCGGATAATGTCCGCCAGGAAAACGCCATGTTGGTTTATGCACCGCAAAAACAGCCGACCATGGACACAGCGGATAATGTCTGCGTTGAGGTGTCGAATGGCAATGGGGTAAAATTCATGGCGAGAAATATGAGAGACCATTTGAACAAAAATGGTTTCCGCGTGACCAGAATATCCAACGGGGGTGATGTTGATCAAACGTACATCTATTACGAGAAAGGTCATGCCCGGGAGGCGAAAGCTTTGGCTCTCCAAATGCCGGTTGTCGTGAAAATCAAGGAGTTGGAGAGCCTTGATGTGCCTGATATAAAGGTAAGGATCCTGCTGGGCAAGGACATGATACGATATATGAGGAGCCCTTCACAGAACGCCTATACACTTGAATCCTGGATAGGAGCCTGAGAGTGCAGATAAAATGTCCTCCGCTGGCGGAGGACGGATGTGAATATAGAAAGACTCCAGAAGGAAAGTAGATGGAATGAACGATAAAAAGCGTTTTTCAAAGAATTTTTTAGTGATGATTGTCTTGATTGTGCTTTGTGGTTGCGCCTCATGGAAGGGCCAGCAGGCTATGTCGGGTGATTATAAAAAAATGGTTGATCTACAGCAGCGGAAGGCTTCGGCAATAAAGGCACAGGAACCTTCATTGCCTGCGGGTTATGAGGCGACGGCTGAAATCCACGAGCAGTTGGGAGATGCCTGCATCAGACAGGGCGATTCTGCTGCAGCATTAACTGAATACAGGAAAAGTCTGGAGAAAGAGCCGCTCCGAACAACGGCCCGATACAAAATCGGTATGCTTTTTCTCGGCAGGAAATTACCGGAAGAAGCTCTAAAAGAGTTTGATCAGATCATTGCCAGGGAACCGGGCAATGCTTCCTCTTACCACGGAAGGGCGAAGGCGCGCTTTCTTCAGGGAAATCTGGAGCTTAGCAAAAGCGATCTTAGAGCGGCTCTAAGGCTGAACGATAAAATTTGGCAGGCGCACACGCTCCTGGGTGTCATTTGCGATACCGAGAAACATTACTCTGAGGCGGAGGATGAATACCTGAAGGCGCTTGCGATCCAGCCTGATTCTGCCGCAGTTTACAACGATCTGGGTGTATCCTTGTATCTCAATGGCAAATTCGATAAAGCTGCTGATGCTTTTCTTAAGGCTTTCAATATCAATCCTGACAACCGCCGCATTTGCAATAATCTTGGTTTGGCTCTCTACAGGTTGGGGAATACGGCAGATGCACTGGAAGCATTTAAGCGAGGCGGCAGCGAGGCAGCCGCTTTCAATAACATCGGCTACCTGCAGATGAAAGATAAACAGTACGACAATGCCCTTGCCGCCCTGGAAAAGGCAATCGATGAGAACCCGTCGTATTATGCGCGGGCGCAGAAAAACATCGGCAAGGTTAAGGCAGCGCTGAAAAATGCCAAGAATCAGCAGAAGCCGGGCGCCATGGAGCAATAGAAACTTTCCCCAGGTGCGGTCATGAATGCCCCCGCATTTTGGGATAATTTTTATTTGACTTGTTGCTGTATTGGATTGGTTGACAGAAATTCTACCGATGATTATTATAAAATAACATAGAGGAATTTCTCAACGCGGAGCATATGTAGCAAAGGCACGCCGCCATTTTGATTAAGAGTTGTTTTCAGGCGTAATGACTTCTTTCAGGAACGGGCTTGGAGAATCCATGCTGGCTGATGCGTTAGCCTTGTGTTTATTGAACAAGGTTCGAAAGTTGCCGGGGTAAAAATATGTTCCAAAATCCTTCGCCAGAGGATGCGTGAGATGAAGATATTCAGGAATATATCAGGCGGCAAAGGCGTGGCGGCTGTTGAGCTGGCGCTGGTATTGCCGATTTTCTTCTTTGTTGTCTTTGCGACCATCGACTTCGGATGGTACTTTTATGTCAAGCACACGATTCAGTCCGCAACCCGGGAAGGAACCAGACTGGCCCTTGTCGGCGTCAAACTCAAAGACCAAAACAACAACGAAATGACCCGGGAAGCCTCCATTATCACTACCATACAGAATTTATCCTCCCTTGCCGTCGACAAGGATAAGCTGACGATCTATATCTATCCCGTGGGCTCTGACTATAGTACTCCGGTGGGATCGAATACGACCACCAGTGTTAACGCCGGCCAGGGAGGCGACTACATGCGGGTACAGGTTACTTACACGTATAATTTCCTTACACCGTTTATTGGTGATTTATTTACCGGGGGAAATAGTGTTATCCAAGCAAATTCTCTGTACAGAAACGAGCTGTTTTAAAACGGGGGAAGGCGCTTTGTTGCCGAACGGAGGTGCGATATGAAGGTCTCGAGACATATAATAGCGAAATTTTACAATTGTCGGGGACATCTTGGCGAAAAGGGTGTTGCCGCTGTAGAGTTGGCGATTATACTGCCTCTGATGCTCATTATAGTCTTTGCGATCATTGATTTCGGAAGACTTTTTAATGCGAGGCTAGAGATCACTAATATGGCTCGTGAAGGCGGGAGTCTGGCCTGCCGCGACATGAAGTCCGCCGCGGATATCATTACCATGCTTCAGATTGGGGCAAGTGATCTGGATCTTGCGAATTCAGGTAAAATCTACGTCTGGAAGATCGACGGCGGTAAACTGACTAATGGCACGGTTACTCTACCTCAAATCGACACAGCGGCAAGCGCTAATGCCGGGCTTCTCTCTGTTGCGAGCTCTATCGGGAGTAATGTGACAAACCTTGGTTTTTCCAACACATTTTATCAACATCTTGTGTACAACACTACCAATAAAATGTCCGACGTAACATCGGTAACTGTAGTCGAGGTTTTCTACAAGTACACTCCAATCAGCCCGATATCGAAATTCATCCCCGGGCTGATGACAGGTGACAGCGGCGGTAAGATCATCAGCAGCAAGGCGGTGTTCTGATGAATGCCGTTTTCCGTCAGGGAAGGAGACACATTATGCGAACTACACAAAAAAACCAAAGGGGTGCCATATTAGTGCTTTTTGCCATTTTGCTGGTTGTGCTCCTCGGATTCGGCGCGCTGGCTATCGACGTGGGCAACTGGTATGCGGTGCAGGCGGAACTTTCCAAGAGCGTTGATGCGGCCGCCCTTGCGGGAGCAAGAAATATATCGAACGAAGACAAAGTCGACATGCAAACACTGGTCGAGGATTTCGGGAAAGAGAACTTTCCCTCCGGGTTGTTGGATACCCCGGTAACGGGAGCAGGGATTGCGACTTTTACCGCTGCCTACCCGGCGACCCACCGTATAAGTGTAACCGGGGCCGTGAAAGCTCCCACTTACCTGTCCAGGATTTTCGGAATGGATCAGGTTATCACAAATGGCTTCGGGGTAGCCAGCATGAACAGGGTGGAAATAATGCTGGTGCTCGACCGGTCGGGATCAATGGCGGGCCAAAAGATGACCGATCTGAAGACAGCCGCGAAGAGCTTCGTAGGCTTCTTTACTGACACTCAGGACACGGATAAAATGGGGCTTGTCAGCTTTTCCACGACCCCGACACTCGATTTGGCATTGAATATTGATTACGTCAGCGCGATGATAACCAAAATTGACGCAATGTCAGCTAATGACTACACGAATGCCGAAGATGCCATAGCCCAGGGCGGCGCTCAGCTCCCTGATCAGAGCAGTTATCCGGCAGACCAAAGGGTAAATCAGTTTCTTATCTTCTTTTCCGATGGAATGCCGACGGCTCTCAGATCTACGTTCAAATACAATAACACGGACTACGACGGGGTCGTCCACGAGGGTTCTGGAAATAACTGCAGTACGACAAACGGCAGCGTTCAAGACACTCTGTATAAACCGGTCAGCGGTACATGGAGCGGGGTCAATCCCGCCACGACCGGCGATGGAAAAAGCATTTCAACCACGAACTGTAAGCGTGAGATATGTAAGCAAGGAGGGCGGTACGACAGTTCGGGTAATTGGGTATGCCAACGATCCTATAATCCAAAACGATACGAGGGTTATCTGAACACGAAATGGTATCTCTTCGAAACCACCAGTCCGGGTGCCGTATCGGGATATGGAACTGAATATTGCTCTATACCCGCGAATGCCCTGCATGCCTACTTCTGCGCTGCTGCAAAAACAATGGCGATAAACAACGCCCAGGCGCTGAAAGACAGAGGCGTCATAATCTATGTTGTCGGTTTAGGATCGGGGACGGAAATCAATGAGGAGTTTCTCACAAGCATTTCCAGTGGAGACGGATACACCTTTATCGCTCCGACATCGGACGAACTGGAGTCTATCTTTAACAAGATCGCCAAGGAAATAAAACTGCGTCTTGTCCAGTAAGCATTAGAGAAAACATGAAAAGGTTTTCCGCCCAGGATTTATTTCTGATCGGTTATGCCCAGAGATTCGCATAGTATTTCCGCCGGATCAAGAGCGGTCATGCCGGAGAGGCCCGCCAGTTGCATTCGGCAGGAACCGCAGTCCGCAACAATATTTTCAGCTTCTGTTTTTTTAATTAATGAAACAGCCCGATTGCCCATCTGGATTGCCGTGGACTCATTTTCTTTTTTAAATCCGTAACTGCCGGAAAGTCCGCAGCAGGCGTCGTCAAAAATTTCACATTTCAGACCGGGTATCATCGACATAAGCTTTGCCGCCGGATAGCCGATTCCCAGAGCTCTTAGATGGCAGGGGATATGGTAGGCGATCTTACGCGGGACTTCTTTAAAGACGGGTTTTGCATAACCTTCATTTATGAGCTTGGTAATATATTCATGGACGTCATAGCTGCTTTCGGCAATCTTTTTGCCCTGCGGTATTTTCAGAATGCCGGGATAATCATGCAGAAGGCAAAGCCCGCAGGATGTGCACGTATAAACTATATCATAGCCCGCGTCTATATAGTTGGATAGTGAAGCGGCATTTTTTTGCGCAAAGTATTTGGCAAGAGCGATGTTCCCGTTACCCAGCGCGGGAAGGCCGCAGCACCACTGAGGCGGCAGGACAACGTCAACATTCATGGATGAAAGCAGTCGAATAATTTTCCTGCCGATATCCGGCCGGTAGAAATTTATAAAACAGCCGTAGAAAAAGGCGACTTTTCTTGTTTTTTTATTCAGAATTTTCTTTTCCCGGCGCATTGTCTGAAAACGAAATTTCGGGAAAGGAATGTAAGTAGAAATTCCCATTGCCCTAAAAGCTTTTTTCCCAATTTTACTCGAAGCTATCATGTTGGCGATGGGAGCCGCTAAAGAACCGAGAGTGCTCAAATAATAATTATTGGCAAAAAGCAGATGTGTCGGTGTCTGGGGATGTTCCTTCCCGTATCTTTGCTGTTCATTAAGGATGATTTGCGCCGGTTCCACTCCGCACGGACAGGCCATTTCACAGCGTTTGCACTGGCTGCACAGAAGAACCCATCCGTCTTCCGCTCTTTCCCTGTCAGACCGGAATCGCTGGGCGTCCGGTCCCGACTGCTTCGGTCCGGGAAACGCCGGGTTTACCCGGAATACGGGGCAGTTTTCCACGCAAATCGTGCAGCGTATGCAATGTTCATATTTCATCTGGATAAATACTCCGCGCAGGATTTTACCGCCGCATGGGCTGTCGCCAGCGCCAGACCATGACCGCAGCCGTTTTTTAATATTTCCGTATCGGCAAGAATTCCGCCGCATACAAAAATATTTTCCCAGGGGCAACCGGCAGGACGCAGGGATGAATCAGCCGTAATACCCGCTCTGCCGATGCCGTGATCTAAAGAAAAATAATCATTATCGAACCATGTTGCCCTCGGGCCGGGAACATGCACAGGCAGATTAAATATATTCTCAACAATGGCTTCGCGCGTTGCAGAAAGGCCGCCGCCGACAAATGATCCGGTGGACAGAATAAACGCCCTGGCGTTAATGCTGTTGGGTCTTCCTTCGGAAGGCGTTGTTACCGCTTCAATCAGCCTGCCGGATTTTTCTATTCCCGTAACAGGCCATGCCCAGTAAATAGTGCCGCCTTTTTTGCGAAAGTATCCTTTAAGTCCGTTGAACAATCTTCTGCCCGGCATGGATGGCGGAATCGTCGGAATTTCAAATACAGGCTTTCCAATAAGGACTGATATTGTATTGGCAATTTCACCTGCCGATTCCATACCGAGAACGGCAGGGAAGGCAATTTTGTCTTCGTTGATGTTTTGTTCCTTAAGCCAGACGACAAATTTTTCGAAGAACTCTTTATTCTCGAAATGCGACGCGATACTCATTGTGCTGTAAACACCGGCATCATACGTTGACGCTTTAGTATTATTGCGCCGGGATATGATGTAGCCCGGATAAAAATCCTTGAGTCCTTTAAATGTTATAATATGTATGCTGTCCTTCTTGTCCTGAGGCGCCTCTTTCATTGTTGAGGGAACCAGACAGGAAGTTTTAAGTGTGCCCAGAGCTGAAAGAATAAAACGGTTTTCTTCGGCAGCGCCGGCATAGGGAATTCCCATAT
>Ga0153915_10006011_pt1 | contig 11342 bp, 12 predicted proteins | sample Opewatmetagenome_2_FD_107003 | JGI IMG/M metagenome (GOLD analysis project Ga0153915, IMG submission 107003) | Freshwater wetland microbial communities from Ohio, USA - Open water 3 Core 3 Depth 3 metaG | ecosystem: Environmental > Aquatic > Freshwater > Wetlands | place: USA: Ohio, Lake Erie...
CGCGCGGCGCTCTTGCTGAGGAATGACGTGATGATGGAGGCGAACATGTCCTTCCGGAGCGCGCTCTCCGAGTCCTCCCGCCGGCTCATCAGCTCGGAGTAGAGCCGCTCCCTGGCATCGGCGTCCTGTCTGGCCGTCAGATGGCGATTGGTCAGGAACCCGATCCACACCACCGCGAGGGCCGTCAGGAGGCCCCCGACCGGCCCCAGCACGATATGGGTCTTGTCCCACAGATCCTTGGGTCCCGCGCTCAGGTCACTCACTGTGCAGGGTGTACTTGCCGTTGGCTTCTTCCAGCACCAGCCGGTATCGCACCGCGTCGCTGACGGAGACGATCTCCAGCGTCGGGGCCTGATTCTGATACCGTACCGTGAGGGTACACTTGCCGGTCTCCTTCACGAACAGCCGGTAGGCGCCGAACTTGTCGGTGGTGTCGGTGACCGCTCCGGAGGCTGTGGTGACCGTGACCGGTACGCCCGCCAGGAGCTGTTTGCCCAGCCGGACGGTGCCGTAGACCTCGCCCCGACGGTCTCCGCCGAGCAGGGCCATCCCGACCAGGAGTAACAGACTGAATCGCATGCGAGTGCCTCGTCAAATCAAGAGAGTGTTCACGCCGCAATTCCCGGCACAGGGCATCCGCCCGTGCCGGAGATGCGGGACGTCAGCGCCAACGTAGATCGACCGCCAACTACTCCTCGACTTTTGCCTTCCGCTTGAGATCGGCGCGGTGAGCCCGTTCGTACGTCTGAATGTCCTTGAAACGGCCCTTGGCGTGGCGGACAGCGTAGAGCTTCTTCCCGGAAGAGCTGCGGTGAGTGGTACGCCGACCCTTGGGCATGGTGACCTCTCAGCACGAGAAATGGTACCCCAGAAAACGTGCAACGACCTCGCTGCCCGCTCCTGCGAGCTGGCCTCGAGTAGCGGGAGTGCGCCGACTGGTTCAGGGCTCATAGTTACGCGAGGAGCGTGAAGAGATCTTGAGAGTGGGGTGAGGGTCCGTCAAGGGCTGCGATGACCGCGACGGCGACCACGGAGCGGAATCGCGGTGGCTCCTTGCTGAGCCCGCCGATTGAGGGTAAGCTGCCCGCGGCAGTTCTTCGAGAAGCCTCTCCTGAACATACCAAACCGCCCCGAAGGGGGTTCCATGACGTGGAGCTCACATTGTCGTCGCAGCGTCGCCATTGCCTCGCTCGGCGCGCTGGTCATCACAATTGCGGCATGCGGCAGGCGGCAAATCGTCCAGGGCGAATGCCGCTCCGTACACGGTGCGGATGTGTGCGTGTGGGGGGAGAAGTCCGGCAACACTATTGTCGCCTTCGGCGCGACCATTCCCGTCGCCGCGATCGAGAACGCGCCGGCCGAGGCCCCCATGGTCTGGCCGCCGGTCGCGCTGGGCACGTTTTCCCTGCCTGCAGAGGTAAGCTCGGCGACCGGATTCCAGGCGTTCGATGTGTTCTGGGAGGCCCATGGCCATCCGCCGGAGCCCTATCTCGTTCCCCACTTCGACTTCCATTTCTACGCCATCCCGCTCGGTGAGGTGGAGGCAATCGACTGCGCCGACTCGACCAAGCCGGCCCGGCTTCCAACCGCCTACGAACTGCCGGATGTGAGCATCCCGCAGCTCGGTAACCTGATCGGGCTGTGCGTGCCGAAGATGGGGATGCACGCCCTGGCTGGACCGGAGCTGCATGCGCCGACACCGTTCCACCAGACGATGATCGTGGGGTATTACCGGGGGCACCCGACTTTTGTGGAGCCGATGGTGGCCCGGCAGACGCTACTCGAACGGCGCAGTTTCGTGCTGGACGTGCCGGATGTGCCGGACCGACCCGCGAACGTGCACTTTCCGAAGCGCTTCCGGGCTGACTATGACAGCACCGCGCAAACCTACCGCCTCGTGTTCTCCGACTTCAGCCCGGCGGGCGCGCCGTAGCAGGGAGGGGCACTCCTGCCAGCCACGAGGCCCGCAGGGAAGGGCGACGGTCCATCGCCCCTCCGGCGCGCGCTCAGAATCCCCGCGGTCTCCCACGCGGGGATTCTTCGATTCACCGGCCTCCATGCGCTGATTCCCATCAGGAGCCAGGCCCAACCTGCATCGCCCTCCCGGCTACTGCCGCGCGAGGTCCATGTTCATCATGGCCTCTTCCTTTACGCCATTGTCGTCGAAGTCGAAGCCGACGTGTCCCCGGGTCAAGGTGAGCACGTCGCCGCTCAGTGACATGTCGAACTGGCTCTCGCCAAACAAGCCGCTGGTGTAGGTCAGCGTCAGGACATCGGACGAGGTGGACCAGGTGCCGGCCAGCACCCACGGCGGGTCACCCTGGGTCGTGATGGTAAAGGTGAAGGCCTTTGTCTGTTCCAGCACGAGCTGGACCGTGCCCCCGGCGGCTACGATCTCCGCCTTCGTCGCGGGGTTGGCCACGCTCACAAATTCCGCCTTGCTTGCGCTCCAGGTTCCCGCGAGTTCGCTGGCACTGGGCCCGCCCCCGCCGTCCCCGCAGCCGAGGCCGATAGCCGCGGCAACCCCGATGAATACCACTCGCCTGGACGTCCACATCCTCTCGCCTCCTTGAGCGTCACTGCCGCTTGACAATACGCCTGGCCCGGCAAGGAGGACTGAAGTACTGATGAATGGTCCTTCTTTGAGGGTTTCGTCACCGAACTCGCTTTCACGGCCGCAGAACGCGCGCCGACCCTCGCAGGCAGAGCTCGCCTCGCCTGTTGCTACCGTTGGCACGATTCCGACTGTCGGAGGGACCGACCTGCACCGGCTCGACCCAAATCGCACTGGCTGCGACGAGGTACGGTTTGCCCGAAGAGAGTGTCGCCCGCGATTGCCTGATTGGGCCGCAGTTCTGAAGTCGGGGTTAGGGCTGTCCGAATCGCGTCTTGAACGTCTGCCCGTACGGGGTGGGCCTCCCGTCGTAGTTCGATATCACGTCCATGGGCTGTCCCCAAACGTCCCAGTCCCAGGCGAGATAGCTCCCCTGACGCGCATCCATCCAGTCCATCAGCGCGTTGACGAAGTCGCTGCCCCCGTCGTCCTGCCCCAGCTCACCGAGGATGAGCGGCACCTGCTGCGCGACCGGTGCGGCCGTGCTGTCCCAGCAGCTCTTCGCGGAGCACCAGCTGAAAGCGTAGATGTGCCAGCTGGCCACGAGGTTGTGGAGTGGGTCGCTGGGCCGGTTCGCCAGCCAGGCGGAGAGCCCGGCCGAATACTCGACTCCGCCCAGCATGATCACATTGGTGGCCCCGGTGCCGCGCACCGCGTCGACCAGCTCCTGCATTCCCGCCGCGGCGAACGTCATCCCCCGGCAGGTACCGCCGTCCCGCCAGCAACGCCACGCTTCCGGGCTGTCGATGTTACCGTCGGGGTAGGGCTCATTGAACAGATCGAAGATCACGCGATCGTTGCCATTGAAGGCGGCCGCCACTTCCCGCCAGAACTCGGGCGAGTGGTCGTGGTTCGCCATCGGCGCCTGGCCGAGAGCCCGGTCCGTTCCGGCGGCGCTCCAGTGCAGGTCGAGAATGGCGTAGAGGCCGGCGTGGTTCAACAGGGAGACGTAATCGCTGATCGCCCGGCGGTAGTTATCGCCCGAATAGGCCGGGTCGACGCCGTTGATGGCCAGCCAGCAGCTCTCGTTGAGCGGAACGCGGACGGCATTGGCGTGCCAGGAGGCGATCGCCGCGACCGAGACGGAGTCGGACGGGCCATCGAAGATGCCCCATCCCTGCGCACAGGCGTATTCGGTGCCCGACCGGTCCACGCCGCGCAGCCGCACGGGCCGACCCGCCGAATCCACCAGACGGTTGCCCTCGACATGGAGCGCCAATCCTGCAGTCGGCGGCGGACCTCCCGCCGTCCCGGAGGGACTCTCACCGCACGCGGCCAGTGCGCTGAGGGCGAGGACCGCCAGAAGCCGTGGCCGCATGGAGTCCCTCTCCCTGTTTGCGCGTGAGCAGGATCTGGCGTCCCGCAGAGTGACGCTACCCAACCAGAACTCGTCTCATCCGGGCGGGGGGGCAGTGACCGGGTCACGCGGCTAGAGCGGGGTCCGCCCGCCCTTCTAGGTGTCTACGCTTCTCCCTTCGGCCGCATCGGGCTTCAGGTTTTCGGCGCCTCCGGCTCGCTCTTGCAGGTGGAAATCCCGAAGGGCAGGTAGCCCGGGCAGACCCCGACGAGGCTGGTCAGGAGGAGAACCACCCCCACCACCCCCAGCACGACCGCGAGTATCCCGCCGATGCGGCCGGTGAAGTAGAGCAGGGCGATGACCAGAAAGACCAGGGCCCGGATGATGCGATCGGCGGTGCCCATGTTGGTTTTCATCGGCGTCTCCTTTCAAGAGGAGGTTCAGGCGCAGGCCGGTGACCGCGCCAGGTGATGCGTCTCACCCGGCGGTCGCCCGCGGCCGGCACCCGAAGAGCCGGATACGCCCGAGCATCCGTTCCAGCGGACAGAAGCCGGTGAGACTCGACTGGAAGAGGTTGAAGCCCACGAAGGCCGTGAACAGCAGCCAGTAGGGGCTCACCCACCAGCCAAGGGCTACCGAAACGATAACGAATATGCCGGCGATCCGGCGGATGACCATTTCACTACACACGACTGCCTCCCATGGTTGGCCGCGCTAGCCGCGGCGTCTGCCCAGCTCCCAGTACAACAGCGGAACCACCACCATCGTGAGGAGCGTCGCCACGATCGCTCCGCTTATCAGCGCCACCGCCAGCCCCTGGAAGATCGGATCGAGGACCATCACCAGACCGCCGACGACCACGGCCGCCGCGGTCAAGGCGATGGGCCGGAAGCGCACCGCGCCCGCCTCGATGACGGCCTCTTTCAGGGGCACACCGCGCGCCTCGGCGATCCGGATGAAATCGACCAGGAGGATCGAGTTCCGTACGATGATCCCGGCCAGCGCGATCATCCCGATCATGCTGGTCGCGGTGAAGAACGCCCCGGTCAGCGCGTGTCCCGGAAGGATGCCGATCAGGGTGAGGGGGATCGGGGCCATGATGACCAGCGGGATACTGAACGACTCGAACCACCAGACCACGAGCACGTAGATCAGGACCAGGACGGCGGCAAAGGCGAGGCCCAGGTCCCGGAACACCTCGATGGTAATCTGCCACTCGCCGTCCCACTTCAGCGCCGTTTCGTCCAGCCGTTCGGGCTGCACCGCGTTGTAGCGCCGGATCTCCGCTCCCTGCGTCCGCACGGTGTCCAGCGCCCGGTTCATCGCCAGGATGGCGTAGACCGGGCTCTCGATCGATCCCGCCACGTCACCGGTCACGTAAATCACCGGCCGCAGGTCGCGCCTGTAGCGTGGCTGCTCCACGATTCCCGAGTCCACTGTCACGAACCGCCCAAGCGGTGTCGGTCCGGTCGCCGCGGGCACGGGCAGGCTCAGGAGCGCCAGGGCCGAAGAGCGCCGCTCGAGCGGGAGCCGCGGCACGATGGCGATGCCCTCGCGCGCGGTGGCGGAGGGTGCGAGCCCCGCGATGCCTCCCGCCTGCGCGAGATATACGCTCCGCACGATCTGATCCACGCTCGCCCCGGCCCGGGCAGCCTCCAGCCGGTTCACCCGGAAGGACAGCCGTGTCGCTGGCGCCGTCACCGTCCAGTCGACATCCACCACGCCCGGGGTCTGTTCGAATACCCGCTTCACTTCTGTCGCGGCCGCGAGACGCGCGCTGTCGCTCCCGGCGTACACTTCGGCGACCAGGGTCGACAGCACCGGCGGGCCGGGAGGAATCTCCGCGATCTTGGCGCTGGCGGAGTAGCGGGCCGCTATCGAATCGACCCCCGGCCTGACGGCCACGGCGATGGCGTGGCTCTGCAGGTGGCGCTCGCCCTTGGGCACGAGATTCACCTGGACGTCGGCCACGTTGGCGCCCCGGCGCAGGAAGTAGTGCCGGACCAGGCCGTTGAAGTTGAACGGGGCGGCGGTGCCGGCGTACACCTGGGTCGAGCGCACTTCGGGCACGGTGCCCAGGTAGGTCGCCACCTCGGAGGCGAGCGCCGCGCTGGTCTCCAGCGGAGTCCCCTCCGGCAGGTCGAGGATCACCTGGAACTCGGACTTGTTGTCGAACGGCAGCATCTTGACCTGCACGGCGCGCAGGGCCAGGAGACTGGTGGAGAGGAGCAGCAGCGCGGCGACCCCGCCGTAGAACAGGTGCCGGCGCCGCGGCTGATCCATCAGCCCGTTCATCAGCCGGCCGTAGAGCCGGGCGAAGCCGGTGGCGCGCACCTCCTTCGCCTCCCCGGCGCCTGAGTCGGTGTGCTTCACATGGCCCTTGAGCAGGCGGTAGCCGAGGTAGGGGGTCACGATGAAGGCGACGGCGAGGCTTGCCAGCATGGCCACGCTCGCCCCGACGGGAATGGGCCGCATGTACGGCCCCATGAGACCCCGGACGAAGGCCATGGGGAGGATCGCCGCGATGACGGTGAAGGTCGCGAGGATCGTAGGATTGCCGACTTCGTCGACGCCCTCGATGGCGGCGGTTGCCGGATCCTTTCCGCCCAGGGCGAGGTGCCGGTAGATGTTCTCGACCACCACGATGGCATCGTCCACCAGGATGCCGATGGAGAAGATCAGCGCGAACAGGGTGATGCGGTTGAGGGTGTACCCGAGGGCGTAATAGCTGAACAGGGTCAATGCCAGCGTCACCGGCACGGCCACCAGCACTACCACCGCCTCGCGCCAGCCGAGGAACAGCCAGATCAGTGCGGTGACCGACAGCGTCGCGATGGCGAGATGCAGGATCAGCTCGCTGGCTTTCTCCCGGGCGGTCTCGCCGTAGTTCCGCGTTTCCGCCACCACCACCTCTGCCGGCAACAGGCGGGCCCGGGACTGCTCGACCCGCTCCAGCACCTGCCTGGCCACGGTCGTCGCGTTGGCACCCTTCCGCTTGGCCACGCTGATGGTGACCGCGCTGGCGCTACCCGAATCGCGGACCGTCGAGGCGACGTAGTCCGTCCGCTCGCCGAAATCCCCTCGTACCTCGGCGACGTCGCGCAGATAGATCGCGGAGCCGCCGCGCGCAGCCACCACCACACCGGACACCTCCGCCGCCGTCTGGAGCGGCGCTCCCACCTGCACCCGGAAGACCGACCCCCCGCTGGCGAACTCTCCTGTCTCGGCGCGGGCGTTCGCGCCCTGCAGCGCCATGGCAACTTCGCCGGGAGTCACCCGTGCGCTGGCAAGCCGGGCCGCATCGAGCTCCACCCGGATCTCCCGAGGCCGACCGCCGATGACCGAGGTCTCCGCCACATCACTGACGGTCCGGATCTCATCCTCGAGCTGGGTGGCCATCTGCCGCAGCTCGTTGGAGCCGTAGCGCCGCGATGAGAGCGTCAGCGTCAGAATCGGGACATCATCGATCGAATGCGGCTTGACCAGCGGAGGCAGGGCTCCCGGTGGAAGCCGGTCGAGGTCCGAAATCAGCCGGGCGTAGACCCGGGTGATGCTGCGCTCCTGGTCCTCCCCGACCTTGAACCGGACGGTGACCATTGCGTAACCGTCGCCGGACGTCGAGTACACGTGTTCGACCGCGGGGATCTCCCACATCCGCTGCTCGATCCGCCGAGTGAGCAGGTTCTCGACCTCCGCCGGCGTCGCCCCCGGCAGCGCCGCGAATACGTCGATCATCGGGACCGAGATCTGCGGCTCCTCCTCCCGGGGCGTGGCGATCAGCCCGAGCAGCCCCGCCCCCAGCGCGGCGATGGTGATCAGGGGCGTGAGCCTGGAGTCGAGGAACCGGCTGGCAACCCGCCCGGCGAAACCCATGTCAGTCGCCCCCGACCAGAATCTCCTCACCGGCCCGAAGCCCGGCGAGGACTTCCACGGTCCCATCCAGGGTCTCTCCGGTCTTCACCCAGCGGCGCTCCACGCCCGCGGGCGTCTGCACCCGCACTCCGATCAGGTCTCCCTCCCTGAGCAGGGCGGTGAGCGGGACCAGGATGGCCGGCCGGGTTCCATCGGGCACCCGCAACGTGGCGCTGCTGCCCGGCAGGAACTCACCCTTCGGGTTCTGGACCAGCGCGTTCACCAGGTACACGCTTCCGGCCGGAGCGGGCACGGTTCCCTCGACGGAACCAGCGGCCGCGCGTTCCTCGATCCGGACCTCGATGGGCTGGCCGCGCCGGAGCGTGGCCGCCACCCGCGGTGGCACCGATACACTGACTCGAAGGACGGACGCGTCCTGCAGCTCGATGACCGGAGTCCCCGGAGCGGCGAAGGCCCCCGGATCGACGTACCGCCGGGTCACGATCCCCGCGAAGGGAGCCCGGAGTGTGGCGTAGGTACCCACCGCATCCAGCTCGCTCCGCGAGGCGCGGGCGGTGTTGAGCCCGGCCTCGGCGCGTGCCAGTCCCGTTTCCATCTGTTCCAGCTGATACCTGGTCGCGGCGCTATCGGCGTAGAGGGCACGGAATCGCGCCGCCTGGGTCTGCGCGTCCCGGTACACCGCCTCGGCCGCCGCGATGCCGGCATCCACCTGGGCCCGCCTGGCCTCGACGTCCCGTGCGTCGATGCGGGCGAGGACCTGTCCCGCCTTCACCCGGTCTCCCTCGCGAACCAGGACTTCGGTAATGCTGCCCATGAGCTTGGTGCTGAGCACCGAGCGCTGGACCGGCTCTGCGATCCCCGCCGCGTCGAACGTGCCGGTGATCAGCGTGTCCTTCACTGTCAGAGTCGCGCCTTCCGGGACGGTGCCCGCGAGGCGGGCATGCGGGGTTTCCTCGCCACCCCGGCCACAGGCCATGGCGAGAAGAGCGGCGAGCGCGGTCGCGTGATGGAATCGGGTCATCGTGTTCCCCTAGTTCTCGAGATCCAGAAGCGGAGAGAGATCACTCCCCGCCGCCTTGAGCTGTTCCGCCGCGGCGACCAGCGCATCGTGCCGGGCGGCGGCGAACCCCAGGCTCGCGGAGGTCTCGGCGACGGCCGCGTCGAACAGTTCCGTCACCGAGGCAAGGCCGCCGTCATACTTGCGTCCGACGATGCGGTGCGCCTCCTGAGCCTGGGTCACAGCGCGTTCCGCCAGGTCCAGCCGGGCCCGGGCCACCGCGAGATCATCGGCGGCGCGGGCCAGTTCCAGGGCGGCCTGCGCCTTCGCCGCGTCTGCCCGCGCGCTGGCAGCCATCCGGCGCCCGCCCGCCGCACGCACCTCGGACAGCTCCGAGGCGCCGGCGAAGGGTGACCAGCTGAGCATCAGGCCCACGGTCCAGGCGCTCTTCCCGCCGAACGGTGTCCCTGGAGCATTCCACTCGAGCCGGCCAAAGGAGTTGAGGCGGGGGAGGTAGAGGGCCGTGGCGCGCCGCCGGTCCGCCTCCGCCGCGGACAGGGCCCGCTCGGCTGCCTGCACGTCCGCGCGGCCCGCCGCATCGGTCTGGCCGGGGCGCGCACGGTCCGTGACGGTCCGGACCCAGTCGGCCTGGGGCAGGGAATCGGGGAGGGTGAACGTGGTGTCGCCCGGTTCTCCCATCAGCAGCGCGAGTCCTCGCTTGGCCAGCCGGGACTGGCTCTGGGCGCCGATCAGCGCCGCCTCCACCTCGCCCGCCTTGACCGACGCCAGCAACGCGTCCGATCGCGTGGCCAGGCCCTGCGCGACCAACGATTCGGCTTCGCGCTGATGCAACCGGGCTGCGTCCAGCGCCGCCTGCAGCGTTCGCACCCGCTCGCTCGCGAGGACGGCGCCCCAGTAGCCGCGGACTACCTCGACTGCCGTGCTGGTCTGGGTCCACTGCTCGGCGGACCTGGCCGCCGCGTGCGCCTCGGTCGCGGCCTTTCGCCCGAGCCAGGCATCGGCATTGAACAGCGGCTGCTCGATCACCAGACCGGTCGCCAGGTTGCCGATGGGGTCGGGATCATTGAGCGTGGCCGGGGCAAAGGCGGCCTGGGTGACGGTGCGCTGGCGCAGTTCGAACCCGAAGGCGCCGAGCGGGTCGGTGGTACGCACGTACCCGCTTTCGAGGCGGGCGGTAGGGAGGATCCCCTTGAGGGGTGCCAGCACCTGGGCGCTGGTGGCCTCTGTCTCGCCGGCGGCGATGCGGTTGGAGTAGCCCCCCTGTGCCGCGCGCTCCAGCGCCTGGCGCAGCGTAAGCGGCGTCTGGGCCGCGGCGGAGCCGGCGGCGGCGACAAGAGTCAGGGCGATGAAGACGGTAGACCGCATCCGTATGCCACCATGGGTCCGTGACTGTCCGGCACTTGCGAAAACACTAAATGACTATATAGTCATAGACAAGAAGAGTCAAGCCGCGCTGGGGGCAGGGGTGCCATCGGTGGCGTGGACTCAGCCTCTACCGCATTGTTCAATGGCCATCTACCGCAGGTGCGACGCCGATCCCATGTCACGCAAACCGCTGACTGCCGAGCAGTTACGGCTCATCGCCGAGCGCTTCAAGGCCCTCTCCGAGCCGTCGCGGCTGGAGATCCTCACTGCCCTGCGCGGGGGTGAGCGCACCGTATCCGAGATCCTCGAGGCCACCGGCCTGGGTCAGGCGAACGTGTCCAAGCATCTTCAGATGCTCCACGCCGCGAGGTTCGTGGACCGGCGCAAGGACGGTGTCAGCATCTACTACCGGCTGGCAGACCAGGACGTCCTCAGGCTGTGCGAGCTGATGTGCGGTCGGCTCGAGGCGGAGGCCCACAGCAAGAAGCAGCTGTTCGCGTGATCGGAGTGGTTCACGGCGGGAAACGTCGGAGCGGACCGGGGGCGGTGGCCCGGCAACGGGCCCGTGGCTATCTTCGTGCGCGTCCCTCCGGTTTGAGGGTGTGCACGGGGCGGTAGCTCAGCTGGGAGAGCACCTGCTTTGCAAGCAGGGGGTCGCCGGTTCGATCCCGGTCCGCTCCACTTTCTAACTACAAGCCCCGCCGTCACCTGCGACGCGCGGGGCTGTTTTCTTTGAGGTTCCGGGCGGGTGGTTGTGCCATCAGTTGTGCCACGGTGCACCCCGCGCGTGCACTCCGATAGGAGCGACCGAAAATGACAGTAACGAGGCTGTATTGCACGGTCTGTGAGAAGGGGTTCTTCGAAGTGGCGCATCAGCCCGAGGATTCGGTCAACCAGTTCACCACCGTGCCCGCGCAATGCTCAGTTTGCGGGTTCAAGACCGTCCACCGGCCGGCCCCTCCGGAGAACTCCGGGGAGGGCCCCACTTCTGATGCAGGGTAGGGAGGCGCTGCCGTCCCCCGTTCCCCGCCCGAGCGTCCGCCGACGGTCAGGCGCGTGCTTTTCCCCTCTCCGGTGGCGTCAGGTGCGGCGCTCCCCTCGGAGGGCGGTTGTTACTCCGGGTGTTACTGAGCCGCCGCCCAGCGCCTAAGCATAGATTTCGGGCCATGCCCCCC
>Ga0153915_10006012_pt1 | contig 11341 bp, 9 predicted proteins | sample Opewatmetagenome_2_FD_107003 | JGI IMG/M metagenome (GOLD analysis project Ga0153915, IMG submission 107003) | Freshwater wetland microbial communities from Ohio, USA - Open water 3 Core 3 Depth 3 metaG | ecosystem: Environmental > Aquatic > Freshwater > Wetlands | place: USA: Ohio, Lake Erie...
ATCTGCAACGAGGAGCGCAGCCGCGAGGGGATTCGGGAGCAGATCCTTCAGGCGACGCAGTTCGACCGCCGGACCAAGGAGTACATCGGACCCGCTTCGCGCGTTCTGTACCGCCTCTTCCCGAACTTCTGGTACAGGCGTCATCGCGGCCCGCTGGCCACCCCCTGACGCCCGGGCCGGTCGGCAAGAAATGCTTGACAGCCCTCAGATCCGCGTGTTACGTCATAAAAAAATCATGGGAGTTGAAGCCGTGGTCAGGGATCGGGACAGCCAATCGCTCGTCTGGTGGTGGCGGACCTCAACAGTCTGCCCGCTTTAGCTCTGTGTGACAAGAGGCGTGGGCAGGGGGACCCTTCCCATGTCGATGATTCGCAAGCAAAGCCGTGGGAAGTTCCCGCGGCTTTTTTGTTTCAGGGAGAGTGGAATGGCGTACCGAAAAGAGGGAGCTTTCTAGTTCACAAAAAAAGGAGAGACGGATTATGGAACAGACCAAGGTCATTCTGGCGGATCACGAAATCCCGAAGCAGTGGTACAACATCCAGGCGGATTTGCCCAAACCCATGAGCCCTCCCCTCCACCCCGGGACAGGCAAACCGGTCGGACCGGAGGACCTGAGCCCGATCTTCCCGATGAATCTCATCGAGCAGGAAGTGAGCCAGGAGAGGTGGATCGACATCCCGGGCGAGGTCCTCGAAAAATACCTGATCTGGCGGCCGTCCCCGCTCTGCCGGGCCCGAAATTTCGAGAAGCTCCTCGATGCCCCGGTGAAGATCTACTACAAGAACGAGGGGACGAGCCCGGCCGGTTCCCACAAGCCCAATACCGCCATCCCCCAGGCGTATTACAACAAGGTTTTCGGCGTGAAGCGTCTCTCCACGGAGACGGGGGCCGGGCAGTGGGGAAGCGCTCTGGCAATGGCCTGCCAGATGTTCGGGCTCGAACTGCGGGTCTTCATGGTCAAGGTGAGCTACGAGCAGAAGCCCTACCGCCGGATGATGATGAACACCTGGGGTGCCGAATGCATCCCGAGCCCCAGCGACCGGACAGAGGCGGGTCGTCAGGTCCTGGCCGAGCACCCCGACTCGCCGGGCAGCCTCGGGATCGCCATCAGCGAGGCGGTCGAGGACGCCGTCTCCCGAGCCGATTCACGCTACTCCCTGGGGAGCGTCCTGAACCATGTCCTTCTGCACCAGACGATCATCGGCCTGGAGGCGGAAAAGCAGTTGGAGAAGATCGGGGTCTATCCCGATGTCGTCATCGGCTGCGCCGGCGGCGGGAGCAACTTTGCCTGGATTGCGCTCCCCTTTGTCCGGGACAGGATCCACGGGAAGAAGGTGCGGATCGTGGGCGCAGAGCCGGCCTCCTGTCCGACGATGACGCGGGGGCCTTTCGCCTACGATTTCGGTGATCTGGCGAAAAAGACGCCGCTCCTGCCGATGTACACGCTGGGCCACGACTATGTGCCGGCGCCGATCCACGCGGGAGGGCTTCGCTACCACGGGATGGCGCCGATCATCAGCCATCTGGTCCGCGAGGGGTTGATCGAGGCGACGGCCTATGACCAGCTCGAGACCTTCGAGGCGGGTGTCCGATGGGCGCGGACCGAAGGGTTTATCCCGGCCCCGGAGACCAACCACGCCATCGCCGCGGTGGTCGCCGAGGCAAGACGCGCCAAAGAGGAGGGGAAAGAGCGGACGATCCTCTTCAACTTCAGCGGTCACGGCCTGGTCGATCTGGCGGCCTATGACGCTTATCTCTCCGGGAAACTGACGCCCTACCAGCTTCCCGATGAGGAGATCCAGCGGGCGCTCAGGGCGATCGAGAGCTTCCCGAAACCGTAGACATTCCAAGGAACGGTCGCCGCTCCCCACCCGCAGATGGGCAGGGGAGCAGCGACCGATACGTATTGCAGGTTATGCCGCTGCGGCGAGCGCCGCCCGCTTGCGGCTGTCGATCCGGTTCATCACGAACTTCTGGAGTTCGTTGGCGACCGAGGGGATGAGAATCAGGGGCAGGATCATCTCCCACTCGCCCATCGTGAGCGGGACCGTGCCGAAGATCGGCTGGAGGGCGGGGATGTAGACGACGGGAAGCAGGAGCAGGAGCGAGAAACCCACCGCGTACTGCATCCAGATGTTCGTGAAGACGCCCAGCTTGAACAGCGGATAACGCTCGGACCGAGAAGTGTAAGCCCGGAAGAGCTCCGACAGGACCAGGGTCACGAAAGCCATCGTCTCGGCATTGCGGACCTCCTCCCCTTTTCCCAGGGTTGTTTCCCAAGACATTCCGATCCAGTAAGCCCCCAGGACCGCCGTCGTGATGGCGATGGTCTGAACAGCCACGCCGATCAGCATCTCCCTGTTGATCACAGGCTCCTGAGGCGGCCGCGGGGACCGCTCCATGATGTCCGGGTCTCCCTTTTCCATCCCCAATGCCAGGGCTGGCGCCCCGTCGGTCAGGAGGTTCAGCCAGAGGAGCTGAATCGCCGTGAGTGGCGAGGGCCAACCCATCAACGTCGCGATGAAGATAATGGCGATCTCCGCGAGGTTGCAGGAGACGAGGAAGTAGACGAACTTCCGGATGTTGGAGTAGATGATCCGCCCCTGCTCGATGGCGCTCACGATCGAGACGTAATTGTCGTCGGTGAGGACCATGTCGGCCGTCTGCTTGGTGACGTCGGTCCCGGTGATCCCCATGGCGACGCCGATGCTGGCCCGTTTGAGGGCCGGAGCGTCGTTCACGCCGTCGCCGGTCATGGAGACGACCTCACCCGTCGCCTTCAGGGCCTCGACGATGCGGACCTTGTGGTTGGGGGCGACGCGGGCGCAGACGTCGACCTCGCGGATGATCTTCCAGAGCGCTTCGTCATCCATCGCCTCGATCTCCGCGCCGGAGATTACCCGGCCCTCCGGGCGGAGGATGCCGATCTCTCTGGCGACCGCCGCGGCGGTGTCCCTGTAGTCGCCGGTGACCATGACGGTCCTCAGGCCCGCTTTCCTCGCCTTGGCCACCGCCGGGGCCACTTCGGTCCGAGCCGGATCGATCATCCCCTGCAGGCCGAGGAAGATGCAGTCCTTCTCGATTTCCGCCACGGACGGCTCCTCCGGAACGGCGTCCAGCGGCCGGTAAGCCATCGCCAGAACGCGCAGGGCCTCGGAGGCCATCCGCGTATTGGCCGCCAGGATCTCGGCCCGTTTGCCCTCTGTCAGGGGAACTGCCCCGTCGATGGTTTCGATCCGCGTGCAGCAATTGAGGACCAGGTCCGGCGCCCCTTTGATTATGGCGACATAAGCGCTGCCAGTCAAAGAGAGCGGATCGGCGCCCTCCTGCGGCGGTTTTTTGAGGGCATGGATCGTCGTCATCCTTTTGCGATCGGCGTCGAAGGGGATCTCCGCCACGCGGGGCTGGACCTTCTCCAACTCGTTCCGCCAGAAGCCGACTTTCGCCGCCGCCACGATCAGCGCCCCTTCCGTGGGGTCGCCCACCATGCGGCAGGAACGGGCGCCGCCTTCCTCCCGCTCCAGATCGGCATCGTTGCACAGGCTCCCGGCCCGGATCGTCGCCTGGAGTACGGAATGGTCCAAGGGAGACACGGCGCAATCACTCCCCTCCAGCTGACATTCGCCCACCGGGTCGTACCCCCGGCCCGTCACCTGATAGTCGCGACCGGCGGCCCAGATTTTGGTCACTGTCATCTGGTTCTGGGTCAGGGTTCCGGTCTTGTCCGAGCAGATGACCGTGGCTGAACCGAGCGTTTCCACAGCCGGCAGGCGGCGGATCAGGGCGTGGCGGCGGACCATCTCCCGCATTCCGAGGGCGAGACAGATCGTGACGATCGCGGGCAGTCCCTCCGGAACTGCGGCGATGGCCAGGCTGACCGCGATCATGAAGAGCTCCAGGGTCTTGTCGATCATAGCCCGGTTTAAGCTCAAGGAGCCCGTCTCCATGACGATCCTGGAGAAACCAATCACAAAAACCAGGGCGCAGATGCCCAGCGACGCGATGCCGAGGGTCTTGCCGAGTTGGTTGAGTTTCTGCTGAAGGGGTGTCTCCTCCTCCTCGAACGACTGGATCATCTCGGCGATAAGGCCGATTTCGGTGTTCATCCCTGTCCTGACGACGATCCCCTTGCCGCGGCCATAGTTGACCATTGTGCTCATGTAGGCGCTGTTCGAGCGGTCGCCGAGACCGGCCTCGGCGGGCAGGATTCGTTCGGCGTGCTTGTTTACGGGAACGGATTCTCCCGTGAGGGAGGCTTCGTCCACCTTTAGATTGGCCGTCTCCAGGAGACGGACATCCGCCGGAATGACATTCCCGGCCTCCAAAAGGACGATGTCTCCGGGAATGAGCTCCCTGGAGGGCACGGTGGTGCGGTGGCCGTCCCTGATGACCTGAGCGTCGGGGGCCGCCATCTTCTTGAGAGCGGCCAGCGCCTGTTCGGCTTTGCTCTCCTGGATAACGCCTATGGCGGCGTTGAGGACGACGATCGCCATGATGACGGCCGCCTCGATGAAGTCTCCCAGGGCCGCCGAGATGAGCGACGCCACGATCAGGATAATGACGACGAACCCCTTGAGCTGATCCAAGAGGCGTGTCCAGAAGGAAACGGGCGGACGTTCCTTGAGTTCGTTGAATCCGAATCGCTCATGACGCGCGACGGCTTCCGCCGAGGTCAGACCCCGCTCGGCATCTGTTCCCAGAGTCAGGGCAATGTCTTCCACGCTCAGTGCATGCCACTTTTCAGTCATCAGACCACCTCCCCTTTTTTTGCCATCGGGTACGATTCAAACGCCATCCAGGAGATTCCCCGTCCGTAGAATCCTTCTCACCGGGACGGTCTTTCCACTCTTGATATGCATATGATCAGCAAAAGGCTGTGGGGTAGCCTAGTACTGGCAATAAAAAAAAGGGGAGATCGATTCGAACAAAGTCGACATATCACAGACCCGTCGGAGGCGGGTTTTGTCGCGCCAGCGGGGTGGCAGGATGCGGCAGGAACGGTCCGAACGAAAACGTCTCCGCGTTGAGCTGGCCGGCCAGACGCAAATCATGGACGACGGACCGTCGGGTTTGTCCAGATAGACCGAGCAAACCTCCGGTGACAATTACAAAGCCCAGTTCATCGGCCCAGCGTAAAATGTTCAGCCTCTTTTCCAGACGGCTCTCCGGGTGCAGTGCCCTGTATCGCTCCGGATCCTAGGTTTCGAAACGCAGCAGCATACCGCGTGCTCCGGCCGCATAGAGCTTCTCCAAGATCCACACGTTCCGGATCCTCGAATCCGAGCAGGTATTCGGCCTGTGCATCCGTCAACGGCCACCACTCGACCGGGTGTGGCATAACATATGGTCAGCCTGTCAGGACCTCCTCAACAAAGAACTCCTTGCCGATCTCGGTGGGCGCACCCTGTGTGCCGCATATCGGGCAATCCAACTGGCCTTTGATTTTCACAAAATTGTTCTTGCAGCCCGGACAGTGCAATTCACCCCTGACCCAGCGCACGTTCAATTCGGCCCCTTCGGCGGGGGTGTTTTCCGTAAAGATATCAAAATAGAGGCGTACCGAGGTTTCATCGAAGCCGAGCAGATCGCCCATGACCAGCCGTACGCGCCTGACTTTGCGGCCCTGCGCTTGGGCCAATAGATCACGAACGAGCTTCTCCACCTGATGGTGTTCATGCATGGTGTTTCTCCGCCTCTGCAGGAGAGCTGACTGCCGCGGAATAACCTCCGGCCATGCTCAGGCATTTCTTGGGGCAGACCTCGCAGCAACAATTGCAGGAGATGCAGCGCAGGCGGTTGATCTCCCAGAGCTTTGCGTTTCGATCCACGGCCAGGGCTTCCGTGGGGCATTTGCGCTGGCAAAGGCCGCAGAAGACGCAATCATCAATGGCAATCTCGATATGGCCGCGGCTGCCCTTGAGATCATCGCGTCGCACGGCCGGATACATCCGGGTCGCCGGGCGGCCGAACAATGAACGCAGGATCATCCCTGAAATCGTAAAAACCGGCATCTCATCTCTCCGTACAGCTGATGCAGGGGTCGATCGTCAGGACCAGCACCGGCACGTCGGCCAGCTGGATGCCCGGCATGACCTTCAGCATCGCCGGAATATTGGCGAACGTCGGGGTGCGCACCCGCAGGCGTTCCAGATTCTTCGTCCCGTTTGCCTTCACATAATAGATGACCTCGCCGCGGGGCTGTTCGGTGCGGGCATAGAATTCACCGTCGGGGAAGCCCACGACTTTGGTCTCGATCGCGCCGGCCGGAATCTTTTCGGAACACTGCCGGATGATGTCGACCGATTGGAATATCTCCCCGATCCGTACCGCGCAACGGGCGTAACTGTCCCCCTCGGAAGCGGTGATGGGGGCGAAAGCGATCTCGCCGTAGGCGGCGTACTTGAGAAGGCGCATATCCTGGGCCACGCCGCTGGCGCGCAGCATGGGGCCGACAGCGCCCAGTTGCAGGGCATCCGCCCCGGAGAGCGTCCCAACACCACAGAGGCGGCGCTTCACGGTCAGGTCGTTGAGGAAGACGTCGCCGAGCTCTTTGTACTCCTTTGCATAATCCTGCAGCCGGGCCGCAATCGCCTTGAGTTCGGCGTTTTCGATGTCGCGGCGGACACCGCCGATCTTGCAGGAGCCGAATATGACCCGCCCACCGGTTGTCGCTTCGATGATGTCCAGCACCTTTTCACGCAGGCGCCAGCTGTGCATGAAGAGGCTTTCGAAGCCGAAGGCGTCGGCCGTCAGGCCCAGCCAGAGAAGATGGCTGTGGATACGGGACAGCTCCGACCATACCGTCCGCAGGTAATGGGCGCGCGCCGGCACTTCGATCTTCATGAGTTGCTCGACACCGTGGCAATAGGTCATACCGTGGATGAAGCTGCAGATGCCGCAGATCCTTTCGGCCACGTAAACGAATTCCTGAAAGTCCCTCTTCTCGACAAGCTTCTCCAAGCCACGGTGGATGAAACCGATCGAGGGAATCGCCTCGACAACGGTTTCATCCTCGACGACCAGGTCCAGATGGATCGGTTCCGGCAGCACCGGGTGCTGGGGGCCGAAGGGGATGATGGTACGCTTCGTCACTTCTCTCGATCCTCCGTGTCAGCCGCGGGCTTGACGGTCCGTTTGGGTCTGGGTGCCACGACCGGCCTTTCGGCGAATGCCGCAGGCCGGGTCACCTTGTAGAAGTTGCCCTGATAATCGATGTTGATATTTCTGATCTGCAGACCGAACAGATCGTGCAGCTCGTTTTCGTAGAGAAAAGCGCTCCAGTAGACGTCGGTGATGCTCGGGATCACCTGGTCGTTGTCGGCGAGCCGGATCTTCAGATTCACGAATGCCAGATTCCTGTCGAAGGAGTAGTTAATTTCAAATCCCTCTGTTCGGGTGGCGCCGATCTGTACCAGGCGATAACCGGAATTGCGCATCTCCTGCACCTCGCCGAGCAATCGCTCGGGGGTCGTTTCTCGCAGATCCTGAAACTCGATCATACCTTCAGACCTCTCTTGCGGGTCATCTCCCGCCGCTTGTCTTCCCAGACCTCCAGTGCCTTGACCACGCCGTCGATGATCGCCTCCGGCCGCACGGCACAACCCATCACGTAGAGATCCACGGGGATGACCTTGTCCGGACCGCCCAGGACGTTGTAACACTCGCGAAAAATGCCGCCCGTACACGCGCAGATCCCGACCGCCAGGACGACTTTCGGGTTCGGCATCTGGTCGTAGATATTCCTGATCACGGATTTGTTTTGCTCGTTGACCGACCCGGTGATCAGAAAGATGTCGGCGTGCTTGGGGTTGCCGGTATTGATCACGCCGAAGCGCTCGACATCGTACATCGGTGTCAGCGCGGCGAGGACTTCGATGTCGCAGCCGTTGCAACTCGACCCGTCGTAGTGGATGATCCATGGCGATTTCTGCATCAATGACATTGGCTTCTACCTGAATAACGTGATCGCCAGGATGTTGCCGAAGCCCAGAACCGCGGCGACCACCCAGGAGGAAAAGACCGTCAACTGCCAGCGCGCCCGGGCGCAGGCATTGTCGATAAAGATTTCCAGGAAATAGACCAGCAGCGCGGCCAGTGCACCCAGCCAGAGATTCGGTGCGAAGAACAAGCCGACCAGGCCCAGCAGGAGAATGTTTTCATACCAGTGGGCGATCTCGATCAACCCCAGGGCAGGACCGGTAAACTCCGTGGTGATCCCCTTGACGATCTCCTGGTGCCCGTGATGGGATGTGGAGAGGTCGAAGGGGGACTTGCGCAGCTTGATCGTCAGCACGTACAGGAACCCCAGGAAAACACCGGGCAGGGAGACGATCAGCATCGGGTGCTGGGTGACGGCGATCTGCTCCACGTAAAAGGTTTTCGACGCCATATAGATGCCCATGGCATAGAACAGAATCATCGGTTCATAGGCCATGATCTGCAGCAGTTCACGTTCGGCGCCGATCGAGCTATACGGTGCCCCCCCCTTGTAACCGGCCAGAACAAAAAAGGTGTTGGCCAGCATCATCGAGAAGATGACCAGGAGTAGATCCTCGCCGGCATAGAAGATCCCGCCGGTAAAAACCATAAATACCAGGAAAAAAACGATGTACGCGGTCTGTGTACGATGCGCGACCAGATTTTCCTTACAGAACAGTTTCGCGACGTCATAGAAGGGCTGCAGGATCGGCGGGCCGAAGCGCCCTTGCAGGCGGGCGGTGATCCGGCGGTCGACGCCAGCCAGCAGCCCTCCCAATAAAGGCGCCAGGACCACATAAAAAAACGGAATCAGGATATCCTTCCTCATCAGGCGACCGCTCCGATCATCAATACGATCAACAACCCCAGGGCAAGGAAAATGCTGGGGTAAAGCAGGATTTTTTCCCCGAAATATTTTTCCAGGTAGTAATTCTGAAAGGCGTTTTCTCGGATGGCCCCGGCCGACCCCAGGAACGTTTTACTTCCGGGGATGTTGGCCCCGCCCATATAGATATCGACCAAACGCGTGGTCTTCATCTTATCGCGCTTGCTCGGCAGGCTGAAGGGAAAAAGAAAGAGCATTCCCATCATGATGATCATGATGATCATGTTGCCCCGGCTGATCGTGGCGCTTAAACCGTAGATGCTGATGACGTAAGGCTCGATCATCTGGTGCGAGACAAATGGGAAAAAGAGGCAAACAGCCATCATCAAAAAACCCAGGATATACAATGGTAACCAGATCGTCCGGTTGATGCCGGTCTCGATGTTCTCCCGGGGCTGGTTTACGGAAAGCAGTTTGCCCATCCATTTTACCCAGAAAAAGAGGGTGGCCGCTGAGCCGTACAAAAGGAAAAAGGATAGGATCGGGTTGGCGTCGATCACGGCGACCAGGACGGCCCATTTGCTGATCAGCATTCCGAAGGGGGCCAGGAACATGCCGGCCATGCCGATCAGCATCAGCCATGCCGATCTGGGCATCGCCACGATCAGGCCGCCCATCTCCTCGATATCGCGGCTGATGATGGTATGTGCCACCGAACCCACGCAGAGAAACAGCAGACATTTGGCTACGGCGTGAAAGATGATCAAGAGAATGGCCGCCCAGATCGATTCGTAGGTGCCGATGCCGGCGCACATGACGATAAGGCCCAGGTTGGCGACGGTGGAGTAGGCCAGCACCTTCTTGGCATCACGCTGGGAAATTGCGAGGAGCGAGGTCATCATGAAGGTGAAACCGCCGATCAGCGCGATCAGGAGCCCCGCGTATGTGCCGTTGAACACAGGTCCAAGCTTTACCAGCAGGTAGACACCGGCCTTGACCATCGTGCTGGAGTGCAGCAGGGCGGAAACCGGCGTCGGCGCCACCATTGCCCCCAGGAGCCAGGACGAGAAGGGGAGTTGGGCCGATTTGACGAGCCCGGCAACGGACAGCAGCATGACCGGCGCCATCACCATGAATTTGCCCTGGATCAGGAGACGGTCCAATTCGAAGATCCCCTGATGGAGGAAGAGGATCACGATGCCCAGGAGCATGGCCAGACCGCCCACGAGGTTGAAACCCAGGGCGAGAAAGGCGTTATCGATGGATTCCCGGTCTCCCCGGTAGGCGATCAGGATAAATGAACAGACCGTCGTGATCTCCCAGAAGAAATAGAGCCACAGGAGGTCATTGCTGAACGAGATGCCGAACATCGCCGAAAGAAAAATGAAGATGATGAAGAAAAAGGAGCGGCGTTTATCCGGGACATCCTTCTTCTGTGCATGGTAGTCCCGCATGTAGCCCAGGGCATAAACGGCGATCAGGTTGCCGATGATGCCGATGATCAGCGCCATGATCAGGGAAAGCTGATTCATGAACAGCGGAAAGATCGCCGCCAGGCGATGGCCCTGGGAGAGTTCAAACCAGAGGCCGAGGCCTGCCTGGGCCAGGACGAGGGGGATGATCAGCCATTTCTTGTGCCGGACGGCCAGGGAGATCATATAGGCGGCCAATCCCAGCTCGATAAACTGCATCAGCGGTCTGATCCAGTCCGCATTGACCTGATACAGGTGGATGGGGACCGCGTAATGGTTCCGTAACAGTTCCAGGCAGGCGATGATCAGCACCAGGGCCGAGACGCCGACAATCCATCGGCGTACGGCATCCCGGCGGACCAGGCTCAAGGCCAAGGCCACGACGAGTGGAAAGAGGATCAGAAAGAGTATCGACTGCAATTCAATTTCCTTGCCCGTGAAACATCAGGGATAGGTGAAGTATGAATCATGAATAAATTTTCATGTGTCATACTTCAAAGACCGTGCCTTTGTCAAACAATAAGCGACAGGCATCTGGTCGCAGGCCAAAGACTTTAACCAAGTCATTTACATGCCACAGAATCCTGTCTATGATCGATTATAATGGATCACCAGCCGTTTTTAAGTTTTTTGCGTTGACTTTTCTTAAGGAATTCAATATGTCTCCGTCGGGGAGGGAAGCTGCCCAAAGTCAGGGTCACCTCCCGAGGAGGCAGACATTGAAAGCGACGAAAGATTGGATCGACGGCGGCGGCTTTAAAGAGGCCCTCTTCGAACTGGTCCGGCTGGCTGCCTGTGAGCTTCCGGCCGACGTGGAAAAGGCGCTGCGCGACGCGCGGACGGCCGAGGCCCCGGGCTCGACGGCCGAACTGACCCTCTCCCTTTTCTTGACGAACATCGAGATGGCCCGCCAGAGAAAGGCCCCGGTCTGTCAGGATACGGGGATGCCGATCTTCTTCGTCAGGCACCCCGAAGGCGTTTCCCGGCGGCAGATCATCCGCGTCTGCCGGGAGGCGGTGGTCAGGGCCACGGCGGAGCAGTTCCTGAGGCACAACGCCGTGGACCC
>Ga0153915_10006013_pt1 | contig 11340 bp, 8 predicted proteins | sample Opewatmetagenome_2_FD_107003 | JGI IMG/M metagenome (GOLD analysis project Ga0153915, IMG submission 107003) | Freshwater wetland microbial communities from Ohio, USA - Open water 3 Core 3 Depth 3 metaG | ecosystem: Environmental > Aquatic > Freshwater > Wetlands | place: USA: Ohio, Lake Erie...
GACTATCTCGTGCGTGAAGGATGGCCGCGGGACCGCGCACATTTCATCCCGAACTTCGTCGACGAAGCACAAGCAGCTCCGGCGCGGCGCACCGATTTCGGTACACCAGACGACGCGAAGCTCGTACTCGCGCTAGGCCGATTTCATCCCAACAAGGCTTTCGATGTGCTACTGCGCGCAATGGCCGAGCTGCCGGGAATTTATTTGTGGCTCGCCGGCGCCGGCGACGAGCGCGAGAAGCTCAGCCAGCTCGCAGTCGACTGCGGCGTTGCGCCGCGCGTGCGTTTTCTTGGCTGGCGGTCCGACGTGGCGGCGCTCATGATGGCGGCCGACGCATTGGCCTGCCCGTCGCGGATAGAGCCGTTTGGGAACGTCATCGTCGAGGCATGGGCGCGATCGCTGCCGGTTGTCGCTGCGATGAGCACGGGTCCCACCTGGCTGATCAAGTCCGGCGAGAACGGGCTCCTGGTTCCTGTCGACGACGTGTCCGGCTTAGCGGCGTCGCTGCGCTCGGTGCTCACCGATGACAAGCTCGCCAAGCGGCTTGTGAGTGCCGGGCGAGCCTCGTACCAACGCGATTTTGGCGAGGAAACCGTGGTCCAGCGTTATATGGACCTGTTCGAGCGGATTGCACGCTGATGTGCGGTATCGCGGGACTCATGACAGTCGGCGCGGCTCCAGCGACAGATGCGCTCGAAGCCATGCGCCGCGCGCTCAACCACCGGGGGCCGGACGGCACGGGTTCCTATCGCGCCGGCGATACGGCGATGGTGCAAACGCGGCTCGCGATCATCGATCTCGTCACCGGCGATCAGCCGCTTTACGAACCGGGCGGTGCGGCGTTGGTCGCGAATGGGGAGATCTACAATTACATCGAGCTGCGCGCTGCCTTGAACAAAGTGCGGTTCGCAACCAATTCCGACTGCGAGATGCCGCTGCATCTTTACCGTCGCGACGGGCTCGGGCTCGCGCACGACCTGCGCGGCATGTACGCGATAGCGCTCCACGATCCCAGCCGTGCGCAGCTGATCCTCGCGCGCGATCCATTCGGCATCAAGCCGATCTACTATACCGAGACGTCGACCGGATTTGCGTTCGCCTCGCAGCCCAGCGCGCTGTTTGCGGCCGGCGTCGCGCGACCAAGGATCAAACCCACCAAGCGGGACGAACTGCTGCAGTTGCAGTTCACGACCGGACGCGAAACGATTTTCGACGGAATATTGCGGGTGCTGCCGGGCGAAACTCTCGCCGTGACGGCGGGCCGAGTGGTCGAGCGGCGGCGGATTGCCGCGCTGTCGGAAAGCGGGCCCGCAGACTGGTCGGAGGAAGAGGCGCTCAAGCGACTCGACGCCGCGCTGATCGACAGCGTGACGGTGCATCAACGGGCCGATGTGCCGTACGGCATGTTCCTATCGGGCGGCGTCGATTCATCTGCGCTGCTGGTGCTCATGGCCCGGCTCAACGGAAGGCCGGTACGCGCGTTTACCGCGGGGTTCAACGCGCCTGGCGCGGTGGACGAGCGCGAACACGCGCGCGCCGTGGCCAAGGCGCTTGGCGCCGAGCACATCGAGGTCGAGTTCGGCGAGGACGATTTCTGGTCGCTCCTGCCGCAGATTGCGGCGGCGATCGACGATCCGGCATCCGACTATGCCATGCTGCCGACATACAAACTTGCGCGCGAGGCCTCGCGCGAGTTGAAAGTCGTGCTCACCGGCGAGGGTGGCGACGAGATGCTGGCGGGCTATGGCCGCTACCGCTCGATCGCGCGGCCATGGTGGCGGGGTGGGCGCACCATGCGCGTACGCGGCACTCTGGACGCTCTTGGGCTGTTGCGGGCGCCATCGCCGGGTTGGCGCGACGGCGTGGCGGCAAGCGAGATCATCGCATCGCAACCCGCCCGCACGCGGCTGCAGATTGCACAAGCGGTCGACTGCGCCGACTGGCTGCCGAACGATCTCCTGGTGAAGCTGGATCGTTGCCTGATGGCGCACGGCATGGAAGGGCGCACGCCGTTTCTCGATCCCGTGGTTGCGGATGTCGCGTTCCGCCTGCCGGATTCGCTCAAAATCCGCAACGGCATGGGCAAATGGTTGCTGCGCAAATGGCTGGCTGACCGGCTGCCGGTCGCCGATGCGTTCGGTAAGAAACGCGGCTTTACCGTACCGATTGGGCCGTGGATCGCGAAGAAGGGCAATCAGCTCGGGCCGCTGGTTGCGCGCCAGCCAGGCGTAGCGGAGGCATGCGATCCAGCTGCCGTGGCACGGTTGTTTTCCGCCCATGGCAAGCACGCTGCATTTGCTGCCTGGACGTTGCTGTTCTATGCGCTGTGGCATCAGGTCCACATCGTCGGCCGGAAGCCGGATGGCGATGCGCTCGCCATGTTGGCTTAAGGCGACGCGTTAACCACTAAAATTCGCGGTTTCTCAACCATGCCGTGGTGGTATGCGGCATGTTCCGCGCATGCTCCTACGCGTTCGCCATCCTGTGTGCCGTCGCCGCGGCCGGCTGCGACGAGTACCGGCCGTACAAGAACGTATTTCGCGACACGATCGGCTGGAACGAGGAGCACATCCTGTACGATGGCCACGCCGAGCCGCGCATCATCTCGGTGGCGCCGGTCTACTGCTATCGCACCATCGGCGTGGTGGATTGCAGTGAGCGCCCGATGTCCGGCGAGGAGCAACGGATGGTCGGCTATTTCGGCCCGTACGCCGCGGCCTACGCCTATCCCTTCACCGAGGTCGGGCCCGCACCCACGCCCTACCCGCAACCGCGCCTATATCCGCAGCCCTACGCCTATCCGCAGTACGATATTCCACCGGCCACTGTGCCGCCTGGAAGCTCCCCGCCGATCATGACACCGGCGCCGCCACCGCCGACGCCCTAGGCGCTGGCCGGCAATCCGCGGCGGCGCTCCTTGGCGCGCGCTTCCGACATCTGCTGCAGACGCTCGCGATTCTGGATCTGCTCACCGGGGAATTTGAGCGGTCCCATCATCGGATGGCACAGATTGTAGCGCGGTGCGTAATCGATATAGACGCCGAGCTTGTTAGCCGCGTGCCACGGCCATCGCGGATCGTACAGCAGGGTACGCGCGAGGCCGATCAGGTCGGCCTGGCCGGTTGCGATGATGCTTTCCGCCTGTTCGGGCTCGGTGATCAGCCCGACAGCCATGGTCGCGATGCCGGCTTCGTTCCTCACTTTGGCGGCAAGCGGCACCTGATAGCTCGGTCCCGACGGAATGTCGGCGCCGGGCTGCACGCCACCCGAGGTGGCGCAGATGTAGTCGCAGCCGCGCTTTTTCAGCTCCTTGGCGAACACCACGGAGTCGTCCGCGGTCCACCCGCCCTCATACCAGTCGGTCGCGCTGATCCTAACGCCCATTGGTTTCGCATCCGGCCACGCCGCGCGCGCCGCCTCGAACAATTCCAACGGAAAGCGCATGCGATTCTCTATGGATGGCCCGCCGTACTTGTCAGTGCGCTTGTTGGACAGGGGCGAGAGAAACTGGTTGATCAGGTAGCCGTGCGCATAGTGCATCTCGATCAGCTCCACGCCGATCGCATCGCAGCGTTTCACCGCATCGATCCAGAACCTCTTGATTTCCTGGATACCAGAGTCATCCAATGCCTGCGGCGCCGGCCAATTGCCGTGCGGCTTGTCGGTTGCGCTCACCGTCACCCAGCCGCCCTCGGAAGGCGATACCGGGCGGCTGCCCTTGTAAGACGCCTGGACCGAGCCCTTGCGCCCGGCATGCGCAAGCTGCACCGCGAACTTCGCCGAGCCATATTGCTTGCAGAACCGGATCACGCGGGCGAGCGCCTCGGCATGTTTGTCGGACCAAAGCCCCAAGCAATCCGGTGAAATTCGGCCGCGTGGCTCGACTCCGGTGGCCTCGGCGATGATCAATGACGCGCCGGACAGCGCGTAATTGCCGAGATGCATCAGGTGCCAGTCGCTCGCGATGCCGTCCACCGAAGCGTACTGACACATCGGCGCCATCGCGATGCGGTTATCGAGTTCGAGCCCGCGCAATTTGATCGGCGTGAACAGTTGGATGGGCATGCGGCTTCCCCGAAGCGGATTTGACGGCAGCGTTATTGTAGATAGCTAACGCAACTCGCGCCCGCCAGCCAGATGTTGCGTCCGTCGCAATCACTGCCCAACAAGCTATGAATCTATCCACGCTGACGAGCCGGGATTGACTGAATCGTGCACGAAGCGTAGCAGCAGCCGGTTCGGGCAAAGGCGTCCTCATGTCATTCGACCTGTTGTGGCAGACGGTGCTCCTCGGCGTCATCGAGGGGCTGACCGAGTTCCTGCCGGTGTCATCGACCGGCCACCTGATCCTCGCGATCGACCTTCTCGGGTTCCAGGGCCCGGCCGGCAAGGTATTCGAGATCGTGATCCAGCTGGGCGCGATCCTCGCTGTCTGCGTTGTGTATTTCGGCCGCTTGATGGGCGCGGTGGTGCGACTGCCAACCGACCAGGAGGCGCGCTCATTCGCGATCTCGATCATTCTCGCGTTCCTGCCGGCGGCGGTCATCGGCGTCATAGCCTACAAATTCATCAAGGAGGTTCTGTTCTCGCCCTGGGTCGTGTCGGTTACCCTGATTCTGGGCGGCTTCGTGCTGATCGCGCTCGATCGCTGGATGCCGCGCGGTCTTTATCATCGCGGTGAGGAGATCCCGCCGCTCAAGGGTCTCGGCATCGGGTTCTGCCAGACCCTTGCCATGATCCCCGGCGTGTCGCGTGCGGGCGCTACCATCGTCGGTGCGATGTTTCTCGGCGCGGACCGCAAGGCGGCCGCCGAGTTCTCGTTCTTTCTTGCGGTTCCAACCATGTTGGGTGCGGCGGTCTACGATCTTTACAAGAACTGGTCGGGGCTGGATCGTAGCGGCGAGCTGATCATCGCCATCGGGTTTGTCACGGCGTTCTTGTCGGCGCTCGTCGTGGTGCGCACCATGATCTGGTTCATCACCAAGCACGGGTTTGCGCCGTTCGGCTGGTACCGAATCGTGGTCGGTCTGGTGATGCTCGGCATCCTGGTCGCGCGCTGACGAGTGTCCTACATTCCGGGCGGGGAACATGAACCAACCGACCGGAACCCAGGCCAAGCCGAAGGCAGCACTCGACGTCGCAGGCGCGAGCCATGTGACGACGTTCTCGATCCCGTATTCACGCGTCCTCGATCCCAGCGGTAAGCCGGTCGGCTCCTTGCCTGCCGCAGGCCGCGACAAGAACGTCGTAGTGGCGATCTACCGGGCGATGGTGTTGACCCGGCAGTTCGATGCCCGTGCGATCTCGCTGCAGCGCACTGGGCAGCTTGGCACATATCCCTCGAGTCTCGGTCAGGAGGCGGTCTCCGTCGCCATCACGAAGGCAATGAAGCCGGAGGATGTTTTCCTCGGCACCTACCGCGAGACCGGTGGGTATCTCACGCGCGGCGTGACCCTTACGGAGTTGATGCGGTTCTGGGGTGGCGACGAGCGCGGGCTGGACTGGGCCGGACCGCGTCGCGATTTTCCACCGTCGATCCCCATAGCAAGCCACGTGCCGCACGCGGCCGGGGTCGCGTCGGCGATGAAGATTCGTAAGGAGCCGCGTGTCGCCGTGTGCACGATGGGCGATGGCGCCACGTCGAAGGGCGATTTTTATGAGGCGATCAACCTGGCCGGGGTTTGGCAGCTCCCCGCCGTGTTCGTGGTGATCAACAACGGCTGGGCGATCTCGGTGCCGGTCAGCCACCAGACGGCTTGCGGGACGCTTGCGCAAAAAGCCGTTGCAGCCGGTATCCCGGGCGAGCAGGTGGACGGAAACGATGCGCTTGCCGTCTTTGACGCGGCTTCCCGCGGAATCGAACGCGCCCGCGCCGGCAAGGGATCGACGTTGATCGAGGCGCTCACGTATCGGCTGTCCGACCACACTACTGCCGATGATGCGCGCCGTTACCGGAAGGAAGAAGAGGTGAGCGCGCATTGGGCGTTCGACCCGATCGCGCGACTGCGCAGCTATATCGGCAGCGCGGGCTGGTGGACCAAGGAGGACGAGGAAGCGCTGGTCGCCGAATGCAAATCCATGATCGAAGAGGCCCAGAAGGCTTATCTCGCGTTGCCCAAGCCTGGGGTGACCGAAATGTTCGACAGCCTTTACGCGACGCTGCCAACGGCGCTTACGTCGCAACGCGCGGCGTACAAGGATCATGGCTGAAATCACCCTTGTTGCCGCGATCAACATGGCGCTTGCTCGCGCCATGGCGGACGATCCGAGTGTCGTCGTGCTGGGTGAGGACATCGCGCGGAACGGCGGGGTGTTTCGCGCCACCGAAGGGCTCCTCGACCGCTTCGGCCCGGATCGCGTGCTCGATACCCCGCTTGCCGAAGGCCTCATCGCCGGCATGGCGGTCGGGATGGCCGCGGAAGGCCTGAAGCCGGTCGGCGAGATTCAGTTCCTTGGATTCATGTATTCGACAGTTGACCAACTGGTGAATCATGCGAGCCGGCTGCGCAACCGCACGCGCGGGCGCATCACCTGCCCGATGGTGATCCGCGCCCCGATGGGCGCCGGCGTACACGCGCCGGAGCATCATTCCGAAAGCACCGAGGCGATGTTTGCCCATATCCCGGGCCTACGCGTGGTGATCCCATCGTCGCCCGCCCGTGCTTACGGGCTGCTGCTCGCGGCGATCCGCGATCCGGACCCGGTCGTGTTCCTCGAGCCGACTCGGCTCTATCGCGCGTTTCGCGAGGAGGTCCAGGACGACGGCCGCGCCGCGCCCATGGACATATGTTTCGTCCTGCGCGAGGGCACCGACGTCACGCTGGTCACCTGGGGTGCGATGGTGAAAGAGACGCTCGCCGCTGCCGATAGGCTCGCCGAGGAGGGAATCTCGGCCGAAGTAATCGACGTCGCTACCTTGAAGCCGTTCGACGCCAAGACGGTGATCGAATCGGTGACCAAAACCGGTCGGTGCGTGATCGTGCACGAGGCGCCGCTTACCGCCGGTTTTGGAGCAGAGGTCGCCGCGCAGGTTGCCGAGCACGCGCTGACATCGCTGCTTGCGCCGATCGCGCGCGTCACCGCGCCGGACGTGATCGTGCCGCTCGCGCGGCTCGAACACGACTATATGCCGAGCGAAACCCGCATCGTGGAGGCGGCGCGCAGCGCCGTCCGTTACGCGTGAGCACGTTCAAGCTGCCGGACCTGGGCGAGGGGCTGCAGGAAGCCGAGATCGTCGATTGGCACGTTGCGGTGGGCGACGACGTGGTCGCCGATCAGCCGCTGGTCTCGGTCGAGACCGACAAGGCGGTGGTCGACATCCCCGCGCCGCAGGCCGGGCGCGTTACCAAGCTGCACGCGAAAGCCGGCGATATCCTGAAGGTGGGCGCGCCATTGGTCGAATTCGAAGCCGGAGCCAAGCGCGATACCGGCGTGATCGTCGGCGAAACCCCGCGCAGCGATACCAAACTCGACGAAGGCGCGGCGCATGAGGCGCCGGGGCGCACGCGCGTCAAGGCGACACCGGCGGTGCGCGCGCTCGCGCGCAAGCTCAACGTCGATCTCGCGGCGGTCGATGCAAGTGGACCGGACGGAACGGTAACCGTGGCGGATGTCGAGCGCGTCGCGAAATCGCTCGCCGGCATGGCGCCGCCCGAGCCGGTGCGCGGGGTCCGCCGCACCATGGCGCAGAAGATGGCGCAATCGCACGCCGAGGTCGCGCCGGCGACGGTCTATGACGAGGCGGACGTAAACGAATGGACGGCCGCTTCCGATCCGACCGTGCGGCTGATCCGCGCGCTCGCCGCAGCTTGCAAGGCGGAGCCGGCGCTGAACGCCTGGTATGACAGCCACGAGAACACGCGGCGCCTGCATCCCAAAGTCGATCTGAGCATCGCGGTCCATACGGATTCCGGCCTGTTCGTGCCGGTGATGCGCGACGTCGGCAACCGCAGCGCCGAGGATCTGCGCCGCGGCATCGAGGCGATGAAGGCCGATGTGGCGAAGCGCGCCATCCCGCCGGAAGAGATGCGCGGCGCGACGATAACGCTCTCCAATTTCGGCGTGTTCGGCGGCGGTCGGTTTGCCCAGCTGGTCATCATCCCGCCGCAAGTCGCGATCGTAGGCGCCGGCCGGGCAAAACCGCGTGCCGTGGTAAAGGATGGCGCAGTAGTCGCCCGCCGCATGCTGCCGCTGTCGCTCACCTTCGACCACCGCGTGGTGAACGGCGGCGAGGCGGCGGACTTCCTCGCGGCGATGATCAAGGATCTGGAGAAAGCGGAGTAGCGGTCTAAATCTCCTTCGCCGACTCCAGCACTTCTTTCACGTGCCCCGGCACTTTCACCTTGTGCCAGATTTTGCGGATGACCCCTTTCTCGTCGACCAGAAAGGTGGCGCGCTCTATCCCCATGTACTTCCGACCATACAAGCTCTTTTCGATCCAGGTGCCGAAGGCGTTGCACGCTTTGCCATCTTCGTCGGAACCGAGCGCGAAATTGAGCTTCTGCTTCGTGCGGAACCCGGCGTGGCTTTTCAAAGAATCCTTGGAAATGCCGATCACCTCGACGCCGGCCTTTTTGAAATCGCGTTGCGCGTCGCGAAAATCGCAGGCCTCCTTGGTGCAGCCCGAGGTGTTGTCCTTCGGATAGAAGTAAAGTACCGCCCTCTTGCCCTTGAGCGACTTCGCCGAGACTTCGCCGCCCTCATCGGTCGGCAAGGTGAAGGCCGGCAACTTGTCCCCTTCCTTGAGGCTCATCCTTTGTTCTCCTCCGCCAGGTTGCGCGCCGCACTTTGCGCCGCGGGCGCTTCGATGATTTCGACAAAGCGCGTGTAAGCAGCTTCCGCCGCCGCCGCCACTATTCCGCGCGCTGCCGCGAAGTCAACCGCGCCGACGGTGCGTGCAAGCGCAGCCTTTAATGCGCGGGGGGCGGTCGCCTCGTCTAACGGCGCATCCACGGTGAGGCGCAACATGCCCTGGACGCGCCGCCACAGATGGAGCGCGCGAGTGAGTTGATCGGTTGCGATCGGATCGAGGAATCCGGCCTCGCAAAGGCGCGCGAGTGCGTCCGCGGTGTTCGCGGATAATATCTCGGGCCGGACCGATGCGTGCTTCAATTCGAGATACTGTGCGATGAATTCGATATCGACGAAACCACCGCGCACATGTTTTGCGTTCCACAGATTGTCAGTGCCGAGTTCGCGAACCATGCGCGCACGCATATCGGCGACATCGGCGAGCAGCCTGTCCGCATCGCGCGGTGCCGTGAGGGTGGTTCGTACGGCCTCCATGATGCGCCGGCCGAGCTCCGGCGGTCCCGCGACCACCCTGGCGCGCGTTAGCGCCATGTGCTCCCAGGTCCAGGCCGACTCGCGCTGATATTTGATAAAGGCTTCGAGTGAAGTTGCGATCGGTCCGGCGTTGCCGGACGGGCGCAATCGCATGTCGATCTCATAGAGCTTCCCTTCGCCGGTCGGTGCGGTGACGGCGGCGATGAATCGCTGCCCAAGCCGGGTGTAGTACTGCGATACGGGCAACGGCTTTGCGCCGTCCGACATCTCGACGTGGCTGGGTGCCTCATAGATGAATAGCAGGTCCAGATCGGCGCCGACGGTGAGCTCCGCGCCGCCAAGCTTGCCCATGCCGATCACCGCGAAGCCGCCGCCAGGTACCGTTCCGTGCGCCCTCACGATCTCGGCTTCGACCACGGCAAGGACCGCACCGAGCGCGATATTTGCGATCGCGGTGAGATGGACAGCCGCCGCTTCCGGGTCGACCAGATCGCGCAGAACGTGGATGCCAACCTGAAACACTCGGTCGTTGTTCCAGCGGCGAGCAACATCGAGCATGTCCTGGAAATCGCGCGCCTGTCCAAGCTGGTCGGCGAGCTCGCTCGCCAGTGTGTCCGCGCTCGGCGGCGTCGCATAAAAGTCGCGCTGCAGGACGCCGTCCAACAGTTGCGGGCTCCGCGCGAGCCAATCGGCGAGGCGCGGCGCACTACCAGTGATCTCGGCGACGAGCTCGAGCAGCGATGGATTGGACAGGAACAGGGAAAACAGCTGCACGCCGGCGGGCAGCCGAGCCAGCAACTCATCGAACCGGGCGAGCGCCGCATCGGGATCGACCGTGCGCGCGAAGGCCTGCAGCAGCGCCGGCATCAGCTCGGTGAGCAGCTGCCGCGCGCGGGTCGAACGCATAGCGCGGTAGCGTCCGTGGTGCCAGACGCGCACAATCGCGGAGACCTTCTGCGGCTCCGCGTACCCCATGTCACGCAGCGTCCGCACCGTGTCGGGATCGTCCTCGATCCCGGTGAATACGAGATTGCCCGGCCCTGAGAGATCCGGCGCCTCCTCGAACAGCCGTGCGTAGTGGATCTCGACGGTCCGTAGCGTTGCGACCAGCTCGGCCTCGAACGCAGCGCGATCCTTCGCGCCGATGAAAGCCGCGATGCGATCGAGCCCTTCGGCATCGGCCGGCAACGTTTGCGTCTGCCGGTCATCCTGCATTTGCAGTCGATGCTCCAGGGTACGCAAGTAGCCGTAACTCGCGGTGAGGGCGGCGGCGGCTGTTGGAGCCAGAAGTCCCCCCTCGGCCAAGCACGCTAGACCCTCGACGGTCGAGCGCGTGCGCAGCGCCGGTCGGCGGCCGCCCCAGATGAGTTGCTGGGTCTGCACGAAGAACTCGATCTCGCGGATCCCTCCGCGGCCGAGCTTGATGTTGTGTCCGGCAACGGCGATAGCTCCACCGCCGCGGTAGGCGTGAATCTGGCGCTTGATCGAGTGGATGTCCTTGATGGCCTCGAAATCGAGATTCTTGCGCCAGATGAACGGACGCAGCATCTCGACGAAGCGAGCGCCGGCTGCGAGATCGCCCGCAGCCGGACGCGCTTTGATCATAGCGGCACGCTCCCAATTCTGGCCGGCGCTTTCGTAATAAACCTCGGCCGCGGCGGTCGAGAGGGCGAGGGGAGTCGCGCCGGGGTCGGGCCGAAGCCGCAGGTCGGTGCGGAACACATAACCGTCAGCGGTGCGCTCTTCGAGGAGCCGCACTAAGTTGCGCGCGAGCCGGACATAAAACGCCTGCTCGCCACGCTCATGGAGCACCATCAGGTCGATGTCGCTCGAATAGTTCAGCTCGTCGCCACCGAGCTTGCCGAGCCCGAGGATGATCAGGCCGGAGTCACGTGCCGGCTCGTCCGGATGCGCAAGCTCGATCTCGCCGCGCCGCGCCGCTTCATGCAGGAGATGCGACGTGGCCGCTGCAAGGGCGGCATCGGCCAAGCGTGACAGCGCACCCGTGATGCGATCGAGTGGCCAAGCTCCCGTAACGTCTGCGACGGCAATGCC
>Ga0153915_10006014_pt1 | contig 11338 bp, 8 predicted proteins | sample Opewatmetagenome_2_FD_107003 | JGI IMG/M metagenome (GOLD analysis project Ga0153915, IMG submission 107003) | Freshwater wetland microbial communities from Ohio, USA - Open water 3 Core 3 Depth 3 metaG | ecosystem: Environmental > Aquatic > Freshwater > Wetlands | place: USA: Ohio, Lake Erie...
GATTGGATCGAGCCCGTCCTTTCGTGCGAGAGTTGCAGGCGCATCGTTTGCCCGCGCATCCTCCGCCATGATATCCGTCCGCGGCCGCTCGAGCGCGGCTCGATCCCAATGGCCGAGGTCAGCCGCGACGCCGTAGGTGCTGTCACAAAACGCTAATAACGTTCCGTCTGGGTCCGGCGCGCGTCGAACGACGCCGTACGGCAGGATCCACTCGCGCAGCCCGACGTGATAGTATGCTCCCGCCGGCCCAATCGGCGCGGACGAACATCCGGCCGGCTCCGGATACGCGTACGCGTAGAACGCGGGTTCTTCGAGACCGCCAACGCTTCCCGGCCACCAGCCCACGCTGATGCACTCGTGGGAGTAGGCCTCGCGCGTGACGTAGTCCGGACAATTCGGCACGCCGCCGGGATGCGTCGGCGCGCGCTTTCCGGAGAAGCGCGTGCACGAGAGATCGAAGCTGCCCCACCAGAGATGCGACGGGCTCGATTTTCCAAGAAACCCGCCCCGAAACACCTTGAAGACACGGTCAGTCTGGGCGAGCGCGCACCAGCACCGGTGCGCCGCGTCCGGGTCGTACGATCGGTGCGTGACATCCTCGTCGAAGCGAAGTGTGTCGGCGAGCTCCACCGGAACGGGCCAGATGCGCGCGGGAATTCCCAGCGCGCCAAGCGTCGCAGTGTACTCGTGATAGAAGTTCGCGACAGAACGCGCCGCCAGGGGCAGCGTCACCGTCGGGCGGTCGCTCGTTCTGAACACCAGAACGTGGTCGACGAAGTCGAGCTCGACATCAAAGGCGCGATCACCGTATGGGATGCGGCCGGTGCCAATGCCGCGCGTGGTCAGGTACAGCGCGGCGTGCCACCAATGGTTCTGCGCCGGCGCAAAATGCAGCCGCGTTTTCCCGACGATCTGCATCCAGCGATGGAGCGTCGCGTAGGTGTCGCGCCAACCGTCGAGCGGCAGCTCCGGCCAATCAGGGAGGCGGCCCAGGGCTCTCATGCACCGGCTTCACCGCAGGTTCTGGCCCACGGGATGATCTCGAGACGCGCGTAGGGAATCTGCTCGCCGCTCTTCTCGCACACGCCGAACTGCTCCGGCCTCTCGATCAGACGTTCGAGCGCGGCGTCGATGTTGGCCAGCTCCTCCGAGATTCGCGTTGCGTTGGACGCGTCGAGCTCTTGTTGCATCGTGTCGGTGCCCAGATCGGCCTGGTGGGTGGGCATGGCGCTCACGTCGCCGGATCGCTCTTCCTCGGTCTCGTCGCTACTCTCGGCGACGGAACGGTTGAGCGCACGGAGCGCGTGCTCCCGCTCGTCGCGAAGTCGTCGTTCCAAGTGGGCGCGCTGGTGAAGCGTCAGTTTCATGATCGAACCCTCGACGCGGGTGCACTGGGATGCGCGAACGGTTGCACGGCAGAATGGCGCCGGTCGTCGTCGCGCCTGCGCGAACATATTCCGACCGGTCGGCAAACGCGAGAAGCCGATTCCGGGGAGCGGACTGATGAGATTCGCCGTCCGCTCAGCCGCCCGCACGACTCACTGCCGTCGATGGAGCATCGGGAGAGCGCAACTAGAACGTTACAGTGGGCAATACGATCGGCGCATCGGAGAATCGCTTCGTCTCCTCAGATAATCGCCTCGCCTCACCAGAAATTCGCATCACCCCGCCGACGCGTCGCTGCGTCTGGTCGTGCACTATGATCGTCTCGACGCACGTCACGATCAAAAACCCGCATGGACCGAGACAAGCAAGCCGCCAAAATCTTCTTCGCAGTGGGGATGACCGGCCTTGGCATCCTCGCCCTGATCTACGGCGATTTCGCGCTGCAGTGGCAACCCGTGCCCGCCTGGGTCCCTTGGCGCCAAGGTCTCGCCTACGCCTCGGGTATCATCATGCTCGCCGGCGGCGCCGGTCTGTTGTTTGGACGAGCTGGCGCGCTGTCGGTGCGCATTCTGTTTCCGTATCTCCTGGCCTGGTGGCTGCTGCTGAAGGTTCCCAGAGTGGTGAATGCGCCGCTCATCGCAGTCAATTGGCTGGGTTGCGGTGAGATCGCTGTACTCCTGGCTGGAGGATGGGTTCTGTTCGAACGCCTGGCCGCGCTGCCGGAGGAAACGCGCGCGAGATTCGCCGCTGGCGAGAGCGGCCGTCGGATCGCACGCGTTCTTTTTGGCCTAGCCCTACTGCCTATCGGGCTATCACACTTTGTGTATGCCCGTCAGACCGCTGCGTTGGTGCCCGCGTGGCTTCCCGCGCGAACCGGCTGGGCATACCTGACCGGCGCCGGCCACATCGCCGCGGGACTCGGCGTATTGCTCTCGATCTATCCGCGTTTGGCGGCGGCGCTGGAAGCGGGAATGTTGGGCATTTTCACGATTTTCGTCTGGGGGCCTGCCATCTGGGCCGCGCCGACGACCCGCCTCCCGTGGACGGCGTTCGTCATCTCTTGGGCCATCGCGGCTGCCGCCGGAGTGGTGGCCGCGAGTATCGAGGCCTCTGAACTCCGTGTTCGGATGCTGGCGAAGGCGTTTACATCGACGCGCTAGTCGAGTAACCTGGCTCATTCGCGGCTCGCAGGACACGATCGAGCTCCCATTTCTCCGTCCGGCGGCGACGTGGTGCCGTTGCCGAGAACCGCCGCGGTCGCCGAGGCGCGAGCGGGCTGACGCGAGCACGAGCTCCAACCACACCATCATGCAGATGACTTTTCGCTGGTTCGGCGCGGATGACGCGATCCCGCTCGACTACATTCGCCAGATTCCCGGAGTCACCGGCGTCGTCAGCGCTTTGTACGACGTGCCGGTCGGCGACGCATGGCCTCGCGACAGAATCGAGGATCTCGCTTCATGCATCGATGCGGCTGGATTGTCGCTCGCCGTGATCGAGAGCATCCCGGTGCACGAGGACATCAAGCTCGGGCGCCCGACTCGAGACCGCCTGGTCGATCAGTATGCGGAAAGCATTCGACATATGGGCGAGGTCGGCGTTCGAGTCCTGTGCTACAACTTCATGCCGATCTTCGATTGGACACGCACCGATCTCGCGATGCCGCAGCCCGACGGCTCGACGGCGCTCGCCTACGACGATGCAGCGCTCTCGCGCATCGATCTGTCGCGCGGCACGGGCGATCTTCCCGGATGGGCGACGGCATACGACGGGCCATCGCTCCACGCGCTCCTTGCCGCATACAAGAACGTGAATGCCGAGCGTCTCTGGGAGAATCTCGAATACTTTCTTCGGCGGGTCGTGCCCGTCGCGGAGAGCGCGGGCGTCAAGATGGCGATCCATCCGGACGATCCGCCGTGGCCGATCTTCGGCCTGCCGCGAATCGTCACGAACGGTGAAAACCTCGAGCGTCTCACCCGGCTCGTCGATCTCCCCGCAAACGGCGTGACCTTCTGTACGGGATCACTTGGCGCCGATCCGGCCAACGATCTCGCGGCCATCGCCACCAGACTCGGTGCGCGCGGGCGCATTCACTTTGCCCACTGCCGAAATGTGAAATGGACGGGCAAGCGAAAGTTCAATGAGAGTCCCCACCCGTCGCATCTGGGCAACGTCGACATGCATGGGGTGTTGACGGCGCTGCATCACACCGGCTTCACCGGGCCGATCCGGCCGGATCATGGACGAATGATCTGGGGCGAGACCGGGCGGCCCGGCTATGGCCTCTATGATCGCGCACTCGGCGCGACGTATCTGCAGGGGCTGTGGGAGGGAATCGAAAAGGCCGGGAGGATCATTCCGTCCTGAGCACCTCGATCCGATCGACGAAGGCGCTCGCAGCGCCGCCAAGGTATACAAATGACGCCATGCGTCTGGTCCGCGAGTTATGTTCGCCGAGGTGCCCCGCCGCCGTCTCACCGCAACCCCCAATGAACCGTCGACCGTGTCGTTACCGCTGAACCAACCCCACCCCATGTCTTTAGGAATCGGATATGCGCTTTGTGTACCGAGTCGGGTGCGCCGTCGCACTCGTCGCCTGTGCGGATTCTCAGAATCCCACAGTTACCGCGCCATCCCGGCCCCTTCGGCCGACTGACGCACCCCTCGCACCCAGTTCGACGCACACCGAGTTCGATCCACGTTCCATCCCTGACCGCATCGAGGCCCTCGTCGGTCGCCGATTGACCAAGGTCAGCATTCCGCCCGACGAGTATTCGCTCGCGTCGGACGCCGTACACCCGGACATCGCCTGCCCGCCGAACAGCTGGAGCGGGTCTCGATGCTGGCTGATGTACACGCCGTACAAGAATTCTGATTCGGGATATGAGAATCCGGCCCTGCTCGCCGCGTCGACCGACACGACGTGGGACACGCCGGCCCAGATCAAGAACCCGATCGTCCCGTACCCCGGGGTCGACAAATACAATTCCGATCCCGATCACGCATACGATCCGGTCACCGGCCGCATGGTGCAGGTGTACCGTGTCGTCGCTGACAGCTTCAACAAGATCATGATCATGTCCACCGCCAATGCCAGGCAGTGGACGCCCGCGAGGATCGCGTTCAAGGAGCGGAATCACGATGCGGTCTCGCCGTCGCTGATCATCGAGCCCGACCGCCAAGCGAAAATCTGGTACATCCGCAGCGGCGCCGGCTGCAGCTCGGGCGCGAGCTCGGTCGAGCTTCGCGTAGCGATGCCTGACAGCAATTCCAGCTACGAGGCGTCCGACTGGTCGCGGCCGACGCCCGTCAATCTCGCCATTCCGGGCTTCGTGGTCTGGCACATGGACGTTGCCGCGATCCCGAGGAATGGAGGCTATATCGCGCTGATCGCGGCGTTCGCGAAGGGCCTGACGTGCGCGACGAGTGAGCTGTGGCTCGCCACGAGCCCCGATGGCATAGGGTGGCGGACCTATCCCATGCCCGTGCTGTGGCGGACGATGAAGCTCGCGAGAGCACGCACCATCAACACGTGGTATCGCGGAACGCTCCGATACGACGCGGCGACCGACTCGCTTCATCTTTGGCCGTCGGCGCTTGTCGGCTCGACATGGACTGTCTACCACACGGCGGCGAGGCTGTCAGATCTTCTTGGTCTGCTGCAGGCGTCGCAGCCGGCGGACTTCCGAAATTCCCTCTTCGCCCTGAAGTCATCGAGCCCGGCGATGATGATGCCATAGCGAGCACCGACTGAAGTCGGGAACCATCTCCGCGCCCACCGGATAAGGCTGGCGACACTCGATACCAGCTCTCACAACCCACAAGGCACGGCCCCGACTTCTCGGGCGAGGCCGCGCGTGATCCGGAGGACGAATGCGACAATTCCGACTCGTAGCATGCTTTGGTCTCGCGGCAGCGCTCGGCGCTTGCGGCGGAAGCGGCGGCAGCAGTCTCAGCACCAGCCCCGGCGGCACTACCCAAAATCCTGGTGGCGGCACGCAGCCGGCCGCCAATACTGTAACGCTCGCGAATCTGGCCTTCTCGCCGCAGGCTATCGCGGTGACCGCCGGATCGACGGTCAACTGGAAATGGAACGATTGCTCCGGTGGCGACGGGTACGGCGGCGGCGCCACGTGCATTGCGCATCAGATCAAGTTCGACGACGGCAGCGGCTTTCAATCGCCGTCGCAGGATCAAGGGACGTACAGCCGCACCTTCAGCACCAAGGGGACGTACAAGTACCACTGTACGATCCACGGTGCCGCGATGAGTGGCGAAGTGGACGTCCAATAGCGAATTGGCGTTCGCAAGTCCTCATCGGCTCGACGAAGAGCGCTCGCGCGGCTGACCGTGCGAACGCTCTTTTGCGTGTAAGCATCTCTCAGTTCAACGGCGGCACACGGTTCGCGCGTTACCTTTCAAGGTTCTCGTGGTGTACTCCCCGGCCGAGTTCTCGTTCTGCGTTCCGTGATGCCGCGTCGCTCGATCATCCCGCTCAAGGGTTTCGTGTTGCCGTTGCTGCTTTTGCCCGCGGGCGCGTGGGCGCAGCAAAGATTCACGACCCAGGTGATGATCGTCCCAGCCTTCCACGGCCCCGACCGGGGGCTCGCCGCGAAGGCGTCTGACATCGTCCGCAGCCGCGTCGCCGGCGCCTTTCCACGGAGTGAGCTTCGGGTTGTGTCGGGAGGCGACGTTGACGACTGGCTTCGGCTGTCCGGTTTCGACGACGCCACCGTCTTGAGCGAGGGCGAGTTGCGTGAGCTCGCGAAGAAATTTCGCGCCGACGAGCGGATTACGGGTACCACCACGCGAAGCGCCGGGCGCGTCCGCATCGACGCGGCACTCGCCCTCATCCGCGACCTGAGGCTGTCGCAACCGCTGTCGAGCGAGGGAACGTCGGTCAACGAAGCCGCCGACGCCCTGGCACGGGAGGCGGTGGCGGCGCGGCGGCAACTGGTTCCCTTGAGACAATGCGAGAATCTGGCGCGCGAGGGCAAGCCCTCCGAGGCAGCGGCCGCCGCAGCCGTCGGCATCGCCGCCTATGCGCAGGCGATCCCTACCCGTGTCTGTTTGCTCAATGCACTGAGTCGACTCGACGTCCCTCCCGACTCGATCGTCAACGTTGCCCAAGCCGTGCTCGCCATTTCGGGGACGAACGCGATCGCGCTCGAGCGATTGGCCCAAGCGTTGGACGCGAAGGGCGACGGATCGGCCGCCGCGCCGGTATGGACGAGACTCCTGGCCACGGACTCGACCAACGAGGATTTGATCGAGCGCGTCGTGAATGCGCTCTCGCGTGAAGGAAATGCCGTGCTCGCCGTTCCCTTGATCGACCGCGGGACGGATGCGCATCCCGACAATCTGCCGCTGCTCAAGTTGAGATGGCTCGTGCACCTCGCGGCCAACGACTGGAAGGGCGCCGTCGAGTGCGGTGAACGCTTGCTTGCACGCGATCCGGCATCGCAGGGCGATCCGGATTTCTACGCGCGATTGGCCGCGGCGTATCGCGCGGATACGCAGCCCGTCCGCGCGCTGGCGGTCGCGGCGCTGGGCGTCTCCAAGTTTCCGGCGTACGCGCCGCTGCAGATCGCTTATCTGCAATTGCTCAAGGTGGAGGACGATGCCGCGTTGCCGCGGGTGCTGGCCGCGTTTCCCGAGAACGCCGAGGTGCACGCGCTGGCCGCGCAATCGATGAAGGGAAGCGGTAACGCCGCGGGCGCCTTGGAAGAAACCAAGCGGGCGCTCGCCGCGAATCCCCGGTTGCCGCACGGATACCTGCAGTTGGCCCAACTCGAGATCGACCTGGGACACACGGATAGCGCGTATGCCTCGATCGAGGCGGCGTCGAAGTTCGGCGAGGACAAGAAGACCGTTGCGCAGTTCGCGCTCGCCCGCGGAAACGCGCTGTACAAGGCGGCAACCACGACGCAGAAGCGCGACGACTTCCAGCGCGCGATGAAATTCCTGGCGCTCGCGGCGGGAATCGCGCCGAGCGCCGAAGCCAAGTTTTTGCTCGGCGCATCCGCCTTGTCAGTCAGTCAGTCGGCGGCGAACGAGGCCCCACAATCAAAGAGTTGTGATCTGTCGAAGCTCGCCGACGCTTCGTTGACGGAAGCGGAGATCAATCTCGTGAGTGGCGGAGTTGCCGCGCCGGACGTGGCGAAGACCTATCTCGAGTATGTCGCCAAACTGCGTCCCTACGTCGCCGATCAACTGAAGGCCTATTGCTTGGCCGCGCCGCTGCGCCGCATCGAGATCGAGATGGAATGATGCAGGACGTTCGGCATCTCATCCGCTCGCTCCGGCGGTCGCCGGGATTCGCCGCGGTTGTCGTGCTGACACTGGCCCTCGGGATCGGAGCGACGACGGCCGTGCTCAGCGTGGTGGATCATGTGCTCGTCCACTCGCTTCCGTTCCGCGACGCCGGCCGCCTCATGATGATGCTGGAGCGCGGCGAGCGCGGCGGGTTCCGCCCGCCGTCGGCGCCGACCGTCGACGATTGGCGGCGCGACCCGAGTGTCCAGCGCGCATTCGAGGGCATGGCGTTCGTTCGTGGCGACGGCGCGGTCTTTCGCCATGGAGACGAATCGCGTCGGGTTCTCATCGGCTTCGTCGGCCCGGAATTCTTCCCCGTGCTGGGGGCCACGCCACTTCTCGGACGCCTGTTGACCGACGACGATCATCGCGACGATGCGCCGCCGGCCGTGGTGATCGCCTATTCCTTCTGGCAACAGCGGTTGGGGGGCGACCGAAACATCATCGGCCGCCGCATCAGCCTTGACAGCGTGCCGACGACGGTCGTCGGCGTCATGCGGCCCGGCGCAACCTACCCCGGGTTTGCGTCGCTCTGGGAATCGCGGGCTCAGTATCGTCATAAGGAAATTCTGACGAGGCGTGGGCTGCACGCCGACAGCCGTACGATCGCACGCCTTCGTCCCGGTGTCGATTCGGCCCGTGCGGTGGCGCTCATGAGCACCATCGACGGACGGCTCGCGTCCGCGTATCCGGCGGAGCAGGCGCACTGGAAGCCGGCGATGCTTCCGGTGCGAAGCGAGTTGATTGGCGACATTCGACCAATGCTGCTCACCCTCGCCGGCGCCGCGGCGGCGGTCCTGCTTCTCGCGTGCGCGAATGTCGCCAACCTCTTTTTGGCTCGTATTGCGTCACGCACGCGCGAGTTCGCGGTCCGCGGAGCGCTGGGCGCGTCGCGTACGCGGCTCGTGCGACAGCTGCTGACCGAGAGCCTCGTCTTCGCTCTCATCGGCGGCACGCTGGGCTCGGCGCTCGCTGCCATCGCGGTGGCCCTTGCCCGGAAACTTCCATCGGACCGCCTGCCGCGAGTCGATGAGCTCTCAGTCGATCATCGCGTACTGGTCGTCGCGGCTGCGGCGTCCCTGCTCACCGCGGTGATCTGTGGCGTGTGGCCAGCCTGGCGAGCGACGCGTTCGTCGGGCGCCGAAGCGCTCCGCGCGGGTGCGCTCGGCTCGGTTGGTGTGCGATCGGAAACTCGAGTGCGGCGTGCGCTAGTAACCGTGCAATTCGCGCTGGCGCTCATGCTTCTCGTCGGGGCGGGCCTGCTGCTCCAGAGCTTCCGTCGAGCCGCCGCTGTCGAGGTCGGGTTCGATCCGCGTGGCCTCGTCACGGTGATGGTCAGCCCGCCGTCGAGTGCGTATTCAACGCCTGAGGACGCGGCGGCATTATACGCGCGATTGGTGCGCGCCGTGCGAACCGTACCCGGCGTGCTCGACGCCGCGTTCATCAACCACGTTCCATTTGGCCTCGCCGCGATCCTGTCGCCGATCCAGATCGAGGGACGCGCCGGGAGCGATACGGGATCGAACCAGATCTTCTATCGGACTGTGTCCGAGACGTATTTGGCGACGATGAAAATGACGCTCGCCGGAGGCCGCTGGTTCAGCGAGGCTGACATGCGCTCCCCGGGCGGTGCGTTCGTCGTCAACGCCGCTGCGGCGAAGTTCTACTGGCCGGGCGAGAGTGCGATCGGGAAGCGCCTGTCCCTTCGCCGCTCGTCGCAGGTGAGAGCCGACTTCGGTCAACCGCTCGCGGGAACCGTGATCGGCGTCGTCAACGACGTGCATCAGACGTCGCAGGACGCGGTGCCGGATCGCGAGGTGTACGTCCCCTATACCTTGGAGACGTGGCCGTGGGGGAGCGTGGTCATACGCACGCGCGACGGCGCACGAGCGATCCCTGCGCTACGCGATGCGATCGCCGGCGTCGACGCGCGGCTGATCGAGAAGGGATCGGCTGGCACGGAGCGGTTTTCCACGGTCGAGTCGGCGATCGCGTCGCGGCTCGCGCCGCGAAAGCTCGCGCTGACATTGATCGGGGCGTTCGCCGGCTGCGCCGTTCTTCTTGCCGCGATCGGATTGTACGGGGTCGTCGCATATGGGATCACGCAGCGGACGCGCGAGTTCGGCGTTCGAAAGGCGCTCGGCGCGACGGACGGAATGATCGCATCGCTCGTCTTCCGGGAGTCGGTGATGCTCACCAGCGTCGGGATTGTCGTCGGATGCGCGGGCGCGTGGGCGGGCGCCCGGCTGATTCACGATCTGCTCTTCCAAACCAATCCCGTCGACCTCACGGTGTACGCGGCGACGGTGCTTCTCCTCATCGGCATCGCGCTCGTTGCGACGGTTATCCCAACGCGTCGTGCGACGCGTCTCGATCCGACCATCGCCATGCGCGGAGAATGACGATGCCGGGATCCGCTCGGTCCGAGCTCGTCCGGCGATCAACCGCGTGATGGTGCCCGCCTAGGATGCCGCCGGTTGCGCCTCGGCTGCCGTCGCGGTGGTCGCGATGTCACGCTCGCGACGCGCGGCACGCAGCATACTAATGGCGGTGTACGTCACGACGACGACGACGAGCCATTGCACGGTGCTCAGCGGCATGCTCTTCACGAGGAGCGCGGCGATGAAGACGGCGGGAATGCCGGCGATCAACATCCCGATCACCGCACTGCGCGCGTAGCTGCCGGCGCGAATGAACTGAACGCTGGCGAGCGGCATGAGGAAGGCGCACGAGCCCATCATGATCGGGAATGCGGCGGTCGGTCGCATCCCGAGGAGGTAGATGAGAATCATGCACGGCGCGTACAATCCGATGCCGATCGTCATGAATGCGCCGAGAATGAAGTTGCCGACGATGCCGATGATCAGCTTGGTGCCGGTCAATGCGAGCGCGTCGCCACCGGCCGGCATCAATCCAACCTGCGGCTGTTTGGCGACCATGATGAGCGCGGCGACGAGCAGCGCGACTCCCATTCCAACCTGCACCTTTCTCCGCGGCCACGATGACACGACGCCCGCACCGAGCCAGGCGCCGAACACCGCGGCGGCGATCAGCGCGATGAGCGTCGTGATATCGACCGGTACGAGCTGCGTGTAGATATACGCCTGCACGACGGTGGGGATCACGTAGCCGACGTTCAACGACCCGGGAATGTGCTCGTCCGGAATCAGCTTGAGCTGGCGGACCATCGCCGTCGTGGTCGCGAACGAGCCGATGCCGAGCGTGTCGAAGAAATTCGCGATGAAGCTGATGATCGAGATCGAGAGGGCCTTGAAAGAACGCGCGAGAACGACGAAGTATCCGGCAGTGACGATGCCGAGGACGATGAACAGCGCGTCTCTGGCGGTGAGCGACCGAAGATCGGTTAGCAGCTGCATGAGATCGGCGTGTTGACGGTGAGGGGGCGCGTTCGTTATCGCCGGGACAGCCTACAGGATGCCACCCGGAACGATGATTCGGTAGGGTATTCGGTGGGGCGAGGCATCGTTCGCTGCCTTGCGGGTGTCTGTCCCCAAGGATACTGTATCCGCCCCTACCTCCTCAAGAAATCCAATTAGCGGAGCCTGGATGACACGACGCTCGTCGACGGAGCCACATCCGACTCCTACGTCTACCCCAATCCCGATCGGTGTTCGCC
>Ga0153915_10006015_pt1 | contig 11337 bp, 11 predicted proteins | sample Opewatmetagenome_2_FD_107003 | JGI IMG/M metagenome (GOLD analysis project Ga0153915, IMG submission 107003) | Freshwater wetland microbial communities from Ohio, USA - Open water 3 Core 3 Depth 3 metaG | ecosystem: Environmental > Aquatic > Freshwater > Wetlands | place: USA: Ohio, Lake Erie...
GATTTATTGATTACTTTATCGATAATTTCCTGTTTTTGTGCATAATTATCCATGATTTGTCGATAAACGGTCTTTTTTATTTCCAATTGGAAGGGAGCGACCTGTTTTTGCGCATAAAGAGGCTTATAAATATACAGATAGGATACGATTCCAACATAAATCAATATAGCCAAAATCACGAAAATTGTCCATTTTTTCCAGTTTTTCGCAAGGAATTCATTAATTGATTTAAAGGTGTTTTTGAGATCCATTTTATTCTTTGGTATAAACGGTTATTTTCAAATTCGTTTTTATTTCGCCCGCGGCTACGCTTTCCGTACCCTCTCTTTCTCCAACTCTATTAACATTTATGGAATCAACTTTGATAAAATAATATCCGTTTTCCAACCATCCTAAAAACTTCATGAAATCGGGAAAACTTCCGACCAAATTCAATGTCAAAGTGGGGAATTCCGAAGCATTGATTTCAAGTTCGTTGTTCGTGGAAGAAGCTATGGATTCCAGCGCCTCGAAAAATTTTACCGCCTTACTTTTGTCGACTAGTCCATTCCTTACCAAATCAAGATTGACACTGATATCCTGGTAATCCGTCTCGACTTGTTCTAAATAATTTTCGTCTATGGTTTCAAGCGAAATCATCCTGTCCTTGCTTTCCTCGGCAAATGCCGCGGTTTTTTTGATGTCGGAAAACAAAGGCCTCACCACGCCTACAATCAAAGCAACAATAATCAAAATCATCGTACCGACAACCAAATAAATTTTTTGCCTGATATTCATTTCAAGAACACCTACCGGCCGTAAGTGAAACTAAAACGGAAATTAATATTTATCGGATTCGCCAAATTCGCAAGAGGAAATTCAACTTCTTTATAGTTTGGGTTATTATCGATGGTTTCCCTTATTTTTACCAGGTTTTCGCGCAATGGGGAAAACCCGCTCACGGTAATCAATTTCGAGTTTCTGTCGATTTGCAAACTGTAAATTTTTACTTCCTTGAAAAGTTCCGCATTAACTTTGTCCAAAACTTCGTAAAGATTCGATTTGCCGTCCTGAATTTTTTTCAGAGCCGACAGACTTCCGTTGAGGTCATCGATTCTACTCTGCATTGTTTTTATGGTTTCTGTCTGAATGACTCTCGACTGTTGGTCATTGATGTTTTTTTCGAAAGCCAAATATCGGAAATTAAGAAAAGTCAAAGAGCCGGCCAAGAAAACAGTTAAAAGTAAAAACATCAGAAATAAAAGAAGTCCAGACGAAACTATATTCTGGTAAAGAATCATGCTTTTTATTCTTTTTTTCTGCTCGGGCGGCAATAAGTTTATCCTGATCATTTTGGTTCAGCCCCCCGCAGAGCCAGGCCCAAAACCGTGGAATAGGCCAATGACTCCTCGTAGGGAATGAATGGTAGTTTTTCTAAGTTCGGTTTATCTTTTTTTGTTGGCAAAATATTGGTCCAGGGATTTCCGGATACAACCGGTAATTTCAAACGCGAAGAAAGATATTCCGAAATTCCTTTGAGGTTTGCGCCTCCCCCACAAAGAAGTATTTGTTCGATTCCCGAACTCCCGTCGTCCTTATCTTTGTGTTCCTGATGGAATGCTATACACTCCTTAATTTTATCCACCAACTTTGTAAGTGAAGGAAGCAAGGCGTTGAAAATTTCTTTTTCCTCTTCGGTTTTTTCCAGGCCGATTTTGAATTTCAGAGATTGCGCTTGTTTGAAATCAATATTGAGTTTCTTCCCGATATCTTCAAGCATTGATTTATTCGAAACCACTGACGTACTGTTGGTAAAACTGATGCTGTCGCCGGAAAAAATAATGAAACTTGTCCTATTAAAACCCAAATCGATAATCAGAACTGGTTTCGTGACTTTTCCCTCTTTAATTAGACTCCTTGCAGTGGCAGTTGATTCAACCTCAAAAACAATCGGTTCGATGTTTGCCATGCGCAAAACCTCAAGATAGCTGTCCACTAATTTTTTGGGAACCGCATTCACTAAAACGTCGATATGGCCGCTGTTTTGCCAAGGAGAAACAATCTGCCAGCCAAGATAGACTTCATCGAGAGAAAAGGGGATATTGGCTTCCGCTTCCCATTTGATTGCTTGTCTTATTTCCTCAGTCGCCATTTTAGGGAAATTTATCACCTTTACGAAAGCATGCTGTTCGGGCAAAGAACAAACCGCATATTTGGTTCTGATTTTTTCTCCTTTCACGCCAGCAATGGCTTTTTTAACCATTTCAACCAATTTTTTATCGTTTTTAATCTCTCCTTCCTCGATTATGCCCTCGGGAATGGGAAAACGATTGGAGCTTTTCAGTTCGAATCCTTTTCTTTTCTTCCTCAATTGCGCGATTTTTATGGAAAAATCGGAAATATCCAGTCCAAAAGACGGAGAATTTTTATAGATATTGGCCGAAATAATATCTTTAAGATTCATAGTAATGCGATAATTCTATTCTACCACAAATAAACGACTTCATTGAATTTCTTCCCAGGAAACGAATTGCAAATCTCCCGACGTCGGGAAAAACGGCGGGGGGTCATAAATCAAAGCCGGCTCGTAATATGATTCGGTTTCCTGATAACCGGAAACAACACCGCCGCTGCTATCAACCCAGCTCCAGGTCCAGGTTTGGTTGGTAATAATCGAACCGCGAACCATAATTCTGTTTCTGGTATGGTAGGGATTATAGGAACTGGAATAATAATACCTTTGCACTGCGCCTTTTTGCGCCACCATCACTGCCTGGATTTCTAGAATGTTTGGGGAATAAAGAGGAACGAGAACGTTTTTCTGCGCAATTAAGGCAATCATTGTGGATTTTGGGTCGGCCCTGGTAATGTTGCCGTTGATAATTATGCTGGCATTTGTCGAAGGATTATCGGGAAATCTTGCCGCAACGATTGTTACTTTTTCCCTATTTACTCCGTCGACCCAAACCTTAGTATCCTCGATAAAAATAAGGTTCTGTACGTTGCATTGATCTACAGCTAAAGCATAAGTGCCGAGAAGACTTTCTCTGTCAATATCGTTTGACTCATTGTGCCATACGCCTTGCGTGTCGCGGCCATTTACGTTGGCTTTCAATCTCGTAACTTTATATAAATCGAATGTTCCGTCATTTTTCAGTTTAACGTGATAACCGAAGCTTCCGGATGGACCGAAATAATGACCGCCGTTCTGTGCCTTGGTTTTGAGCTGGGCTAAATCCGTGGTAATGGCATTAAAATCAACAGCAGGAACGGGAAATAACCATAGGCCATCTGCATCGCCGTTTCCCGTGCCCCAAATTCCTGGTTTTTGCGTTGCCGGACTGCAACCATGCATGGGCTGACAAGTATAGGTTTCCTTGGCCGAAGTACTCAGTGCGTTTTGCGTTCCGTCCATCCTGATGCCGCCATTGGAATGAAATGGCCCGCGCAATTCTTCATTTTCGCCGAACCAAACATCGGAATTGGTTAAAAAGGAATACTGCGCCAGAGACGGACTGCCGTAACGTACAGCAATAATTCTTTTGGCACTGGGGTAATTGTCTGTCCATCCCGTTGACTTGATTTCAATCATAGTCGAACACTCTCCCTGCTGAATGATTTCCAAAGCATAGTGACCGATTACGCCGCCTTCCGGGTCTTGATAATCGTAAGTTCCTGAAAAATCGTAATCATTGGGAGCGTGCGCCAAGTGCCAGCGCGCGTAATTTGCTCCTGCTTCGGCTATGTTCATCGCTTCGCTAAAAGCGACTTTTTGTGCAATCTGGCGGTACTGCGCCAAGACATATCCAACTATCCCGCTGAAAATAAAAATGAAAATTGCGCCGAAAACCAGAACCATTGTCACCACGGTTCCCTTTTCGTCTTTACTAAAATTGAATTTTAAATGCGAAAGAATCATTAAAGATTCGTTTTTAAATTTCTTATTTGTATATCGCTTTCTAGTTCGAAGTTTTCGGGCGGACGATTGGGATCAACATTGATTTTCAGATAAACGTGCATGAGTTTTGTTTCGGTTAGCCTCGTCAATGTAGGTAGGGGGTTATTTACCGTATCAATGGGCCAGTCGCCGTTGTAATAGGTGAAAACAGGAGTCGTGCCGTTTCTCACGTAAGCGGAAAGCACATCTACGACCTCGCTGCTTAAAACGTATTGCAATGGGTCTCCGCTCGGCTCAACCACTCCTTTTTTGAAGTTCGTACCATCGAGAAAATAGCGCACTCTTTCGATATTAGAGTCCTTGTCGATATCGCTGTAGAAAATAAATTGAAAATTGCCTGCTTCTTCTAAGGGATAAGAACCGTCGTCTGCGTATCTGGCTTCTCTGATTTCTTTTACCATTGTCTCGATGCCTTTTCTAGCTTCGTTGATTGCCGCCACCTGCTCAAAATTATAACCGTATGCCCGATACACGTAAATCACGAAAGAAATCAAAAGCGCCATAGCCAAGGCGAAAATGCCAATCATAAAAATTCCCTCAATCAGCGAAAATCCGTTTTTAGAAGATGATTTCATAAAAATTACGGCACGGTCATTAAAATTATTTGTTCGGTCTGGCCCGAAATATCGACTTCGCTCAACCAATCCTGATATCCCGCCATTTTGATTTCCAAACTATAGATGACCTGACTCAATGGACTGAAAAACGCCTGGCCCGAATCTGAGGTCAGTTTACTCTTGTCGTAGCCGACCCTGTAAAGCCGCACACTTGCTCCAACCAAGGGTTGGCCGGCCGAGTTTTTCACCGCCACCAGAAGCGCATTAATCTGATGATTGGCGAGTTTCAAGATTGTTGCTTGGTCTGAATCAGGATTAAGATTGAGCGGCTGCGCAGGCGAAGAATTGGCAATATCGTATCCGGTCAAACCACTAACAGTAATTCTATAACTGTCCCATTCCAGGTTTGAAAGATTCAAAATCCCCTCTGAATTGGTGGTTAAATCCTGGCTGTATTTGTATATCGGCTGGCTGCCTGCATCAAGCCCAAGTGTTTTAGCGCCCTGCATGTGAAAAGAAAGATTAGGAATAGCGATTGAGGTATCCGAAGAAAACCAGGTAATCTGCCAATCAAATAAAGACGGAGTCTGGCTGGGGTCGGATGTGGAAAAATTTGCCTTCAGTCTGATTGACCTATATTTGTACGCATCCAACTGCGATAAATCCAGGGGAGAATCGGGAAATCCCTCAGAATTCAATATTCCGTCAATTGTCAAATCGCTATCGGGAATTAAAATCCAGTCCGCTCCGTCAAAATACAAAATTTGATACTTGATTTCCGTAGGCGCGAAATTCTCGTCATTCCAATTCATCCTGCCCCATTCAACCAATCCAGTCGGGGTAATCGTATTTGAAATAATATATCCTGAACTTTGATATTGATTATCTACGCTTTCAAGTTTTATCGCTAAATTTACCGTATCGAGAACTGTCTGCGATTTTTGAAATATTTTGCTTTCATCTTCGAAATAATCGCTCCAATTTTTTTCCTCGACATATTTTATGGTATTGACCGTTTTAGTGGAACCGTGGTCGATGGAAAAACTGATTTCGCTCAACTGGCCTTCGATTACGGAAAGATACGGTTTTAAGGGAACTGCCAAAGCAACTCCCCTGACTAATTCATTGACTGCGTAGGTTCTTTCCGCACTGTAGTCGAATTTGCTGGCCGAAATTTTATAACAATCGTTGCACGCCGGAGCACCAGGAACAAAAATACGACCCTGATTGTCGGTTTGATAACTCGCGTCAATCGGTGGAAAAGCAGTATTATTTTCAACGTTAATATCCGCCTGCGGAACGGGCTGGCCATTGGCATCAAAAACCAAAACCGAAATAATTCCTCCTCCGCCGGTCGTCTCTATTCCTTTGGGCGCAACATCGGTCTCTAGGACAACTTCTCCGCCAAAAAACTCTGACCAGGAAACTTTAACCTTCACCCGTTTATAATCCCAAGCCAGGGAATCGTTTGGAAAAACTCCGTCAAAAGGGTCGTCAACATAAATCACCGTTGTTTTAACGGTGTAATTGATTTGATTGCGTTGGATGTTTTCCGTTTCCGGAATTGCTCCCGCAGGAATCCCTCCAGCAGTACCGATTTGGTCATAAGCAAGATTACGCGCTAGTTCTATTTTCTGGTTAGCCAAAGCAGTGGCAGTGGCCTTTGCCTTGGATTGGGTGACAATCTTTAAATTTAGCCTAACAAGCCCAAAAATACCAATGAAAACAATCAACAGAAGCGTGATTCCGACCAAACTCTCGACGAGCGTTATCCCAGATTCCTTGTTTTTTTTAATTGGAAAAAAAAACATCTTATAAATTGCCCATCATCGAATACATCGGCTGAATCATCGAAACGGCAAAAAATCCCACTGCCGCCCCGATAATAATCATCAATACCGGCTCAATGATTGAGGCAAGATTTTCGGTAATATTAGAAACCTCTTCCTCATAAAAATCGGCCAAACGAATCATGATGCCTCCCAGTTCTCCGGTCTGTTCTCCTACGCCGGTCATTTGAACCACCAAAGGAGGATAAAGATTTTTGTATTTGTCTAAAGACTCCTGAATATTTTTGCCCTTTTTGACCTCTGTGGCTATCTCGAGTAAAGACTGGGAAAAGAAAAAATTCCCCAATGTCTCGGAAGTAATGGTTAAAGACTCGACAATCGGAACTCCGCTTTCAATCAGCGAGGAGAAACTCCTTGCTAATCTTGCGCAATTCATTTTTTGGGTAATTTTTCTAAGCACCGGAAGCTTTAAAAACACCAAGCTCAAAAATCGTTTTCCCTTCCGAGTTTTGAAAAATTTAATCGCGACAAAAACCAAAATTACCAAAACTATTGCCGCAATCACAAAATACTTGGTCAGAATTTTGGTGATGAATATCAAAACCCGGGTAGTAATGGGTAGCTGAACATTCAGTTCCACGAACATTGCGGTTATTTTCGGCACCACCATCACCATCATCAGGGTTCCGATAATCACCATCGCGATAACGATTACCGCGGGATAAACCATTGCGCCCCTAACTTTGGAAATGAAATCGTGTTCTTTTTTTAGATACTGCGCCAGATTTTTTAAAACATCTTCGAGGTTTCCGCTTTTTTCCCCGATTCTGACCATGCTTACAAAAAATTTATTGAAAACCTTGGGATATTTTTCCATACTATCGGCCAGTGTTTCTCCTTTTTTGATTCTTGTTACGATATCATTAATAATTTTTTTGAAAGCTTTGTTTTCCGTCTGTTGGGCCAGAACTTCAAGACCTTTGTGTAAAGAAAAACCCGCACCGATCATGACTGCCAGGTGGCGGGTAAACATCAATTTTTCGACCATCGAGACTCTGCCGAAAATACTTTTAATTTTAATTCGGAAAGAAGTTTTGCTTTTTGGGCTGTCAATTTCCAGGTTTTTTGCTGAAGTTAAAATAAAACCCTCCTGTCGAAGTGCCTGAGCTAAGCTACTTTCGTCTTTAGCTTCTAATGTGCCGGTTTTCGTTTCGCCAGCTTGGTTCTTGGCGCTGTAATAAAAATTAGGCATATTTTTATTCTTTGGTCACGCGCAGAACTTCCTGCAGGGATGTTTCTCCCTGAATCGCCTTCACGAATCCGTCTTCGAGCATCGTCATCATGCCTTCTTTTCTTGCCTGTTTTTCGATTTCGTCGCTAGTGGCCCTTTTGACGATCATTTCCTTGACTGTGTCCGACATTTCCAAAATTTCCCGCAAGCCAACCCTATTTTTGTAACCATCGGGACAATTCTTGGAAGGTTTCGGCTTGTAAAATTTAACGTCTTCCCATTTGGCGCTTGTTGCAACAATTTTTTCTTTTTTTAAAATTTCCAGCAGCTCTTCCATGTTTATATCTTTGCTCATTTCTGTAATTTCCGCTTTACTGATATGATATTCTTCCCTGCTTTCAGGACAAAGTTTTCTCGCCAGTCTCTGGGCAAGGACAATATTAACCGTGGAAGAAATCAAAAACGGCTCAACGCCCATATCTAATAATCTCGGCATTGCACCAGAGGCGCTGTTTGTATGCAAAGTAGAAAGCACCAAATGACCGGTCAAGGCTGCATTCACTGCCAGGTTCGCGGTTTCGCTGTCACGAATCTCTCCCACCATGATAATGTTCGGATCCTGCCTGACTAAAGCACGCAAACCCGAAGCGAAAGTAAATCCTATTTTGGGATTTACCTGGGTCTGATTGACTCGCGGAATCTGGTATTCAATCGGATCTTCGATAGTGCAAATATTTACCCCGGGCTGATTCAAAATTTCCATTATCGTATAAAGGGTCGTAGTTTTTCCGCAGCCAGTCGGTCCCGTAGCTAGAATCATTCCATAGGGTTTTTTGATGGCGCGGTGGATTCTTTCCAAGTTTTCTCCCCAAAATCCTAAACCCTCCAGGGTAAATCTTTTCCCTCCTTCGACGAGAAGACGCATCACTATTTTTTCTCCGAAGAAAATCGGTAGAATCGAAACGCGGAAAGATATTTTCTGGTTTTCCGATTCGATTTTAAACCTGCCGTCCTGGGGCAGACGATGTTCGTCAAGTTTGAGATTGGACAAAACCTTAATCCTCGCAATAATGCCCGAATGAACCTGTTTGGGCAAAATCATCGCGTCGTGCAATATGCCGTCGATGCGGTAGCGCACGATTACTTCTTTTTCCGAAGGCTCGATGTGGATATCCGAGGCTCTTTGTAAAATCGCGTGCTTAATTAAGGTATCTACAATCTTGATTATCGGCAGTTCTTCGGCTGCTTTTTTCAAATCTACTGCTTCACCTTCTTTCTTGCCCTCGACCACCTTCATTTCCGGCAAAGCGCTTTTTTGCACTTCTTTTTTGATGATTTCTCCAAATTCAGCTTCCAGGCTTTTCTGGTATTTTTTAAGCACATCCCTGATGCATTCCCGCGAAGTGAATCTCGGTCTAATCTTAAGATTGGTTTTTTTCTTGATGAAATCAATAGTTTGCAGGTCTGAAGGGTCGAGCATGGCCACTTCCAGCTCATCTTTGGTTTTCTTGATAGCAACGATATTGTTTTTCCTGGCTATAGGCTCGGGAATCATTTTTAGGGTTTCGGGGTCGATATCGGTTTTTTTCAGGTCGATAAAGGGAATGCCCAAAATATAGGCTTTGAGTTTAATCAGTTCTTTCTCGGGCAAAAAGCGCTCCTTGGTCAAAATGTTTTCCAAATTTTCTTTGGTTTTTTCCGCCAGTTTTTCCGCTTTGCTCAAATCGTCTTTATTGATCAATCTTTTGTCCAATAAAAACGCCTTTAATTGTGAAGAAGACACCTGCATTTGCTTCGGGTTAGGTTTAAAATAATCAACAGTCTTACTTCGTGAACTCTTTTATTTTTGCGATTACGTCCTCCAACTTATAGTTGGCCTTGACGAGATAGGTTGTCGCGCCCAATTCCAGAGCCTTTTCGATGTCTCCGACCCCTTCAAGGTTAGTCAAGACAATCACCGGAATATCCTTGGTTTCTTCGTCGGTTTTGAGTTTCTTGAGTACCTCGAATCCGTCTTTTTTCGGAAGTATCAGGTCAAGAAGAATCAGATCCGGCTTCTCTTTCTGCGCCACTTTCAATCCTTCTTCGCCGTCGAAAGCGGAGACAATTCTGATTTTTTCCTGTTCCAGGATTTCCTTCAACTCTTTCTGGAGCGTAGGCTCGTCTTCCACGAAAAGAATTTTAGACATGATTTTATTTATTCTTTTAATTGCGATTTTACGGTTTTCAACACGTCCTCCAATTCGTAGTTCGCCTTGACGAGATAGGTTGTCGCGCCGAGACTTAATGCCTTTTCCACGTCTCCGATTCCCTCAAGGTTGGTTAGAACAACCACCGGAATGTCCTTAGTTTTTTCGTCGGCTTTGAGTTCCTTGAGGACCTCGAATCCGTCTTTTTTCGGAAGTATCAGGTCGAGAAGAATCAGGTGGGGTTTTTCCGTTTGTGCCACCTTTAATCCTTCTTCGCCGTCTGCGGCTTTTAAAACCTTGTATCCTTCCTGAACAAGCACTTCGCTTATGGCTTTTTGAAGATTCGGTTCATCTTCCACGAAAAGAATTTTTTTATCCATAAGTTATTAAACATCGCACAAAAAACCGGAAACAAAAATTTGTTTACGGCTTCTGCTCGCTGTTTTTTATTAATTTTTTACTCGGAACTGGCAAGGTAAACCAAAAATCGCTTCCTATGCCCTCTTTCGAATCAAAATTCATTTCGCCTCCGGATATTCTGACAATACCCTTGGCGATGAAAAGTCCCAGTCCAGTGCCTTCGACTTTCTGCTTGACGAGATTATCGCCGCGGAAAAACTTACCGAAAACCTGTTTTTGTACCATAGCAGGAATACCTAAGCCGTTATCTTTTACACTGACTTTTATAAATTTGTCTTTTTCTTTGTTTAGGGTAATCTCCACCTTGCCGCCTTCTTTTTTGGAATATTTTATCGCATTGTCGACCAAATTCTGAATCACCATTCTGATTTTCTCTTCGTCGGCATAAATATCCGAACCCTTGGGGTGATTTTTGAAAACCAGTTCGATGTGCTGCGCTTGCGCCATCAATTTCAATTCATTGACCATTTCTTCAATTACCGTGCTCAAAGAAAAAAGCTTGGGCACAATGGTAAATCTTCCTTCCTCGATTCTATTGACGTTAAGTAGGTCGTTTACCAGTTTTATCATCTTGATTCCGCTCTCGTTGATGATGTCAAGATATTCTTTTTGTTTTTGATTGATTTCACCTAACCGTTTGCTGCGCAGAAGGTCAAGCGACCACTTCAGGGCCGAAAGCGGAGTGCGCAGTTGATGGGAAACAATGCTCACAAATTCACTTTTCATCCTGTTGGCTTCGGCAACGCGCGCAAAACTGTTCACCAGAGAATGGCCAATAACCAAAAGCACGATGGTTACGATGCAGACCGTGGCAATCACCACCTCCGGATCAACCAGACGGATACCGATAAAATACGTAAGAACCATGGCCACAATGATAATTACACCCATCATCAGAAACAGAGAATTCGGGCACTGCCAAAATCCCAGACCGTACTTTCTGCATTCGGCCATAAAATCCAGCTTTTTAAAAAGTGTTTTGAGGTCCATATGTTTTCATTATATCACAATAAAAAAAATAAAATAATCTCTCTTTAAAATATTGACCGTCTGGAGCAAAAAGGATATACTGGAAAAGCCGGAGCAGGTCAGACTTGTCGGGGCATGGTGTAATGGTAGCACGAGTCCTTTGGGAGGATTTAGTTCCAGTTCAAATCTGGATGCCCCGATTAGTAAATTAGTCCGAGTTCCCTGCCCGCCATTCGGCTATCGC
>Ga0153915_10006016_pt1 | contig 11337 bp, 14 predicted proteins | sample Opewatmetagenome_2_FD_107003 | JGI IMG/M metagenome (GOLD analysis project Ga0153915, IMG submission 107003) | Freshwater wetland microbial communities from Ohio, USA - Open water 3 Core 3 Depth 3 metaG | ecosystem: Environmental > Aquatic > Freshwater > Wetlands | place: USA: Ohio, Lake Erie...
CCCGCCGCCGGCCGAGTAGGTGCCGGAGTCGCCCACTTCTGTATTACCCCCGCCGCCAGGATTGGTGGCGTAGGCTGTCGTGTTTTTATCTAGCACGGCCGCCGAGGACGTGTAGAGGGCCAGCTTAAATGTGTGGCCGGTCCCGTTAGTGAAATCGTGTATGGCTGTCAGAATTTCCGTTTTGAACGAATTACAAACAGCCTGCGTGATAGCCATTGTTAGATCTTCCCTTTTCCGAAGGCCGAAAGGCCCCGTTTCACGACGATCGTGATATCCTGTCTAACCAGCTTTCCGCGCCAGGACGCCGGCAGCCACTTAACCGCAAACAACGGAATCCGCTTCGTAACCCAATTAGGAGAATAGTAGGTAGTCGTTTGACTTAGCCCGCACGGAACGCGCTCGTGCAATACAACTTTCACCAGTGTGGACTCCTCCACTTCCCCTGTGAGTGTGCTAATTTTTGCCATCTGATTCCAGTGCGGGCTCGTCTTCGTCCAGATCGACCATCTGACCGTCCTGCATCAGGTCCGCGGTCGTAAACGACGCTTTGAACGGACCCAATTCCTGTCCGCTTTCCGGACTGGGTTCCGGGGCGACATCTTCCGCTGGCACAAAGTCTTCCAGCGACGGCTCCCCGTATCCCCCGCGGGCCAGCACGGCCGCGACTTCCGGGTGCGCCGCGTGGCGGTGTTCAAGTTTGACCAGCCGTTCGGCGGCCGCCCGCCGATATTCCGGCCGGGCTGCGTGATTGCGGGCGAGGTCACGCAGGGCTTCGGGCGTCAGACTAGCAATGTAGTTGTCCATTAGATGACCCCCACAGTATCTTTGGGATCGATCACCAGGACTCCCGGCTCGGGTTCCGGCGCATCCAGGACGGCCAGCAGTTGCTCGACATCCTGGATGGCCCCATGACAGGCGTTGAGAGTGGCCACCAGCTTATCCCGCTGGGCGGTGAAAAGCTGGCGGCGCTCAGTAAGTAGGTCACGTGTAATGATCATTTTTGGTCCTTATCGATTTTGCTCTTTTGGTGAGCCAACATCATTTTGGCACGAAACACTTATCGATTTTGCTCTTTTGGTGAGCCAACATCATCTTGGCACGAAACATTGGATCCGACCACTGCCGCTTTACGCGGGCCGATCTTTCTGCGTGATACTTAGGATCGCTAAATGTTTGTTTCAAAGACCGACTCTGCTTTCCGCGAGCGTCGGGATCCTTCCATCTTCGCGTCTGAGCAGCACTTAATCTGGCGTTTGTTTCCGGACTATTTTTCCGACCTACGGCCCCGTCCCCGCCGAGAGTAAGATTGTATCCTTGTTCTCTCTTATAAGTCCGAAGAATCGCAATCCACTTCATCTCTTTCAGTGAGGCCGCTTCGTGTGTTTCGGCTCGGTCGATCTCCCACATCTCGAAAGCTTCGGGGCCATATTTTCGAATGGCACTGGAAAGATATCGTCTAGTGCCTAATCGCGCAATGTTTATATGCTCGCGCCACCGAGATGTGAGAGATTTACCAGTCTTTCCAACATAGGATTTTCCGTTTATCGTGTTGACAATGATATAGATACTTACCATTGCTAACTGGGGACTCCGTTCGAGTGGAACCGCAATTAAGTCATGGTCTCGGACAGACCGATGTACCGGGTGGCGGCCCCGATTTTAACCTTGATGTAGCCCTTGGTACCGATGGCACTGACAGACGAGCAGGTAGATGCCGCAGGCGCACCATCATCCGGCAGGTTCGCGAAATTGGTGAATCCACTTCCGCTGTTCACGCCGATGATCATGTTGTCCTGCGTGCCCGCCAAGTTCCAGATGCAGACGCCCGACTCTTCGGACGCCTTGTTGGAGCTAGAGTTGTCGCACGCGACTTGCAGACCACGGAACACCGCGCCCCCGTCGAATACCGCCGCATCAGCAGGAATGTGGAAGGCCGCACTCACGCCGATGCCCGTGCCGATCTGACCGGCCGTGTTCTGCGTGACCACGCCCTCGACGCCGATGAAGGGCGCCGCGTTGGCGGCTTTGTTGGTCGCATGATTGTGCTTGGCGATGAACTGGGCGCCGTAGATACCGGCAGCCGCCGTCAGAGCCCCGTTGGCCTGGACGACCGCCTTGATCCCGATCGGCCCACCGTTCGCGTCGTTCAGGGCGCCGGAGGCTGTGACCAGCGAATAGATGTTCGAGTACCCGCCCGTCACTGCCGACCACGTACCGGTCAGTTTCAGGGCGGCCGAGCCCCGCGCACTGGAGTACGTGATGTTCGTACCAGTCAGGAACGTGCTGTCGGTCGTGAAGTCGATCGTGCTCAGATCGCCTTCGGTAGTCTGCGAAGTCAGCGTTTTGGAGAGCGCCGACCCTAGCAAACTATGAATGCCCGTACTATCGACGGACAGCAGAGTGTTGCCAGCGGCATCCAGGACTGCGAAAGCGTTGTCCGTGCCGTCGATCATCCCGTAGGCCCGAATTTCAAAACAAGTCTTAGCCATTGTCGTTTCCTTTCATTTGCTCATGAACTCGACGGTCGGCTCGTTCGACGCCGGCTAATCCCACAGCCAGCCACAAATGCACTTGAGGCTGTAATACCTAGATTCCTTGTATAGGAGGCGTCCGCAATTTCCGCAGCGGCGTACCCAGTGCATGGGTGCCTCCAGGCTGAAAAGATGGCGCCGGCTCTGCAGCGGATGTAGTCGTCAACTCACCCGACACCGGCGCCCGGATAGTTATCCCAAACCCTCTAGCCTGTGGCAGCCGGCCGGCGAGCTTGGGTGAGCATCCCTGCCAGGATGCCGCGTACGGAGTTTTGTCTTTCGACCGGCTTAACCCGCGGCCGTTGCCCTTCCATTTAGGGATCCCCAATGCGGGGCCCACGTAGGTTGGGCGAACTCGTTGCAGATTCGGGGGCGGACAATGCGCCCACCCCCGTTCTGGAAAAGGTTAGCTGGATGAAGTCTGGCTCTGCAGACGACGGATGGTCATCGTGGAGCCGGGCCGCAACGTGTTGGTATATCTCACGTTGTAGGACACCCATCCACCGATCTGACGAGCCGGATCCGAGACGCTGCCCTGTGCAGGCGATTCCTGGATCATCAGCTTGTAATTTTTTTCACCGCTCTCGGGGTTTTTGCCCAGGAAGACGGAGAAAAGCGCATCGTCAGCGAAGATGTAGGTGTTGTACTTCGTCACACCCGAGACGGTACCGGACGGAGCGGTCGTGGTCTGCTTGAAGCGTGTGCCGGCAAACTCGATCACTTCCTCGTTGGAGAGCGGAGCGAACAGTTTGTCCACCATCGAAGCGTTCCGCTTGATGATGTCGGTCAGACCGTTGACGGATGTGTCGTTCAGTACGTCGCGCACGACGTTCGGATGGATGACTCCACCGAAATATCCATCCTTGGTCAGCGGCCGGGCATTGACAGCAGCCAGACCCTGAGTCGCGGAACGGATGTTGTTGGCCGACAGGAAAGTTCCGTTTGCCAACTCGATGTTGACCGTACCGTCCACGCCCACGGCCGCATCCGCGGTGACTTGCACCAGGGAGTTCAGCGTGAGAGCCAGACGATAATTCAACTCGGTCGAGAGGTTCTGGAGCAGAGACGGATCATCGATCGCCACGTCCATGGACAGATCGGACGTGTTGATGAAATCGGCGTACTGGCCGATCGTCGCCACGATCTTGGTGGACGACTCGGTGATCGGAGACTGCACCGTACCTTCCGGAGCCTGGGACGTGTTGGCGGCCAACAGGGCGTAGGTATAGAACTGAATCTGATTACCGGATTTGATGGGAAGCGGTTTCTGCTTCGTCATCGACAGGAACGGAGTCTGCGCCTTCAGGTTCGGAACCGCCTGACGCTCGTAGTAGATCGCCACGAGGTTGGGGAGCGAACCAGAGGTCAGAATAGAGGCCGGAGAATAGGCCATGTGAGTTACCTCGGTCTGCGAACAAAATCGTACTAGCGCCGAGTTTGACTTTTCAGACGGCGGGTCCCGGAGAATAGTTCCGAGATGGCCTTGTCCGAAAGATTATCTAGCTCATCGACAGAGGGCGGCTTTTCGGCTTCCGGCTCAGTGCGAGATGTCGTCTCGCTAGGCCGAAGGCCCAAGCCCGCTCTCGGGCGCCTGACCGAACGAACAATTCGCTCGTTGGTAGGCGGGGTGGCAGCAGGAACAGCCGCGGGGGCTGCAGGTGCTACCGCAGGTTCGTCTTCAGGACTCTCGGCCGGCTCCTGAACGAGCAATCCAGCTTCGTTCAGATCTTCGTATGCTTCCGTGAGATCCTGTACAGTCCAAAATCCTTTTTCGTACAATGCGTTGACGGCATCGTCGGTCTCGGCCGGCGAGATTGCCCGGTTGAGACGATTCTTCGACAACCAGCTAACGAGAGCCACGACGTTGGCTCCCTTGTCGTCTCGATAGTATTCGGGAGTCTGTGCCACAAAATCCCGGGCTATCGCTTCCGTAATGAGAGAGACGTTGGCGGCTCGGCCTTGGGTGGCTCCTTCTTTCGCCAGCGTCACCAGTTCCTGCAACGTCATGCCCGTCTTCTGCTGGAACCATTTCTGGTTTGCCAGATCCGGATCGTTCGCCATCTCCTGCTTGAGTGCAAACTTTTCATCCGCGGTCAACTCTCGAAGTTGCGGAACGGGCGCTGGTGTCGGCGCCTCGGCCGGCCGAGTGCGTGCGGTACCGAGCTTTACCTGTCTGTTCAGCTTCCGAATCTGCTTTGTGGCATTGAGTTTGCCGATCGCCACGCGCTGCAGCAACTCCATCTGCGTGGCGCCGTAGAATGGCTCGGAATTTCCACCGTCAGCATCTTGCAGAGTGGCTTTCCACCCTTTCTTGGCCGTGCGCTCGATCGTGACGGTACTGCCGTCCTCAAGTTGCAGAATCTCGGGCTGCGGTTCGACGGGCTCCGTGGGGGCCGCGGCGGCCGGTTCGGCCGGCGGGGTGGCGGGCTCCTCTCCGGGTTCCGGCAGCGGGGCAAACTCCGGATTCTCGGCCGCAAGCTGTTCTAACTGGTCCGCGAAAGCTCCTTCGCCGCGCATGTCCAGCGGCGCAAACTGATCGTCAAGAAACTGGTCGGTCTCTACTGCTGTGGGTTCTGGCATACGTTCTCCTTGGGCTAATCCGAGCCCAGCGGATAAATGTTGTCCGCAATGCGGACAGGCTAGCTAATCGGAGTGGCCGCCTTAACGGCCCTCAATCCTTTCTTCAGTGCGTCCGGCATTTGGCGGGACGCATCAACGGCATTCTGTACATCCTGAATGAAGTGGGCCACGACCTGCGCCGCGCCGGACGCCGCTGCGTGGGCCGTCTCAACCGCGGGATCGCCGGGCGCCAAGCCCATCAGATCTCGCACCGCGTTTGCGGGATAGCTCTGAAGCATGGCCAAGGCCGTATCCCAGCCAGGAGAGGGCACCAAATGCGCGAGATCTCGCCCTCGGTTGTACAGGTCGATCTCGTAGCGTTCCTCGTCGGTCAGTTCAATTCCAGCCCGCTCCATCGCATCTGCGAGCGGCATCGCGGAACCCTGTCTAGGCATTCGGCTACCTCCTATTATTTCACTACCGGCGCTTCGCGCTCGTCAATCAGGCGTTTCAGATGCCGCAGCGCGTTCACCATAGCCTCCGGGCTCGCGAACGTCTCGTGAAACGCGGGCGTCCATTTCCAAACATCTTCGGCGGTGTACTCGCCAAACAGTGTGTCGGTATACGGAAAGGACTGGGTGCTGATGAAAAATTCAGTCGAAGCACACCAACGCTGGGCGTCCGGCGCCATCGCGTACTTCAAGGGCATCCCCATTTCTACCAAAGCAAATTCGGGAATGTCGCCCATATCGGACGTATGAAAAACCACACCGGTGTAGCCGGCCATAAGTCCCTTGGGCGGAAGCTGGGCCAGCGGCTGGTCCGCAGCCCGACACGAGACCGTAACCGGAAAAGCCACATCCTGCGCGTGACCGCCAGTCGGCCACACAGCAAACAGCAAAATTGCGAGAGCAAGAAAACGCATTATTTCCCCCTTTTATCCAGCGATAGCCCAAATCACGGCTCCGGTTCCGAGCCAACTCTTCACATTCCAGCGATAGCGGATATTACCACCGCTCAACAGCAAACCCGGCGCACCCGGCGCGGTCTTAAAATTGATCCCCGCTGTATGCACGACAAAATTTGCATCCACACCCGTCATGTCGTATTCAAGATCGGCCGTAAAAGTTGTGACGGTATCCAAAATAGCCTGGAACGTGACTCGCCCGGTATAGAATCCCGAGTATGGAAGTATGGCGAACGGGGTCTGTACTCCCGTATTATCGATCGTCCCGGTGATCGCAACCGCTGTTCCGGGACGCAGATTGAACCACACACCTGTTGGTAATGTATAAGCCATGTTTACCTCTTATGCGGGGGCCCCAAACGCCGGGCCGCCCGGGCCGCCTTCGCTTTCGGATTGTTTTTCAACCGCGTGGCGCAGCACATCTCGACCGGCACGGCCCATATTTTCCTGGTCTAACAGTTGCTGCTTTTGCTGGAACTTCTGGTTCTCGATCGCCATCTGTCCTTGCAATTTCCCTTGCAGCGCCCCCTGCTTGGCCGCTTCATACCGTTTCTTATCTTCGTCCGACATATCGACCACGACCGCGCTCTCGTTCTTCCAGTCTGACACGACAAAGAACATGCGAATGATCTCTGCGATATCTACCTTCTTGCCCTGAATGGCGAGTTGGTCGGTCGTACCCGGAGCCTGCAGGAATTGCGTGAGGATGGGCAGGGCCTGGGCCATGTTGCGCCGGGCCTGCATCTTCGCGGCCGCCAGGACCGAGAACTTTGCTTCGGCGTTCAGCCACTCGATCGTGTCCCCGCCTTTGGCAGTGATGTCCCCGGTAGCCGGATTCACCTCGTCGTGCAGGTACTCATGCTGCAGTTCATCGCTCAGAATGTACTTCAGCGTCGATTCAGGCAACATGGCGCGGTCCATTTCATGCGCCGCGATCAAAAACGGAACGATCACCTGATTGGCTAGCTTCTCTACGAAGTCGGCCGTTCGACTGCCCGCGCCCGCGGCAATCAGATTGGCGCCGGCCGAAGATCGAGCAAGGTTGGAATGGCCGGTCGATCCCGCCAGTCCTTGCGTACTTGCTTCGTTGGCTCCCGATATCTTCTCCGCCCGCGCATCCGAGAGCGCCAGATGCTGGCCGGCCTCCGGCACGGGATCGAGCCGCTTCAACGGCATGAAGCCGTCCGGCTTATCGACTTCCACGATCTTGCCCGGGGCGATCCGGATGCTCTGCGTTGGGACGTTGGTCCCGCGCACACGCACGTACATACCATTCAGAGCCAGGGCCGCGTTGTCCAACCACGTGTTCGTGATTCCCTGCTGCAGACGCTGCTCGGAACCGATGGTCTTGGCCAGTCCAAGCCCCCAAAACGCTTCCGGCACATCCCACCAGTTCACGGACAGGAAGGGAATCTTACCGTATGGATTGGGCTCGTTGCAGATCACCAGTTTGTGCTGCAGCACCATTATGCAGCTATCTTTGTCCCACCGCTCCAGCACTTCGAGTTGCTGGTTGAACGGGTCGATCGTGGTTGTCGAATACCGAGCCTCCGCCCGCGCATCCCACATCGGATTTTTAATCGAGATTTCTGCGGTAGCGGCCTCCGGGGTTTCTACCGGAGGCAGGAACAGTTCCAGCAGCTTTGCGCGACTGGGGATCTTGAACCCCTCACGATCGCGCAGTTTGTCCAGATCATCGAACGTCAGGTACTGCCGGTGTACGACGTACTTCGCGAGTCGGATATCCGGCCGGTTCAGTCCGGGATCCACCAGCACGTGCCGCAGATTGACGATGTGCTCAAAACTAGGACGATCCACGTACTCAGTGATGACCTCGGCCTCGATCTCTTCGTCCGCCGGAGCGAGCGTCAGGGGCTTCCCGCCCAGTTCGGCCAGAGGGTTTTTGACCTCGACTGGCGCCTGCGTCCGGTGATAGACAGTGCGCTCGCGTGTGAACGTCTCCCACCCGTATTTCCAGATACCGGTGCCCATCAGGACCGCGTTCATGGCGCCGAGTCGGAGTTCCTCACGAAAGTTGATGTCTTCGAGTTGGTAGCCCAGTACGGCACCCACCGCCCGGGCCGCCTGTACTCGCGTGCCCGGACGCGGCTGCACAATGAACGGCGGATTTTCATAGAATAGGCCACCCATGATTTGGGGAACCAGAGAATTGGTGGCGTTAGCAACTGTGAAGAACGGGACGTTCGCCCGCTCGATCTGTGTGCCTTCCCAACAGCGTGCGCTGTAAGGGGATTGATATAGAACGGACGCCTGGACCCAACCCATGATCCACTGCTTCTGGTTCTCGAAGTTCTCCGCCCGTTCGGCGTCCTGAATCACGAGCTTCAGAGCCGCGTCTTCCCCAAACCTGCCGGTAGAAAGCGCACTACGGGCTTCGTCTGGAGTAATGGGGCCGTGTACGTCAGTTTTCGGTTGTTCAAGCAGCATACGTGTTCACTCCCCGTGAACGTCCGCGATTCGCGAACAGCGAATAAGAGTGAACAGGCTTACCCAATCGAAACAAGTTTGTCCGGCACTTCACCGACCCTCGTGACCTTGTGCCCGCCAGAAATCTTGCCCGTAGCGAGGTCTACGGACTCGGGAATGCTGACGGAGGTACTGCCACTGTCGGCGCGACCGACAGGAAACTGCTTTCCGCCCTTACCCCATACGGAGGGGGTCATGTCACCATCGTCTTCGGCGTTGCGGGGGCCGTCCTGGTTCTCGTTCTGCGGAACCAGCGCGTTCTGCCCTTCGGCCTCACCGTGCTTGCGCCCACCCGGAGACTTGAAATCCGACGCCTTCGCGTCATACGGATTCGTCTGATTCGCACCCAAACTCACCAACTCGTCTTTGCCGTTTGCCATTTTCTTATCCTCTGTGTTTTTCCAGATAGCTGACCGCGGCCAGCAGTGTTTCAGTTCGATCCTTCGCAAAGCCTAACATCGAGTTACAGCTTGCGCAGAGCACTCCGCGGACTTTTATTCCGCCTGTTTCGTGTTCGTACCGGTGACAATGATCGACCGTGAAATTCGCTTCCCGCGCTCCGCAGATTGCGCAGCCGCCGCCCTGTAGATCCAGCAGACGGTTTCGCTGATCGAGCGTGATCCCGTATTTGCTGCGCAGGCGATCGGTCTGCCGGTCTTCGGCTGTCCGCTTTCTGGACATATTAGCCTATCAGCCCGCCGCCCAGTACGTTGGGCATACCCGGAATGCACTGCTCACTGCCCAACTCGGGCTCGGATTTGATGTCCACCATCGGGGGCGGCGTGCCCATACCCGGGCGGCCAAACGCATCGCCCTCTTCGAAAACCATGTTCCAGTCGGCCTCGCCCGGCGTCCAGGTCGAGATCTTGTCCTTATCGACCGTCCGCATGACCCTCGACGCATACTGCAGTTGCTGCGAGATCACGTCCGGAATGTCGTTGCGGGCGCTCTTGCTGGTCATGCAGCGTTCGAACTCTTTGTACAGTTCCTCTAAAAACGGAATGTAGTTCGCAAACTTCAAGCGCCCTTCCATCAGGGGAGGGTGCATGGTCGCCATGCGCGTGCGCTTCGCGTCAACCGCGTGCTCAGGCGGGATCCAGTGGATCCGACTGCAGACGGCCAGGACATGTTCGTTGCCTGTCTGCCGTGCTTTCTCGGTGGTCGCCGATTGTAGATTCTGCGAACCGCTCGCGTCTTCGATCCCGATTATGAACAACGCCGGACCGGCTTTGCGGGCAAAGTCTACGACTGCCTGGGCTTGATCATTCGGCTTGAACCGCTGACGGATCAGATCGTAGACGAACGCACAGCCCTTGTCGTTCCACATCGCCGAACTGCCGGTTGTGAAGTCCCGGCCTTTGCGTACGCTGTACGCGAAATCCCAGGTTTGGGAAATAGGGGCACCCACCCACGGCATCTGATCAAAACGGACGGTCGCGGCTACCAGATCCTTGCGCTCAAAAGTCGTGGACGACGTGGGCCGCGGATTCTGATTGATCTGACCCTCGAACGTGTCTTCGTTCTCGCGGTATTGCTGCATCAACCACGAGAAACCCATGACGTTCGGGATTAGTAGATCGCATCCCTCTTCGCCGGCTTCCGGGTACTCAACTTTTTTTCCTTCGGCCAGCAGCTTGGCAGCGATTTCCTGCTTGATCACGATCCCGCGGCCAATCAAAATCTTGGTGGCTGTCGTCGCGTTCTCCATCAGCGTAACGCATGGCTTGCTGAAAGTCTTGACATCGCCGACGTTCTTTTCGAGCATCACCCCGTAGTGATCTTCATCGTCATAGCGCGTGCCGATGTAATCGTTGTAGTAGCCGCCGGGCCGCAAAAGCTTCTTGCTGAGCGAGAGTTGCTTCGAAATCTTGGCGCACTGTTCGGGGCTCTCGGTATTCTTGTCCGTTACCGGGTCGTCGCCCTTGATGACCTCAAAGTGCCATCCGGATTTGGTAGACCCGACCGAGGAGGCGAGAACCGTGGGCTCCTTGCGCTTGAGCTTCTTGAGCGCCCACGCCGGACAGGTAAATTGGAATTCGTTCTCTCGCTGGTCTTCCGGAATACAGAACTCGGGAAAGAACAGGCCCATCAGCGTGGGCAGACTGTCAGTCTGAACTGTGAAGTGACCTTTCGTCTCTTTCACAAATCCGGTTGCCAGATCGTCGGCTCCGGTCAGGAAGAGGATCCGGATGTCCGGGAAGTTCAGGATCCACTGCACGACATCCACAACGTCAATCGTGCTCTTGAATCCACCGCGGGGCCACAACAGCAGGCGGTTTTTGATCGTGTCCTGCTCTGTGATCGTCTTGCGATCGTCCTTCCGGACGAAGAAGTCGCAGACAATCCGGTATTCTTCTTCGGTGATCAGATTCTCGGAGACCGGCCGATCAGCCCCCACCGGGTTCGTTTCCCAAGTGAAGTACCGTGCCATCCAGAAAAGATCGCTCTTGCACCGGCGCCGGACTTCCTGGACGACCGGCATCTGCAGAATCGCTTCGGTACCGAGCCCGCGCAGACGGTTCGCCAGATCTTCCCGAGAAGCCAGCAGCGAATCATACAGCAGATCATGCGGGATCTCAGACGGAAAGATGAACTGGTTCAACAGTTGCTCGTACGTTTGGGCCATTACTTCTTGTCTTTTGAAAGACCGGCTTCGCTCATGGCGATTGCTTTGGCCTGCGCCGGATCTGTCACCTTTTCCCCGCTGCGTGATCGAAGCGTCTTTCGCTTGAACTCGCCCATCACAACCGCAACCTTTGGCTGGCCGCGCAGATGCTTACGCTTCTTGGCTCC
>Ga0153915_10006017_pt1 | contig 11336 bp, 10 predicted proteins | sample Opewatmetagenome_2_FD_107003 | JGI IMG/M metagenome (GOLD analysis project Ga0153915, IMG submission 107003) | Freshwater wetland microbial communities from Ohio, USA - Open water 3 Core 3 Depth 3 metaG | ecosystem: Environmental > Aquatic > Freshwater > Wetlands | place: USA: Ohio, Lake Erie...
AATCTCTTTTTGTAGGATGAAATAAAGTTTTTTGAAAAGACATGATTGAATAATCATGTCTTTTATAAAATTGAATGATCGTTGACAAATCTTACACTCTTTTCACAATCAGCATAGTCATATCATCATTATACTATACTGTAATAGATTGTAATATAATAACTTAGCATTTCGTGAGTAACAAAAACGCAACAAATATTAGGCTGTTATGTGCAATAATTCTAAAATTTATATTGCACTGAAAAACGCTGTCCGTGTTGAGCGGCGGGTTATATGCGGTATTATTAAAAACATTTTTTTATTAGTCAAATAAAGTTTTGCTGTCTAATTGTTTTGGGAGGTATCTTTTTTTTGTTCCGTATTTTTTTTCAACTTCTTCAAAGAATATTTCTTTTGCACCGTTATGATTTTTTAAAAACCATTTTAGGTGATTAGCTAAATATTCGTCTCTTATTTTTTCATCATTCAAATCATTAGGAACTCTTTCCATTCGCGGGTCGATACTATCAAATCCAATAAACTTTTCTGATAATCTATTCTTCGTCATTTTTACATAATCTTCGTTTAATTCAATGCCAACGCAATTACGATTTAATTGTTGGCAAACTCTTAAAGTAGTTCCGCTTCCAGAAAAAGGATCCAAAATTAAATCGCCTTCATTTGAAGAAGCTAAAATCATTCTTTCAAGTAAACCTTCAGGTTTTTGAGTTGGATGATCTTGTCTATTATCTTGGCAGTAATGAATATGAGAAAATTCCCATACATCACCGGGATTTGCCCCACGCATATTATTCCTTGAACGATAATATTTTTGAGGAACTCTTATAGAATCGAGGTTAAAAGTATAGTCTGAGGATTTCGTGAACATAAGAATATCGTCGTGTCTAGGAGAAAAACCTTTTGTTTTCCCAATCCCTTGTGTATAGTGCCAGCAAATCCAATTTACAAAATTTAATGAATTATCTTTTTCTAAAATCTGATACAGGTATGAGATAAATCGAAAACCCATAAAAACATATAGCGTTCCAGATTTCTTTAAAATTCTCGTGGCTTCTTTAGTCCACTGTTGAGTAAAATGAATATATTCTGCAAAATTTTTATTGTCTGATCCATTACCATAATCCTTCCCTAAGTTATAAGGAGGATCAGCAATAATTAAATCAACTGATCTTGATTTCAATTCTTGCATTTTTTCAATTGCATCACCACATATTATTTTTATTTCTTTACTCACTTAATCCAACCATTTTGTTTTGCTAATGTCAACCAAGATTTAAAATCTCGTTTACTTGAAGCTAAGTATTTTTTGTCTAATAATTGACAAAATTGCCAAGCAGTTCTTTCTTCAAAGGAAACATAGTGAATGTCCCTTATCTGAATTTGACCGGTTCCTAAAGCAGGATTATAGCTAATATCTGCGTCGGAGATATATTTAATATCGTATGCATTGTATTTTACCACTTCCATTATACCATCCATTAAACCAGTTTTATTATTTTTTGTAGAATAAACTTTGTGTTTTAAAGAAAGTATAACAAATAAATAATCAGGGTCTTCTATATATGCACTTCTGATTCTGGCAAATGATGTAATGTTCGGCGATTTACCAGAGGATTCAAAATCTTCAGCCGTTGCTTTTACATCAACTTCTGCTGTAACAGAAGTTTCAATTTTACTTTTTCTTTTGAATTGTAAAAGCAAATCTGCTCTGTTTAATCTTGCTAGTGCTTCAACATTAATAAGATTCCATTTGTTGTTTGTATCATCAACAACATTTTTGAACGTTTCAAAAGCCCAAGCTTCCACAAAAGGACCAGCGATTTTGTTAATATTCTCCATCGGCAGTCCAAGTTTAAGATTAGTATTGATAATAATTTTATTCTCACCTTTTGTAATTGCATTTTCTACTATCGCTTCAATTGATTTTATAGCATAATCAGAAGCAGTTTTATAATCTGCGCTTTCTACGGGTTTTTTAAAATTTTGAGTTTTGTAGGTCATTATCGCGGTTATCCTTTTTATTATTTTCTTCATTTTTAGAATCATTCTTTATGTTAAAATACAAATTATAATAATGATTTTTTTAAGACGAATTAAGCATATAACGGCGTTGCCGATAAGCGGCGCCCTAAAACGAGAACGCCGAATAACAGCAACTACTTTTTATTTATTAAAAATATTTTATGAACTACCGACCTAAAAAAGCTACTTCGCTTTGAAAGCCAAACACAATAATTAAAACAATACCGCAATGAAAAACGGCGTCCGCTTGATTGGCGGGTTATACACCGCTTTTATATTCATTTAATTCCATTTCAAAAAACAAAATAAAATCATTCGCAAGCTTATAAAGATCATAATATTCACTTAGTGTTTTTTCCAAATTATATGATGCGAAATTCATATGAACTAATTCATTACGTATTCTTCCAATTTCAAGAAAGGCTTTCATCTGTTTTTGATATTCTTCGTTTAGCTTAATTTTATTATTACAATGATTTTTGAAATCTTGTCCAAACAACCCCCAAAAGGTATTAACATTATTTCTATCCCAATCGAAATAAGTATGATATTGCCTAGAGATAGCTTTATTACTAACAAATTCAGAAATAAGATTAGAGTTGCTGGATTTATCAACGAAAAGTTTAATGATATCACAAATTCTTTTTTCAAAATAACTCGCGGCTGCCAAGATTAAATATTTTCTAAAAAAAATGGTTGAATCAGTTTCTAAAGATAATTCATCATTCTTTTGAAAATATTCAATAATATCTTTATTCCTTTTATATAACGAATCAATTATTGATAAATTCATTGAAGTATTTCTTTTGCTCTTTTTAATCTTTTATCTACATTGATAGTTCTTCCAGTTTCTGCCTCAGTTGCTGAAAGGAATTCCTTATCTGATTTAAGAGCATTCATTTTCCCCATATCAATTTGTTTTACATCTAATTTTTTATTTGAAAAGGCATCATAGCATAACCCTACAAATACACTTTCGAATAAACTGATGTTGAATTTTTTTGTTTTTAATCTAAAGGGATTGTCATCTAATGCTTTGCACGAAAGTAAGAAGTTATTAAATAATGAATTACAATAATCGATTTTGTTATCTTGATATTTTTGTGCATTCTTTGAAAACATATTAAGTTGACGTAAAATACTACCACGATAATTGTCCCCCTCTATAAGCATTGCAAAACCTCTCAACAAATATTCAATATCTTTCATATGCATATCAGGCTCGTTGATTCCTACTAATCTTCGCCATTCTGGTTCGGCATTTATTTTATTTAACATTTCATAAAATATTGAATGATAGAGGCTAGATCTAATTTCTTGTTGACGAAGATTTATACCTCCGGTATTTAACCTATTAAATAACTCAAATATTGAGGAATCGTCTTCAGGGGGAAGCATTTGTTTAATAAAAATATTACGTATTGTACGTAGGTTAAAGCTAGTTTTATTTTCACCAAGAGTATTATAATTTAAGCCGTGGAGTTTATTGTCCGGATCAACAGATTTATCTTTCAAAAAAAGATTAAAATCTAAAAAATATTGGTCGTTAAAAAGGATATCATCAGGAATTTTTCCCTTTTCATTAAAAATCAATCGTAGCGATGCCCTTGTTTCTTTTTTGGGGAACCGACCTTTTCTAAAATAATATAGACTCATTAATCTTTGTTGCCCATCAATAACTATATAGTCATTCTTCCCTCTTTCATACAGAAATATTTGAGGTATTGGAATACCTATTATAATTGATTCAATTAATTTCGAAGCTCTTTTTTTATCCCAGACATAATTTCTTTGAAAACCAGGAATCTTAACAACACCAGATTCTATAAAATCAAAAATAGTGTTTATATTGAAATCATTTGGGACAGCACTTATCTCATATTCCTTAAAAGTTGCAGTTGGTTCTTCTTCTTTTTCTTCTTCGAACCAATCCTCATTATTTTCCATACGAACTCCATTCAATTATGAATTAGGTGTATAACTATTAATTAACCCGACAGCAGATATTCTATCCGAGAATGTTATCTACCAGCTTTTTATTTGTTTTTAATTTCATTTCTCAATTTCTTTCTTGATAACATTCCCTTTATTAAAATATGATATCAAGCTGATTTCTTAACTCATACCCGTTTGGGTTATATGAATTAAAATAATCGAGAAATGGAAAGACTTCGTTTACTTATATATAAAGTCTTACGACTTAAAATTCGTGAGTGTCTATAGGAAAAAATATCTTAAATTTGTTTCCCCATTACGGGTTTGCCCTTGTTGCGGATGCAACTTAAAATAAAATTTATTATCAATCAATAAAAAGATTAAGGCATCAGAAACAAATGGCACAGGCAAGCTCTAATGCAGTTTAAACGGTATTTAAACGAAACATGACGCTATCATAATATTAATCTTATCCTTTATTTAATGTGCTTTTATGCTTTTTATAAAAATAGATTTACGAATGAAAAGAGGCTGAAAGTAAAAAGCACTGTCTGAATGAGCGAAATCCGTATTATGGATTTGAGCGAATGAAGACAATGTTTTTGGTTTTGTTTTACACCACGCTTTGAGCAGTTTTATGAGCTATGCTTTTTATAGCGAAATAAATCTGCGAAGTGGTTATTCTTTTTCTTTTAGATGTGCTGAGTGGAGTGTGTGCCGGAATCGGCGATACGAAACGAAGCAATGATTAACTGATTATGTTATGTGCCGAGTTTGCATAATGCAACTTTATGTAATAATGATAGAACTACAAATATTATGTTGGGACTGAAAAGCTTATTACATAAAGTTCGTTATGTATAACTGGCTTACCGATACAATGATGAGGTGAATTTGTCTCATAAACAGTTGCTCAACAATTATATATTTGAGAAAACGTGGCTAAAAATGAACGCTTCAACTTAACCATTGATTCTAACATGTAAATAAATTAACTTATTCAGGAATGAATAAGGAAAAATATTAGTTAATATAAAATAATAACATAATAAGTTATTAACGTAACTTCTGCTAAGTTCTGAGTCGAAAACTGGTAAATTTCAAAATCCAAGAACAAGCAAGAGGGTTGCGCCCAGGTATGGACGCGCTTTCTTATGTCTTTGGATTTAGGCATACCAGTGCCTCGACTCAGGATGTAACGAAAGTTGCGTCCTTTTTTTATGTCCTTAATGCACTGATATAATGTTAATAATAATATATCTAACTAATTCGAGGCGCGTATGAATAATAAGGTAAAAAATATTTTTGAAGTTGGTTGGGTTCCATTTTCTTTGCTAATATGCTTTATACTACTGTATCTTTTTATATGCTTTGAACGATGGCTCTGTCTTATAGGTTATGCGGTTATAGGAATTATTACGTTTTTCATAATACGATTAAAAAATAATTCATATAAACAAAATTGGTTATTAGATTTATCTACTTCAATTTTGATATGGCCTTTTGTCTTACTAAACCCAAAAGAATTTTTTATGAAAAATATCTCTAGTTCAGAATATGAGATAAATGATTTTTATGATGGAAAATGTTATGATTGCATACAATCAGGAATAAAAGCTCAGGAAGATAAAAATTATTCTTTAGCAGTCGTTAATTTTACAAAAGCACATTCAATCTCTATATATGATCCACACTACTATTATTTAACAGGAAAACTTTATTTAGGACTGGGGAAAGATGAACCAGCTCTTAGAAATTTATTAACATACACACATCTTTGTCTTTTTGACGATTCTTTGTTGAACGAGACTAATATTAGTAAATCAAGAAACAATCTTGCTGAGCTAAACACTATAATTTCATTGATATCAAAACACTACCAGTTAAGTATAAACAAAATGGAATTAATCTTAATTGACAATAGGATTAATAATATTATATCAGATTCGGATTTACTTTTTATGATAGGCTTTTTATTTATAATAAACTGCGAACAATTCAGATATGAACAATTTATTACAGATATGAAAATTCAGGATACAAGGAATTGGTTACTAGGACTACAGAACAGGCAAATATTAAAAAATGATGCTGCCTCTAGAATAATAAAAATTATAGGTCTCATTGGCATACTTGAAAATATCAGGTTTGATCTTAAAGACAAAAATATAATTATATCATATTACATTAGCGATACAAAGAAGATTTTTCCACCATTGGAAGAATTCGAAATCAATAACAAAAATAATCTTGATGAAAGAGATAAGAACAGATATATACTGCTTACCTTAGACGGAGCTATTCATCTTGAAGAAAAAGACGATTGTATAGGTGCGATTGAATTATTTAATGAATCCTTGAAATTGAATAATTCCTATGGAGCTACCTATTTATTTAGAGGTAAAGCATATCTAAGATTAGGCAGAATTGAAGAAGCTAAAAAAGATTTTAAAGATGCTGTTACTTGCACCCCTTTATTGGAAAACGAAATTCCAGTTGATATAATTTAGAATAACTGTTTGTATACTGAAAATCAGTTTGACTTTTTTTAATAGTGTATCTTTTCTTTTAGCGCGAGAAGTTTTTGCCTCAAGCAAAAAGCTTGAGCGTTATATATAAAAACATATTACTTGGTACCAAGAAATAAGGGGGGGTATTGATTTCTAAAACAACAATTTCATATGATAAAATACCTCCTATATATTTTTAATAAAATATTTTGTTATATGAAAATATTATCATAGGTGAAAGTAGTGTAATTGATGAAACTTCTTTTTCTGAATTATCAGTTTCATTACTTTCATCAGTTTCATTAAAATATCCCTTCAAAATCTTTTATGCTCTTTAAAGCATTACTATTAGTTTTTATATCAGAACCTTTTTCTTGAGTTAAATTTTCTTCTGCGTTTGGCTTATTTAGTTTATATGAGCCATAGGATGCTTCTATGAGAATACCTTCCTTTACTAATTTTTTAAGTAGATTACTCGTTGCAGGAGATGATTTTCCTATACTTTTTGCAATGTCGCCGGATTTTAATTCGATAGTATTATCGTTATTGAAAAGTTCTACAATATCCATTCTTTCCTTTGTTGTATGATAGTCTGGTAAATCATCCTTGGCTATCCAAGTGCTTGAGTCATTATTAAATTCTACTCCGAGTTTCCCATCCCTAACATCTCTTCCTATAATACTTAGAGTTGCCATATTAATTGCTGGATTTTTTTCTAATACGAGTAGAGTATCGGGAGAAGCTGTTAGTCCTGTTGTTCCTACGATATCTTCATATGGATCACCAGACCTGAATTTTCTTGTATGGTGTAGCAAAATAAAAGCAGCTTGATATTTTGACGCTAATTCTTGAATAGTACTACCGATTTCGTAATCATGGTGAAAAGCATATCCATATTTTTTGCCGTCATTTTTTATAGCACTTCCGAATGTATCAATAATGACGCATTTTATTTCTTCATTTTTTACCAGAAATTCTTCAATAATATTTAATCCACCATCATTGAGTTTGGGGAATGTATAAATTGATTTAATGAAGAGTAGGTTTTCCGGAGCTTTATCATCACCATTACCACCGCATACAGCCGATAATCGTTCTTGTAATCTACGGTGGTTATCTTCATAAGTAATAAATAGCACCGTTGACTTATTAGTAATATACCTTCCAAAAGCTTTTTCACCTTTGGCAATTGCATATGCCATATTTAACGCCATCCACGATTTACCAATCTTTGGTCTACCCGCTAAAAGCGTTAATCCTTCCGGGATTAAATCAGGGATTACCCAATTGGCTTTTGGTATATCCAAATTCTGTAAATCATTGGCCGTGATTGTATAATCTGTTAATCCAGACATATTATTTTCTCCTTTTCTTCGTCGGTAAGTTGGGAAGGGTCTATTTCCGAAGCAACTAAAGTATAACATTGAAGTTGCAGTTTTTCCATTGATGGTGAGGTAAAAAAACAAAAATTACATTTAATTATTTTACCATTTTCATTAACAAATATTTGCAGATTCTTTCTCTTAGTTATAACTGTTTTCATTACTGTTCCCTATTATTTAATTATTCTTTAAGTTAGTTATTAATCGTGTAGCTACTTCTCGGTTGATTTCATCCGAAGATTTGATCGGGTTTCTTAACAACCAGCCATCTAAGTCTTTCTTTTCGAAATAGATAAGCTTACCAGAGGGCTTATAATGTCTGATTTGTCCGGTGCTAGTTAATTTATACAGATAACTAGAGGAGACTCCCAGATAATTATAGGCCTCACGAAATGTAAAGGGTTTGATTGCTTGATTTGTTAAAAGCTCTTCGATTCTTTCGAGCTTTTGAATGATTGTGTTTTGCATTTTTGGCTCCTTCTATTAGTTAGTCTTTATACTAATAGAAAAATGTCCCAAAAATGTAATGAGATTATTAAGATACTTAACTAAAAAGCTGGATATTGGAAAATATTCAAAGCTTTTTTTTAGAGGTCTGTCCCAAAATTAATTTTAATCTCTTAAGCTTTTCCTTTTCTTTTTTATCTCCTTTTGCCTAAATTTTTCGTATCTATCTTCAACTTCGGCAACTATTTTACATAAATTCTCTCTTTTGTCCTTACATAGTTTTTGATTTTTAATTTTTTTGTAAATACTTTCCCTTAATCTATATAGAAAAGCAACCTCTGAAAGGGTTCTGTCCCACTCTGATTTACTAATACCGGTGAGTTTTTCAAGGCTTCTAACTGTAGGTAATTTGTCTTGGTTCAACTCCATACATACTCTTATATAAGCTTTAATAAGTTTATCGCTTGATCTTTTCTCGTTCATTGTTCTTTCTTTTACTATTTCCCAATTATCACTATATGGAATAGATTGTTTTTTATTTAAAAGAACTTCCTTCTTTTTTGCTATTCCCAAATTGTCTTCATTGATTCTTTTACTTAAGATATCATTTTCTATAATTTTATCTTCCTCACCCTCAATTAATGTCAATAAGTTTTTTTTAAATTTATTTGCTTCAGTTGTATCTATGATTTGTTTCTCCCCACACTTTATTATTGCAATATCTGAGAAAAAATTCCAAAAAGATAAAGGTACCTCTCTTAACTTCATAATTTGGACTAAACCACCCGAAGAAATAGCAAAGTTTATAGTTATAGTTGTATTAGTATTTTCTTTTATATAATTATCAATTTTTCTTATTTCTTCAGTATTTTGTTTGATTACTATACGAAATATTTCCTTTTCTTGTCGAAGTCTAGATATCAACTCTATATTTATTTTTGAGTTGTAGTCACATTCTTGTATAAGACCTTTGATTTCTTCTAAATCAGTTTTCATATATTATTTTCTTTTAAAAATGATTATAAATAATTTTATAGCTGAATATTTATTATAGGTAAAAGGTCAATAGCTTCTTTCTTTTTTTCGTCTATAATACGACTATAAATTTCTGTTGTCCTTAAATCTTTATGACCCAATAGTTTTGATACAGTATATATTTGTGTTCCACTTGTCAAATTTAATGTTGCAAATGTATGTTTTGTAATATGAAAATGAAGATTTTTTATGCTACATAATAATAAATATATACATTTAATATGAAACTTCGATTATTGGAAGTTTATCAACAGCTTCTTGTTTCTTTGAATCAATTATTTTGGCGTAAACTTGAGTTGTTTGAATATCTTTGTGACCTAACAATTTACTGACCGTATATAAATCTACGCCGTGAGATATTGAGAGTGTTGCAAAAGTATGTCTTGCGCAATGGAAAGTAATTCTTTTATTTATTTTTGCTTTTTTTGTCCAGTGTTTAACATGAAAAGCAACCCTTGATAAAGTTGGTAAATTAAAAATCAATTTTTCTACATCATCAGACGAATTAGGAATTCTTTCTTTTAGAATATTTAAAGCTGTTTGTGATAATGGAAGATATTCTAATGATTTGGTTTTCTTTTGTCTATAGTCAATTGTATTATCTTTTATATCAGAAAACTTCAGTTTACGTACATCTGAAAATCGTAGACCCGTAAAACAAGAAAATAAAAAAGCTTGTTTGACTTCATTATTAGCACAGTCGGCATTTATTAATATTTTAATTTCATCTAATGAAAGATATTCCCGTTTGACATCTGGTTTCTTGATATTTTTTACAAACGAAGTTGGGTTTGAATTTATGATCTTTTCCTTAACAGCACGATTTAAGGCATACTTAATATTTGAATAATAATGCCATGCTGTATTTTGTGAGACTTCTTTTAAGAAGAGTGATTGCAAATCCTTTAGCCAATTCTCGTCAATATCAGAAAACCTAATATAACCGGATGTAAATTTTTTTAATTTTTTTAAGGTACAATGCCAACTTGAACGATCTGGTGGTCTTTCATTTACTATTTTTTCAAAATAATCAACAAAATTTGCTTCTTTTTTATGAGAACTGATAAATCCATATTCATCATTTTGAAGTTCTAGTTGTCTTTTTGCTCTTATACTTTCGGCAAGTTTTAGAATTTCTTTATTTCCTAAACGATCATTTGTTAAAAATAGGTTAAGAAATTCATAATGTCTTTTGCCTTTATGATATACGTCTAGGTAAAGACTATAATTGCCACTTTCTCTTTGTCTTTTCCGAAGTTTAACGCTCATGTGAAAGTTACTCTAATTATTCTTGAATAGAAGACTATGCGAATGTAATTTGAGCGCAACAAAAACGCAACAAAATAATAAAAATATTGGCAAAAATGTAAAACTAAGAGAAACTAAAAAGTTCGTTTTTGTTTATAATTTAGCAGTTTCTTGCAGTTGCTATCATACTCTTTTCACAATCAGCATAGTCATATCGTCGTGCTGAGCATAATCTTTTACGAAATCATTCACGTCTTTTAAAACAATATTTAAAAGATCGTGTGAAGATGAATTCCGGTTGTTCTTTATAAGATTTATAAGTTTTTCCTCGCCGTATAATTCGTTTTCAAAATTCATTGCTTCAGTAAAACCGTCGGTGTAAAGGACAAAAACATCGCCTTGTTTAATTTCTATTTCTTCTTCGTGCAGAGTTGAAGTAAAAATAGAACCTTCTTCCAAACCGAGAGCCATTCCTTTGCCGAATAAAAGTTTTGTTTCGCCGTCGGTTTGACTGCATAAAATTCCGGGATTGTGCCCCGCGCGTGAATAAAGAATTTTATGATTGTTCACATCGAGGATTGCGTAAAACATACTTACGAAAGAATTCTTTTCGATAGTTTTATATAAAAGCCGATTAACTTTTCCCAAAACATTTCTGGGAGAAGCGTCTTCTTCTGCGTGTGCTTGAAGAATACCTTTTGTGAGCGTCATATAAATTGCTGCGCCAACGCCTTTGCCCGAAACATCGCCGATTGCA
>Ga0153915_10006018_pt1 | contig 11335 bp, 9 predicted proteins | sample Opewatmetagenome_2_FD_107003 | JGI IMG/M metagenome (GOLD analysis project Ga0153915, IMG submission 107003) | Freshwater wetland microbial communities from Ohio, USA - Open water 3 Core 3 Depth 3 metaG | ecosystem: Environmental > Aquatic > Freshwater > Wetlands | place: USA: Ohio, Lake Erie...
AAGACCGGCGCTTCACGGCGGGAGCTGGACCGCCCGATCTATTTCATCGAGTTACGGGACAGCTATGCCTGCGGCTGGTGCGAACTGAAGGACGGACAACTCAGCGTGGTACCGCACATCAACTCTCCGCAAGGGATTCGAAGGTTTACGTATCCTCAGGAGGCCGAAATAATCGGCCGGGTGACGGGTGTGGCGATGAGAATTGTCAACGGGGGATTATCGCCGCTTCCCGGGCTGCCGGAAGCGGCGAGGAGCACGCCTCAAAGACGCAGCGATAATGAGCCTAAAGCCGGAAGCCCACCCTAGTGGGCTTCCGGTTCGGTGTGATCCTTCTCATGCATAATTGCCCGGATGATTTCTGCACTTGCCTGCCGGATGTGCTCTAAGGATTCGATGAGCAGTTCCTTGTCGCCTGCATACAAGAGGATGTAATCGCTGGATGAGTTGGTCGCTTCCAGACCGATAGCGCTGCACACGACAAACGCTACTGCTTCAGCTTCTGTTTCTCGTTTACGTTTCGTGGTTTCTGCGCGACGAGGGGTTTGGTGCAACAAATAGTGCGCAGTCTCGTGTGCCAACGTTGAGAACTCCACGGCGGGAGCCAATCCCGGCAGGAGCGCGATCTTGCCGGGTGAGCACTGCCCTTGTGCCGGCCGGATGCTGTCCGAATACTCCAGCTGAATGCCGCGCGCGACAACGAATTGCTTCAGACTTTCGGTGTACTCGCGCGGATCGCCCGCGCACTTCGAGAGCTGGGCAATCGGGCTGCCGTCGGTGTCCGACTGATCGAAAACATATACGCCTCGAAACGCAACGAGTTTCACCGTCGAAGTATCCTCGGTTTCTTCGCCGTTCACCTGCCGGCGGCGAACGACGGGTGCAAAGATGAGGATGCCTGTTGCACCCTTCTTCACAAACCGGCCCAATTGCTGCCATGTCCGGTATCCCGCAACGTGTGTCGCATCGGGCCTTTGACTCAAGATGAGCACTAAATTGTGAAGACTGTATTTCGGGAACTTGGCCATCGCGGCGAGATATCTCCGCAGTTCCTCACTGTGGCCCCGTTCAAGGCTTTTGGCGAGTTGCTGAATCGCCGTCTCCGCGATCTGCTTTGCTTGCTCGACTTTCATGTTTTCTGTCCTCCTGTTTCGAGGGCTTCTTGCCCCCTTCACCTGAGGCAGAGGGGGCAAGACCTCGAAACAGAGGACAGAGGAAGAGAAGCCGGCGCCGTCAGGTCGGAGCGGGCCGCACGGTCGAGGGCCACAGAAGGTCCGTGGCGCGAGCCGTGCTAGCGGAGACCGGAGGGGCTATTCCTCAAGTGCCGCAGCGCAGAAATCTCGTAGCTTGCCAGTCGGCCGCAAGGAGCAACAAATGAGCGGTGTTGAAGCCCTGGGCTTGCGGAATCGGTGGGAATGACGTTGGGTGCTTGCGAGAAAATACGGGGGGGCGGTCAGTCGATGGTTGCGGGCCGTGGACAAGCACCCCACGACCCGTCGCCTAATCACGGAGCGCCGGCATCCCAATGCCGGAAAACCCTTGAGAGTAACGTTTTCCGATATGAAATGTCGGGCACTCACCAAGGCGCTGAGGTCTCGGGAGTGATCTGACGGGGGATTTGCGCCCATGACGGAAGGAATGGACGGGCCAGGCGCGGGATTTGCATGGAAGGGCGAATCAGCAGAACGCAGGCATGGGTTCCGACGGATCTGACAGGCGCCGTACCGGTCGGTGCTCTCAAGGCTTTGATTTCACCGGCCTGCAGGGTCGAGCTGCGACATTTCTCGGTAGATTCGGGCTGTTATGACGGGCGTGGCGCACAGCTCATCTTTCCGGAGATACGGTGGGAACGGGATCTGCTCTTTGCCGTCCGGATCGCGGAACGGTTCGGCCTCAGGCGACATGCGGTCGTCGGCCGGAGTTGCGGGATTTTCTGGCCGAATCCATTCCGCAGAACATGAGGAAGTCGCATTCCCCGCAACGAGTACGGTGTTCGGGGTTTCGGGGCTTCTTGGTGGGTCCTTGTTCAAACTCTCTCCTGCGGATTTGTCCGGCTGCTCGGGCGACGGTGTCGTGGGCCTTCGCCAGCGACGCTTCGTTCAAATCAACGGGTAGTTCCCGCTTCTGTTCATCGTCTTCGTCCAGGTATACGACGAGGCCTTTTTCCGGTTCGTATTCCATTTCGCGTTTTGCGGCCAGGCCGTAGAGACTGACCTGGAGTCTCATCTCCTCTTCGTCGAGTTTGGCTGCGGATTCGGATTCCGGAGGCCCGGATTTGAAGTCGAGCAGGGTGACGCGCGGCGGCTCGTCCAGGCGAATCAGGTCGATCGCCCCGGAGACAAGCACCTGTTCTTCCTTGATGAGGGTCTCGAACTCGCGTTCGGGTTCGAAGGAAAGCCCGCCAAGCTGTTTCGCATAGTCCGTGACGTACTTGGCGACGATGTCCAATGCGTGCCTGCGCATGTTGTCGAGAGGCTCACCGGTCGTATAGCGGAGGTAGAAGATGCCTCGGCGGACGAGGCCTTCGAGCCTGCGACGCAATGCCGGCGGATCCTTTACGAGTTCGGCCCAGGCCTTCGGATCGGAATGGATGGCTCGGAGAAGATTGTGGACTCCGCGCCCGTAGCCGAAGGCTTGGTCGATCGGGGGCGAGAAACCCAGTACTTTGCGCAGGTAGAAATCGTGCGGACAGGCCAGGTAGTAACGCAGATCCGAGAAGGAGGTGACCAGCCTGAGTTCGCGGTTGTGGGAGGACGGCAGGTAGCGCATGTCCTTGGGGATTGCCGAAGCGAGAGCGCTCTTCGCTCCGCCCGCGGCTTTTATGTTCTCCTCGACGGTATCGAAGAACCGCGAGCGTTTCGGTCCCGAGTGCGTGACGAAGAGATAGCGCTCGGCTCGGGTGAGCGCGACGTACAACAGGCGTCGCTCGGCGTCGTAGTTGTCGTTGTCCGCAAGGTCGGCGGGATCGATTCTCTTGAGGAAATCGTCCTCGAACGGGACGTCCGGAGCAACCTTCGCCCGACTACTCGGGAATCGGAGGGAGTTGACGTCGGCGAGGAAAACGACGGGGAACTCCAGACCCTTGGCCGAGTGCACGGTGCTGACCGTCACGGCATTCGGCGGCACGAGAAGCGGCGCTTCTTCCGTTCGTGCCTTGTGGGTACCCCAAAGCCAGAGAGCGGAAATCTGATGTCTGAAATCGCGCGGTGAATTCCATCCGGGCGTCTCGACGCCCGTGACGAGCGTGCTGAGCTGGCCCAAGTGGAACAGTGCGGTCTTGCCCAGCGTGCCGATCCTTCCCCATTCCGACACTTCGGCCTCGCCGAGAAGGAAGTGATAGAGCTTCTGCGGGAAGACGCGTCGCGGCGCATTTCTTGCGGAGAGCCAGTGGATCAATTCCCGAGTCTTCAGACCGGCCGCTTCCGACGGAGTCATCGGCGCCTCGCCGCCGATCTTTCGACGGATTAATTGCGCGGCGGACAGCAGGCGCCGCTCCACGTCCTGCGTCACCGGGAAGCCTCGCTTGCGGAGGGTCCTGCAGGCGGCTTGCAGCACGAGTCCCGGTTCGCAGGAGTCGCAGCCGAGGATGTTGTGAATGCGGTTGGGGAGGCTCTTCGAATCCCAGGCGGCTCCGACGAATTCTCCGGAGCCCGCCGCTTGGGCGAGGGCTGCGACGAAGAGCAATACTTCAGGTCTTGAGAAGAGATCCGGTCCCGCGCGGACGACGGGAGGAATGCCGTTGCTTTCGAGCGTCTCGATGTAGGTCCGGACATCGGTGGTGGACCGCACGAGCACGGCGATGTCGACGAGTGAGATCCCGCGTTCACCATCGCGCGTGTCGTGGGCGGCGCCGGTTTCATCGGGCCGCACGAGCTTTCTGATCGTGTCGGCGATCCATTGCGCTTCGTCCTGTCTCGACTCGAAGGCGAGCGCGGACACATGAGAAGGAGCGAAGTCGTTTCGACCTTTATTTCCATGGGCCATATCCGGGGTGGTCATGGTTTTGACGGCGCCGATGGATTTGGCCCAACGGTTGGCGACATCGATGATTCTGGGCGTGGAGCGGAAGTTCTCGGCGAGTTCGACGACGGCGCCGTCCGCAACCTTCTTCAGTTCGCCGAATAGGTCGCCCATGATCTCGACCTTGCCGCCTCGCCATCCGTAGATGGCCTGGCGATGATCTCCGACGGCGGTCAGGTGGCCCGTTTTTCCGACGACGGAACGCACGATCTTGTTTTGGACGGGATTGATGTCCTGTACTTCGTCCACCACGAGATGGGTGGAGGACTTCCGGAGTTCCGCCAGGACGGCTTCGTCCGCCCTGAACTTGCGGAGGAGCTCCGATTGGGAGGTGCTGAAGTCGAGAAAGCGCCTGGAGCGCAGGTAGGCGTAGTACCGGGCAGCGCAGAGCGAAAACGCCTGCGCGATCCTGCTCCTGCCTACGGGCTTCCTGAGTTCGGCCGCCTTGCACCATTCGGGCTCTTCCTTGTGGTCGTGAGGGGGCGCGGGCGAAGCGAGCGTCGCATCCAGTTCGTCGTATTCGTTCAGGAGGTCGTAGCCCTGCAGAAAGTATTCGATCGTCGCGTGCATTCCCTTCTGCAGGGCCTCCTGCAGATGGGGAAGACCGAGTACGCCGTAGTATCCGCGGTGGACGAGAGCCAGGCGCGCGCCTTCGTCGAGCACGTCGTAGTTGTGGAATTCGTCCGGCCAGTACTGTCGCAGCTTCTTCAGGCAGAACCCGTGGATGGTGCCGATGTACATGTCGCCGAGAGTGACGTCCTCGCCCGCCTTGGCGATCTGCTCGGCCCAGAGTCGGATGCGGAATTTCATCTCCTCGGCGGCTCTTTCGGTGAAGGTAAAGGCGACGATCTCCTCCCTCGGGACGAGATTCACGGCCATCCACCAAGCCACCCTTCGCGCCATCACTTCAGTCTTGCCGGAACCGGCTCCGGCAATGACCAGCAAGCGCCGTTTCTCGGACGTGACGGCGTCCTTCTGCGGAGGCGTCAGCTTGGCGAGAAGTCTCGATTCAACGTCCTGGGGGGCTGCCATGGAAACTCCGGATGTCCGCGTTCCGCGGTTCGGAAGGCGGAATATTAAGTTTGACAGTTTCCGGCGTTCCAAGCGATGTATTTGGCGAAAGAGTTATAGGTGAGTAGAGAACATCGGCCGAGCGGCGGTTTTGACGGTGCCGATGGAGGGTTTCGACATACCTCTTGATAACGCTTCAAGTGTTATGATAGCGTTATCAAGCTACGGACGTTGCACCATGCCGCACGACTTTGAAATCGAATACCGGGGACGCGTCATTCGCTGCAGGACGGAGCGCGCCCTGGTGCGGGCGCTGCGTGTTTTGGATCCGGACGAAAAGCACGGCGATGCGCCCTGGACGACGGAGGAGTTCACGGAATTTACGGATCGGATCCGGACAGCGCAGCGACGGCTGCTCAGCAGACTTCTGGAATTCGGCCCGGCTTCGCTGACGGACGACAAACTGCGGGCGGACCTGGGGATTGCCAACAATCAAGCCTTGGCCGGAGTCTTGTCCGGAATTTCGAAGACGGCGCTCGCGTTGAATCTGGAACCGGCAAGAGTGTACGTGAGCCGGACGCAATACCGGAAAGGGAAGCCGGTGCGCACCTACCGAATCGCATCCGGATTCCTCCGTGCGGCGCAGAAGCGGGGATGGCCTAAGGACGAGGATCTGAAGCGAGAAGAGTCGACCGATGCTCGAGGAACGGCGAACGACGTATGATGATTGAGGTGGAGGCACGCATGTCCAAGTACGAACCGGGAGACTTCGTGAAGGTCGAATTCCCAACCGACGCCTCCGGCATCGGCGAACGCATGTGGGTTCGCGTCCGCAGCTGCGACGAGGAGAAGCAGCTTGTCTTCGGAACGTTGGACAGCGTTCCGCTGAACGACTACGGCGGCAAACTCAGGCTCGGGACGGAGCTCGCAGTCGCCTTCGATCGGATTCTGCAGCACAGAAAGTCGTGGGAGTTCGATTCGGTGAATTAGAGGCAATCCGGTCTCCGTCCTTCTCCTTAAGCGACAAGTATCTAAGGCAGTGACTGTCAGGCGACCGGGCCTTGCCATCCTTACAAACTCCCTGCCGAACGAATGGTACTCTCGTCGTGCCGAACGGACTGTTCGGCGACGACAATCGTGCCGAAAAAACGAATCAAAGTCCGCAGAGCCCGCCCCGAAATCGCCGCATCGGCGAACGCCCGGTTGGCTTCACTGGATGTAAACCCGCCGCAAACTCCCGAGGAGTTGAGGGAACGAGTACGCGCCTTCGTGGAATTGTCGCACGACGCGAAGGAGCTGGCTTTGGTTCATGTGAAGGTTCTGCTTCCGTTCGATTCCGGTGCGGAGCGGATACTCGGCTATCTCCGTATGTTTGCAGGTCGGGAAGTGGAAGGGGAGGAACTGGAAGTCGTGTCCGGCATTTCGGAATATGCCCGAAGAGTCCGCGAATGGAGAGTCGAATTCGGTTGGCCGATCAAACATGTCGGCAGTCGTTACATTCTGGAGCGGGACGAGCCGGATGCCGCGAAGGCGGATTTGTGGCGAACCCTGAACACGATTAAAAGAAGCGAAGCGGGCGCACGGGACAAGATGCTGGCCCTGTTCAGAGCGCTTCCCGTGGGACAGCCGATCAGCACCCTGCAGTTGCGTTACGTCGCCGAGAACAAGGACATGCGACGCGTGCGGGAGCTCCGAACGGAGTTCGGCTGGAGAATCATGACGAGAAAAACCGGGATGCCGCAATTGCGGCCCGACCAGTACGTACTGGCGGATCCCGAGCCGATGGAGCCTCACGACAGGCATATCGATACGGACACGGTCATCAAGGTCCTGGAGCGTGACGGGAATCGCTGTGCGAAGTGCGGGTGGCATCCCGATCAACGCGTGGCGGGCGACCCCAGACAATACATCGAGCTGCATCACGTCGATTGGCATTCGGAGGGCGGAGCGAACGATCCGGACAATCTTGCAACTCTCTGCAACATCCACCACAGGAAGGTCCACACGCTGAAGCTGGCTCCGGAGGCGTTCAGGCAGTGGCTGCAAAAGCCGGACTGACCGAGTACGTTCTTGCTTTCTCGAAGTAGCTCTTCATGTGATTGGCCACCGCTTGGGCGAGCACGGGGGGAACGGCATTGCCGATCTGCCGGGCAATTTCAATTTTAGTGCCGCAGAACACATAGTCGTCCGGAAACGTCTGCAGCCTCGCAGCTTCCCAATGGGTGATGGGCCGGTCGAACTCGGGATGGAGATAGCATCCCTTCTCGGGCTTGAAAAACTCGGTGCGGATCGTAAGGGCGGGATCGTCCCAACTGAGTCGCCCGAACACGTCGGTCGAGCCGCTCTTCTTCCGTTTCCAGCAATCGGGCGTCAAGTCGGGCCTTTTCTTCATCAGATCGAAGCGATTTCCGCCGGGAGGAACGCAGCGGTAACGCGCCAGGGAAACGGCGGTGGGATTACGTCCGATATGAAGTTGGGAAACCGCATATTTCGGAATGCCTAGGGTTGAGCCGTTCTCTGGGAGCTCGAAGACCAGAGGTTTCCTCCGCAGATTCCAGATGGCGTCCCTGACGGTCCTGGTGCGGGCGAATAAGGGAGGCGAAGGCAGCGCGGGGTCCGCGCCGGCCACTCCGATGACGAACCCTCTTCGCCGTTGCTGAGGAACCCCGAAATGGACGGCGGGCAGGACACCGGAAACGATTCGATAACCGAGCTTGGACGCCGCTTTCGCGGCCTGGAGGAATTCGTAGGATTTGAGGAATTCCGGAACGTTTTCGATGACGAATGCCTTGGGGCGGACCCAGGCGACGGTCTTGAAATAAAATCTCCAAAGCTGGTTCATCGATGAGTGATGGTCCGACGGCGACATTTTCCCGAGGGGGGAAAAGCCCTGACAGGGCGGACCTCCGAGGATCAGATCGATCGGGACATCGGGCAAGTCGGACCGCTTCAGGTCTTCGATAGGATTGGAGAAGACCGCGTGACGGAAGTTTTCCGCATAGCTGGCGGCGGAGGGGCGATCCTTCTCGACCGCGAACACGGAACGAAACTCGAAGCGGTCGCAGGACGCCTGACGAAAGCCCTGCGAGAGACCTCCGGCGCCGGAGAATAGATCGATGAAGTTTACACTCGTTCGGCTCACGGTCGCTTGAGTCTCCTCAGAAGTCTCTCCAGGCACAAGACTCTGCTTTTGGGGTTTTTCAGCTGGCACTCCCATAGGGTTATGACCGACCATCCCTGCCGATGCAACAACTTTTTCGCCTGCTTGTCCCGTTCGACGTTTTTCAGCAGCTTGAGCCGCCAAAATCGGCGATTGGACTTCGGAATCGTCGCGCGGCGGCAGCCGCGGTGCTGATGCCAGAAGCACCCGTTGATGAAGATCGCCTTCCTGACATCGTAGAGAACTATGTCGGGCCTGCCCGGCAGTTTCTTCACGTGCAGTCGGTACTTGTATCCGCGGGAACGAAGGAAACTTCGGGCGATCATCTCGGGTCGCGTGTTGCGGCCGCGAACGCGGCTCATCATCCAGCTTCGTTTTGCTCTCGAAAAGACGTCGGCCATGAGTTTTCGCGGCTCGCCGAATCGACCGGCAACGTCCGGGATACGGCAGTCCGCAAACGCAACGGGAGGAAGTATAATACATTCGTATTTTCTTCGCCACCAATGAATTCCTGCGCGGATGGAACGCACGATTCACAGCACCGGCGGACGTACGTGTACGCGGAATTTTCAGGCGTCTTACGTTGTCAGGGCATGTATATGAGGGAGGGTAGTTCACCAACTCAGTTTGGACTCGAATAGCGCCTGGTACTTATGTTTGTTCTGGAGGGCATCCTTGTGCCAGACCGTCGTGTAGTCGGTTTCGTAGTTGAAGAGGATGTCCTTCTCCGGGCCGCCGAACTGAATGATGCGCGCGATACCTTCCTTGTCGGGGTGTTCGAACTGATTGCCGTTGGTGGAGACGAGGTAACGCGGGCAGGAAAGTCTCTCCAGCAGCTTCTTTGAGGTGTTTGCGCGGCTGCCGTGGTGCGCGACTTTGTAGGCGTCAAGCTTGAGTGCGGGCGCACCTGAGGCACTCAATAGGCGGTCTATATTGTCGGCGAGAACCGTCGGATGCGCATCGGCGCCGAGCAGCAGCCGGTGGTTGTCGAACTGGAGGAGCAATGCGATGCTGGAGCCGTTGGGCTCGGCCTTATCTTCCTTGAAGCGGGAGTTGGCGAGGGCGACGACGTCGAGTCCGCCGCCGAGCTCGTCTTCAGGTTCGGGTTTCGACTCATCCTCGCTCTCCCCCGCACGGAGTTTCGCCATTTCCTTTTCCCACTTGGGATAGAGTTTCTTGAGCTGCTCGATGCCCGGAGAGAGGACCGTGATCAGGAGACCGTCTTCGAGCGGAACCTGAGGAAGGTCCTCGTCGTCGCGGACTGCGATGGCCTCTCCTTTGAACGCCCTGTTCCATGGGACATTACCGTCGACGAGCATGCGGGTGAGCTCTTCTCCCTGCTTTGCACCAAGTTCGTCATCGGGCTTGGGGAGATGCTTGAATCCATTGAACCAGACGTCGCCGAATATGAGCCCTGCCGGGGGATTGTCGAGGAGTTTGACCGCGCCCCCGATGTGGTCGGAATCGATGTGCGTGACGACGAAAAGATCGAAGCGTCGTTGGGCGGCAGGAAGCGCTTCGATGCGCTTCCTGAGGCGGGAGTAAGTGGAAGGCGTCCCGCCGTCGATCAGGATACGGCGGATCTGCCGGCCATCCGCGTATTCAATCCACAGGCAGTCGCCCTGGTCGGCGGGCAGCATTTCGAGAGTGAACACGAGTCAAATTCTCCAGTCGGCATCGCCGTAGGCTTTGAGAATTAGCGCGATGGGCGGGCCCTCAAGGAGGGAGCGGCAGCGGAGCGCGCGGAGAACTTCGCCGAAGCTGCTGTTTCCCTGCCGGGGTAGAACAAGGAGGCGTTCGATGAATTCGCGGGCGAGCGGAGCAGCGTGCCGTCCCAAAACTCTGGAGATTGAGGACACGACTATCGAGGCTTGATAATCGGCGAAGTACGGAACGAAGCTCTCGTGGGGCAAGCCCTTATTGTCCGTATTGCAACCGAGCAATAGCACGATGGGCTGCGGGTCACCCTTCGGGCCGAGGACATGCTCGCGCTTGAGATTTTCGCTGGCAAGCGCGTCATTATTGATTTCCATGGTGGGAAGCTCATCTTCATCCTCCTCCGTATGCGGGATGAGAAGGAGGACTGAGGGCGAGTGGAGTTGAACCAGCTTCGCCCAGTCCTTCCAGTCGGAGGCTTCCGCGAATTCAAGGCCGGGGCGCTGCCCGAAGGCGTCGCGCACGATTTGGACGCTGTCTTTGACGACATTGTCGACACGGGCGCTGGCCCCCATCAGCACATTCGTGAATTCGGGCAGTGACCTCTCGCGCTGGTCGGGTTTGGCGTCGCGGAGAGCGAAGGCACGACCTTCGGTTTGGTTGGCGGCGTTGATATCGAAACGGTGCCACTCAAGGACGCGGGAGAGGCACCAGAAGCCAAGTGGGCACACAACGGATTCCGTGTCGTTGCAGTTCTCCGCACACATGCCCTTCGTAAGGGCGTTGCGCCAATTGGTGCACAATTTGGCTTCGGGTAGCGGCGGCGTGCGCGTGTAAAAGAATTCGATGGGAAGACGCGAAGCGTGTTCGCGCGCGACGATTTGGATATGCGTGGCATTCTTAAGACGGTCCGGGTCGGGCATATAGCGGAGAAACTCGCGATAGAGCGTGGCACCGCGGCGTGCGAGAAATCGGATGAGTCCTTCCGATCCCTCCGCGTCGAGTGTCTTGTATTCGTCGTCGGCCCAAAGGGTGCTGTTGATGCGGCCTTCAATCTGGTCGATGGTCTCGTCGAGACCCTGCAATGAAAAGCTGGCGAAGTTGTATCCGGCGCCTGCTATGGCTCGGGATTCGCCGTCTTCGGTGTGGTTTAGGACGATGGCGGTATGGAAGCGTCGCTGCCGGTCCAGGCCGCGAAGACCGGGACGCACATTCATTTCCACGCGCAGGGTAGGGATCTCCCCGACCGCGCCTCTCAGCAAGGCAGTCTGGAGGACGCGATTCTCGTAGAGGACGGTGATACGGGCTTCGAGCGATGTAAATTCCGCGCCGGTGGCGATCCGGAAGGATGCTGCCGTGGAAGGGCCTGCTCGCGGCAGGTATAGGGTTTCAACGAGAGGTTTGTCGAGAGGTCGGGGCTCGGAGAGTACGACGCTGAGGAGATGACCTTCTTCTCTGTCTGAAAGCAGCTCGTCCGGGAAGACTTGGTCG
>Ga0153915_10006019_pt1 | contig 11334 bp, 8 predicted proteins | sample Opewatmetagenome_2_FD_107003 | JGI IMG/M metagenome (GOLD analysis project Ga0153915, IMG submission 107003) | Freshwater wetland microbial communities from Ohio, USA - Open water 3 Core 3 Depth 3 metaG | ecosystem: Environmental > Aquatic > Freshwater > Wetlands | place: USA: Ohio, Lake Erie...
CCGTTCGGCAGCCATTCGACACGCACGGCATGCCGTTCGCCCGGTCGCATCGCGAGATCGAAGTTGACGTACCACGGGTTCCAGTTCTGACGCCAACGGTCGATCACGAGCTTGCCATCTATCCATACCTTGATGTAGCTGGAGACGTACACGCGGAACTTGTGCGTGCCGGCGGACTTGGCCTCGATCGCGCCCTCCCACGTGATCTTGCTGGGCGATTGCTCGCCGAACTCTCGCGGCCAGGCGCCGCGCGGGGCGCCTTCGTGCAGGTACTGGTCGGGCGGGAGATACTGGAAGTTCGGGTCGGCCTCCACGCGCGTCACCACCAGCTCGTCGCCGCGGTAGTAACGTCCCGTCAGGCCCCCCGCCGCCCCATGTTCATCGTAGACCATGAGCGAGGCGTCCAGGCCCTGATAGTCGCGCGGGTCGCCGAAGCGGGTGATGCCGTTGTTGTCCCACAGCACGCCGTAGTTGCGGGTCGACACGAAGAACGGCACCACGTCCACGATGTTGTGCTGCGCCAGCACCACGTCTTCGCCGTTGTAGTTGAACTGACCGTTCTGATGCTGGCCCAGCCCGTACACGCCTTCATCGGTGCCGCGATTGAATTGCTGACGGATGGCGTAGAATTGCGTGCCGTCGATCTTGACCGGGCGGAACTCATCCCGCACGACCTCGCTCAGCACGGCTTCGCCGGCGGCGTTGTAGAACGTCACCAAGCCGGTCTGGAGCGACACTGCCACGCGCACGCGCGCCGTCGCCAGCGTCAGCACGCCATCGGCCTGGCTGACGCGGAACTCGGCCCCCCCGCTCTTGGCGACCACCTGGAGGGAGGCCGGCACGTCGAACGTCTCGTTCGGGATCGCGGTCACGCGGATGATGCGCTCGTTCATGACTTGCAGGCGCACGCGGGCTGCCGGCCCTTCCGCTGGCGTCACGATGACGCCGTCACCGGTCGTCTGGACGCCGGGCGTGCGCGCCGGCACCGCCTGCGCGGCGGCCGGCGTCGTCACGCATCCGCCCAGCCCACCCGCCAAGAGTGCCGCTACTGTCGGCAGCTTCCAGCGCCGTTCGGTGATCAGCGATCGCATCGTTGTCTCGCCAGGTCGTCGTAGTTGCCGCGCGTGGTTCACGAGATCGCGGGTCATGGCTTCACGATCTCGTTCATACGCCCAGGAATCGTGACGTGTCAAGGAGCGCAGGCCCGGCAACACGACAGTACTTCCCGCACCGAGCCGCTGGGGTAGCACCTTGGCGGGCGTCAGGGTACAGTACAGGGGAAGTCACATTCGAGGCACGAGATCCGTGTGAGGGTGGTCGCTGCTCCACCCGCCGTCGGCGTGCCGGACACGCGGCTGGAGATGGCTGCCCTCGACACGGAGAGGAGATGCCATGCCGCGTCCTCATATTCAGAGAGTGCTGATGCAGGCGGCCGCCCTGATGGCCTTCGCGGCCGCGGCGTGCGCCACGCATCGGGTTGAAACCGCCGGAGGATTGACAGCGGTTCCGGAACGGCTTTGGAGCCCACCGCTCGTCTACCCGGAGTCGCTGATGGCGGCGCGGGTCGAGGGATCGGTCACCCTGCAGGCCCGGGTCGACGCGAACGGAAGGGTCGATCGAACCTCCGTTCATGTTCTCAAGTCGAGCAACCCGGCGTTCGAGGCACCGGCCATCGAGATGCTCGTCGCGACCAGGTTCCGGCCAGCCTCACGGGATGGCTCGCCCACGGTCGCGGCGATCGAGGTGCCGGTCAAGTTCGCGGTTCAGAGCAGGGTCATCGACAGCGCGGCCGCCGCCGAGGCCGCAGCCGAGGGACAGCGGCTGGCGAGAGCCGGCACCATCGGGCCCGCGATGGAGACCATCACGGAGGCGCAGCGGCTCGACACGCGACTCGCGTCATCGCCGAAGATCTGGTGGACGCTGTGCTGGTACGGGAGCGCGTGGGGGTATGCCGAGGACCTCACTAGCGCATGTGACCGGCTGGTCGCCATTGACCCCGACGTTGCGCGCGCACGAGACGCTCGGGGGATCGCCCGGGCGCTCACCGGCAATTCCGCGGGCGCGATCGCCGACTTCGAGGCGGTAATCGCCGCGTCCACCAACCCGCAGCAGCGCGCCGAGCGAACCGAGTGGATTCAGGCCCTCCGGGCCGGGCGCAATCCCCTGACGCCGGAGGTGCTGGCGCGCCTGCGAACTCGGGAGCCGTAGAGCGTAGCGGGGGGCCGTCAAGGCGGCGGCACGGCTGCGACTCGCCAACGGAGGGCAGACGATGAATCGCGTCGTCCAGTCGATCGTTCGCACGGCGATCATCGCAGTGGCACTGGTCATCCTGGAGTGGCTGCTCGGGCTCGTGTTTCCCGCCGATCGCCTCGCGGCAGAGCCGACGGGAGTGGCGGGCCGCCTTGGTCTTTCGCTCCTGAGTGCGGTGTGCCTGGCGGCCCCCCTTGCCTTCCCGCTCAGCCGATCCCGACTGAGTGGTCGGGCCCTGCTCGGCGCGGTCTTTCTCACCGTGTTCGGCTTGACGACCGTGTTGACGCAGGTGGAAGCCGCGCTCTTCCTGGACCTGACGGCGCGGGAGCTGCTGAGCACCACGCTCAGGCTCACCGTCACGTCCTTGGCTCTGGCCTGGCTGGCGGTCGCGCTCTATCCGCGGCGGGACACCGCGCTCGTCGGCCTCGCGCCCGGGCCGAATCCTCCCACCACCGCTAGCTGGGTGCGTCGATGGGTCGGGGTGTCGCTGGTCTACCTGGTGCTCTACATCACCGCCGGTCTGCTGATCCTGCCGATCATCCGGTCCTGGTATGAGGCTCAGGGGACGCTGAACCAGAACCCGGCCTTGGTCTTCCCTCTGCAGATCGTGCGCGGCGCGCTGTTCGTGGCCTTCGTGGTACCGCTGCTCCGCTCGATGCGCGTGACCCGCTGGCAGGCGGCCCTGGCCATGGCGGTAATGATCCCGCTGGTGCATGGGCTCGCGGCCTTGATCCCGCCGAACGCGTTGATGCCCACCTACGTGCGGCACGCGCACATGATCGAGATCGGCTGGTCCAATTTCGTGCTGGGGCTGTTGATCGGATTCTTGTTCTGGAATCCGCGACCGGGCGTCGCAGCGTCGAACGGGACGTAACTGACGGAACCTCCCCGACCACCACCGCTGCAGAGGTTCCTTAGCGCACCGGTGTCCCCGAGGCCGAGGCGCTGAAGGCCTGGCGCCAGAAGGCATAGCCCTCTTGTCCGAGCCCATCCACGACGTCTTGGTAGACGTGGCCGGCGCCCTGTACCTCGGAGAACTCATGGGGGATCGCGAGCTGGGTGAGCAGCTCGTCGAAAGCCATGATGGCGGACCGCAGCCGCGCATCCTGGTCCCCGGCCAAGAGACGGATCGCGGTTCCCTGCCGCAGGACGGCCGCGTTCTCCCGTACCAGCGTCCAGGGACCGTTCGCGTCGTAGTACGCCTCGTCGTCGCCAAACGTGTCGAGCGTGCGCGCTCGAGGCTCGGCGCTCAGATCCTGCAGGATCGCGGGCGCGACGGACGAGATGGCACCGAAGATGGTCGGGAACTTCATCCCCAGGTGGAGCGCACCATAGCCGCCCATCGACATCCCTTCGATGCCCCGAGACTCCCGTCGGGCAATCGTGCGGTAGGTGGCGTCGATGTGGGGGATCAGGTCCTTGATGACGACGTCCTCGACCGGGCGCTTCCCGTCCTTGGAATTGACGTACCACCCCACCGGCAACGCCTGCGGGAGAACGACGATCGCCTCGGGCATCAGCCCGGCACGGATTCCCCCGTCCACGTACTCCACGGTCCACGCGCCTTCCCGGGCATTGCCGAACCCACCATGCAGCCAGTAAATGACCGGGTAGTGTCTGATCGTCTCAGCCCCGTAGCTCGGCGGCAGGTAGATGAGGTAGCTCCCCTGCGTTCCCTTCCCGCGTGAGGCCGTCTCGAACAGATGGTAGCTGGTGCCGGGCGGCGCATCGGTGACCGGGTCCACCCACTGCTCGGACAGCTCGGCAATGCGGGCTGCACTTGGAGGCTGCTGCGCCCGCGCGTGCTGCGCGAGTCCGGCGATTACGCCAACCGTCAGTATCGAGATCGCGCGCGTCATCGAGCCCGCTTTCAGGGCAACCGGCATTCGAAGCTCGCAGCGTCGTCCGTGCTTCCCTGTCCCTGGTACACGGCAACCCGGGGGAACGCGCACAACGGGCGCGTGCGGTCGACTTGGCCGTTCGAGACATGGGACGCCGTGATGCGATCGGGGGCCTTCCCGTTCTCGACCCACTGCTCGAGTGCGGCGAGCGCGTCGAACGTGTTGGGCCCTGGGCCGCCGCCACAGTGTCCCATCCCGGGCGCCATGAAGAGGCGGACGAACGACTGCGTCTCCGGTTCACCGCCCATGGCTTCCTGGACCGCCTGGTAGTAGGCGATGCTGTTGCGCGGCGTGATGTTCGCGTCGATCCAGCCGTGATACATGATGAGCTTGCCGCCGAGTCGCTTGAAGGCGGTTAGATCCGGATCGGTCGAGTTGAGAATGGGCCCGAGGCGGTGCGATGCGCCGTGCAGCATCGCGAACGACTGCGGATCGCTGAAGTCGAGGGACCGCCAGTCCCAGTCGCGCTCCTGGAGCGCCATGTACGTGAAGTAGCTGAGCGGAATGCTGAACGGTTCGAAGATGTGACCCGCCCAGGCGGGTTCGCTGCTCATCTCGTAGCCGGGCCAAAACAGCTCCCCGGAGGACGGATCCTCGAGCCCCCCATAGATCCTCTCGAATGACTCCACCTGTGCTGCCGTCAGGCAGTCCGCGCCGTCGGGGCCCTGGCACAGCAGGGTGGATGGCTTGAACTGACAGCGCCGCGGATCGGCGAGGATCCCGTCCTCGATTCCGTCGGTCGCATCGCAGGCAGCGAGCACGGAGTCGTGGACGAGAGTCAGCTTCTCCCGGGGAATGAGATGGGCGGGCGTGCGATGGGTCACCCACGCCGGGTACAGCTCTCCCGGCCACATGTGGGTGGGGAAGTTCGCGGGCGCGCCGGCGACGATGCCGTCGTAGTCGGCCGGGTATCGCTGGGCCTCGGAGAGCGCCTGACCTCCACCACCCGAGCACCCTGTGAAATACGAGCGCTCGGCGCTCCGGCCGTAGTAGGCCAGGAGGACTACCTTTGCAGCCCTGGCGGTCACGTGGATCGAGCGGGAGGCGAAATCGACCAGCAACTCGGGATGTCCGAGCGCCCAGTCTTCGTTCTCGGGCTGTTCGGGGTGGCCGGCGTCCGTGCTGGCCGTAGCGTATCCCCGTGCCAGCGACTGGACCATCGCCCCATAGCTGATGGTGCCGGCCAGGCCTCCATTGCCCACGCCGTTGAACTTCCCGTTCCAGCCGCCGGTCCCGGTCGGCGGCGGCAGCCAGACCTCGAAACGGATCTGCGGTGCCACCACACCGGCCACGCGGCAGAAGGCAGGCAGGCTCCGTGCGCCCTGGCCCGGCGCCATGCGCTCGCCTCCCGGCGGTCCGCCGGGACGATCCCCCGGTCTCGTGGGCGGCGTGAACTCCCCTGCGGAGACGACCTCGGCTGACGTGATCGTCGTTTCCGGCACCTTGAGGGACACGAGGGCCTCGCACGATGACCCGCCCTGCTGCGTGCCGGCGCCCTGGGCGGCAGACGTGGCGACCAGGAGCGACAGCCCCAGGAACGACAATGCGAGGACAGCCTTCATCTCGGATCGCATCCATGTCCTCCTCGACACAATCACACGGGTTCTCCGGATGTCGTGCCCTCCGTACACTACCATCATCGGTCCTCTGGTCACCAGCGAATGCCTGCGGTCGGCCGGGAAACGCCGGAGATCAGGGGATCTCCCGACGGATGAACAGGCCGACACTCAACTGCAGATCCGGGTGCGGACCGAACTCGTCGAAGTTGACGGCTACTCCAGCCTGGGTTCCCATGAGATCCAAGCCGACACGAAGCCATTGATAGCTGTCGATGTGATTGTTGGCATCGAACGTGTTCAGCACCTGCATTCCGAGATACAGCCTGGCGTTCCGAGCTACGGCGGGTTTGTACCGCACGATCGAGAAGACGCTGAATGACAGCTCGCTCTCGATATTGACCCGAGGAGAGACCAGGATGAACAAGGCTCTTCCCCCATTGACGTACTGCATCCCTGCAGTCGGATTGCATCCGGGCCCTCCGTAGAATGCTCCGCCCGTGAGGCGAAAACCCTTGACAGGCTCAAAGAACAGGAGCTGCTGCATGGCCAGGTCATCCTGCTCCTCGCCACTGTAGGCCGCGGTGAGGGTGCTCTGGTGAAAGAAACCCCACCTGGACGTTCCAGTGAGACCCTTGCTCACGACCAGATTGATCGTTCCATAGTCTAAACCCGTCATCAGTTCAACCGGTATCGCCTGCGACAGGGCAGCCCGGGGCAACAGCACCGAGCCGGCGAACAGGATGCTGTTGGCCATCCTGCTCAGTTTCTCTCTGGCGGGCATCGGCTTCACGTTGTCCTCTGTTGGCACCGTTCATGCGTCGTGGGGCACCATTCACGGCCCGGCGACCCAATAGCCTCGGTGGCGTATACGTCTGAGTGCGCCTCGGTGTTAAGATGCTGGTCGTCGGCTCACGGCAGCTCCAGGCCTTGCGTTGGGCATGCCGTGCCGGTGGCCGCCGCCGCACCGCTGATCTGGCCCTCGCTGGATACGGCTCGTAGCTTCTCTACCATTCCCCTCCCGGAGAACGCGCCATGCGTCGCATGATGGTCCCGCTGATGCTGCTGGCTGTCGCCTGCCGGCCGGACACGACGGCACTGACGGAGGAACGGAAGGCCGAGATTACCGCAGAGGTGAACACCGCCAACACCGGGTTTTGGGATGCCTGGAGAGCCGCCGACTGGGACCGCGGGATGGCGTTCTACGTCGACTCGCCGGAGTTCGTGTGGGCGGCCGGAGGTGCCGTGTACTTCGGCAAGAATACGCTGGAGCAGTACAAGGGTGGCTTTGGCGCCGTGAGGAGTCAGACGTTCGCCTTCCGCGACTCCCGAACCATCGTCATGGCTCCGGACGCGGCGAGTGTCACAGCGACCGGGACGTGGATCCAGGTCGATAGCGCAGGAGTCTCCGGACCGCCGAGAGAGTTCGCCTGGACGGGCATCTGGATTCTGCGTGACGGCAAGTGGAAGTTACACCTGGCACATCTCTCGTATCCGGTCCGCGCACCCGGGTCCATGTAGCCAGACTTCCGAGCTCTCTGCCCCAAGCGCCACCGCCCGGCACTGCGCCGGGCGGTTGTGTTCCATGGCGCCGTCGCAGGAGCCGTCCGCGCGGTGCCGCACCGCCTCGACGCCCGTAAGCGGCCGCAGCCGATCACAGCGGTCAGTTCGGCGGATTGCCCACCAGCACGGACGCATCGCTGATCGGCTACCCGGTGCCGTCCAGTGGCTGCAGCAATCGCGTCGTGAGGATCGGATTGACGACGAAGGCGCGCGCTCGGAGACGAGGGCCAAGGCTCCGAAGTCAGCCGACGTATCGTTACCACTATCTCGCCCGAGCCGAGGCGGCAAGTCAGAAACGGAGGAGGGACCATGAATCGCGCCATCTCGCTCATCGTTCGCACGTCGATCATCGCAGTGGCACTCGTCCTCCTGGGATGGCTTCTCGGGCTCGTGTTTCCCGCCGATCAGGTCACCGAGGAGGCGACGGGAGTGGTGGGCCATCTCGGTCTCCCACTCGTGAGTGCTCTTCTTTTCGCTGCGCCCTTGGCGTTCCCGATTAGCCGGTCCCGACTGAACGGTCGGGCCCTGCTCGGCGTGGTCTTTCTGGCGGTGTTTGGCTTGATGACCGTGTTGACGCAGGTGGAGTCCGCGCTCTTCCTGGACATCGCACCGAGAGAGCTGCTGATCGAGACTCTCAAGCTCACCATCACGTCGTTGGCGTTGGCCTGGCTGGCGGTCGCGCTCTATCCGCGACTGGGCACCGAGCCCGCCGCGGTCGCGTCCGGGCCGAATCCTCCCACCACCGCCAGCTGGGCGCGCCGCTGGATCGGCGTGTCGTTTGCCTACGTAGTGCTCTACATCACCGCGGGTCTCTTGATCTTGCCGATCATCAGGTCCTGGTACGAGGCTCAGGGAACCCTGGAACCCAATCCGGCCCTCGTCTTTCCCCTGCAGATTGCCCGCGGAGCCCTGTTTGTGGCCTTCGTGATACCTCTGCTCCGCTCGATGAGCGTGACCCGCCGGCAAGCGGCCGTGGCCATGGCAGTGATGATCCCGTTAGTGCATGGTGTCGCAGCCCTGATCCCGCCGAACCCATTCATGCCCGCCTACGTACGGCACGCGCACATGATCGAGATCGGCTGGTCCAATCTCGTGCTCGGGCTGTTGATCGGATACCTGTTCTGGAATCCGCCGCCGCGCGGGGGAGTCTCGGCTCAGTTGCCGGATGACGAAGCCGGACGATACACTCGCACGTAGTCGACGAGTAAGCGCTGCGGCTCCATGTTCTCGGGCGGCAGGTAGGGACTGTCGAACCACCCACCCACGGCGAGATTCAGGATGAGGAAGAAGGGGTGGCCCCGATCGAAGGGCCAGTAGGCGGGCTCCACCGCGGCCGGCTTGTTGACGGTCTGAAACAGCACATCGTCGACGTACCAGCGGATCTGGTCGGGCTGCCACTCCACTGCGAAGAGATGCCAATCCCGGTGGAAATCGCCCTTGGGCAACTGGTACTCGCCCGCAGTGATCAGGTTCCTGCCCGGATCGGGACCGCGGTGGAGGGCTCCGGAGGTCCAGTTCGGCAATCTGCCCTTGCCCTCCATGATGTCGATCTCACCACAGGCGGGCCACCCCACCTCGTCGATGTTGGCCCCCAGCATCCAGAAGGCGGGCCACATCCCGACTTCCGCCGGCAGGCGCATGCGGGCCTCGAATCGACCGTAGAGGAATTCACGTTTGCCTTTGGTGTTGATCCGGCCCGAGGTGTACCTGCGATGCTCGTAGTCCTCCCTCCGGGCCTCGATGACCAGCATGCCGTCCTCGATGAAGACATTGGCGTTCGGGCTGGTGTCCGGCCGGGCCGGGTAGTACTGGAGCTCTTCGTTGAACGGATCGGGCATGTGCTCGATGTTCCAGCTCGCGCCGTCGAGCCTCGGGCCCTCGAACTTGTCCTGCCAGAGCAACACCCATGCGTCCGACGGCGGAGTTCCGTCGGCTCCGCACGCTCCCAGCAGGCCGAGCACGCCCAGGAAACCAAGCGTAACGAGCAGGGAGACACGACGGGACTCAACCCGTGAGGTCATGCCGTCCTCCTTCATCGCGCCAGTGGGAGTTCCCCGGTCTTCACGTTCCAGCCTTCAAGGCGTATGGAGGCAGCCGTCCCTTGCAGGCGGAACTGATCGACGTCCGCCACGACGGTCCTGGTTTCTCCGGGCAGGATGCTGAAGTAGTTGTCGCTCCAGAACGTGGGCAGAACTTCATCGCCCCCCGGCCCCAGCGTGAGGATCGGATTGACGAAGAAAGCCAGGTGCGCGCTCGGATTGGTGAGCGTGAGCGTCACCCGCAGCTGTTCTCCGTGTTGCTCTTGGCGGGCCGTGGCCGCCAGCTCGACCGCGGGAAGGCTGTTGAGCGGTCTGAAGTCGTTGTGCGGGGCCAGCCAGTAGAAGTTGTCATCCACGGTTGCGCCAGACGCGTTCTCGAGTCTCAGCCGGACGAAGCGAAACGCGCCGGCATCCCAACCAGCGACGTCGGCTAGTCGCAGGATTTCCCGCGATTGCTCAGGGTCCAGCGCCACAGGGCGGGTGGCGTCGCCCACGCGATTGGCACGCTCATCGTACAGGTCGACCCGGAGCGTCAGGTCGCGTGCCCGGGAGAACGTCGCGTTCACGCCGGACACCGCGAAGGTCCCCAGGTGCAGCTGCACGTGCAGGGGTTGGGCGGCGTTCTTCGCATAGTAGTAACCGGCGTTGGGGCGAAGGTACCAGTCGTAGACCTGCCAGACGACGCTCGGCCACGCGGGATTGGTCTTCCACAGGATCACCCCTGCCGTCCGCTCCAGATCGTGGTTGGCTGCTTCGAAGATGGCGCGGTAGTTCTCGGCGTTGAGAAACTGCGCTTTCCAGGCGTACTCGGCCAAGTCCTTGGGCTCTCCGTAGCGATCGCGAATCGCGCGGTCGTAGAGGCTGAATTTGCCGTTGTCTTCGGCCGCGTCGTGGTAGCCCCAGGTGTCGGTGAGCTTGCTGGACTTGACGTCCAGGTCGGGGATGAAGCGCTCGAGACTGGCCAGTGGAGGCACCGAGGGGATCCCGACCTCGTCCTTGAAGAGCCAGTCCTTCCCTGCCGCTGCGAGCCGGTAGTACTCGACCGGATCCACCCAGTGGTAGGGCCCGCCACTGTAGGCTCCCGTCTCATGGTTGTCGGGCCAGGACAGTCCCCAGGAGGGGTCGGGATTGGCGTAGCCCGAGGTGGGCAGGAAGGGCCGTGTCCCGTCCAGGCGGGCGGCGATCTCATTGCGCAGGACCTCATAGAGTTCCCGGCGCGGGTATCCCTCGTTTCCTGCACTCCAGGCCAACAGGCTGGGGTGGTTGCGGAGCCGCTTGGCCGTGTTGATGGCGTTGGCGATGAAGACGTCGCCTTCGAGCGGCCAGTCTCGGGTCCCTTTCTGCCATGTCCCCTGGCAGTCGCCCGTGATCCAGAAGTCATGCCATACCAGCAGTCCCAGCTCGTCCGCGATGTCGAAGAATTCCGCGGGCGGGGTGATGCCCCCACCCCAGATCCTCACCATGTTGAAGTTGGCGTCCCGGGAAAGGCGCAATTCATCCAGGTACCGCTGGCGGTCGCGGGCCAGCATCATGTCGGGCACCCAGGCACCGCCCTTGATCTGGATACGGCGGCCATTGACGGTGAAATCGCGCCGGAGCCAGCCTTCGACCGTGGTGACCTCGCTGCCCACCTCGCGAACGCCGAAGGCCAGGGCCTCGCGATCCGACAGGTGGGAGCCGGCCGTGAAGCGCAGCTCGAGGTCGTAGAGGTTGGGCTCGCCGTACCCGACGGGCCACCAGAGCACCGGGTCTTGAACGGTGAGCTCCGGGTAGGCCTCCGGGCTCAGCGTGACGAGACTGTCCCGGTCGGCCGGCACGGTGACCTGGCGCCGGATCGCGATCACGCGATCGCTCCCGTGGCGGATGTTCACCTCCAGCATCCCAGTCACCGGCTGGTGCGATGTGTTCAGCAGCTCGGTCGACACGGCGAGCTTCGCCGGCCGCGTCTCGGGGAGCGGGAGATCGGTCACGATGTGCGGGAACCGCAGGTCCACGGGGCCCGTGAAGCTCAGGAACACGTCCTGC
>Ga0153915_10006020_pt1 | contig 11334 bp, 10 predicted proteins | sample Opewatmetagenome_2_FD_107003 | JGI IMG/M metagenome (GOLD analysis project Ga0153915, IMG submission 107003) | Freshwater wetland microbial communities from Ohio, USA - Open water 3 Core 3 Depth 3 metaG | ecosystem: Environmental > Aquatic > Freshwater > Wetlands | place: USA: Ohio, Lake Erie...
GGAACCCAGCGCCTGCCACGCTTGGTCGGGCCCGGCAAGGCCAAAGAGGTCATTTTTGCCGATGAACGCATCAATGCTCAAGAAGCCCTGCGGATTGGCCTTGTCGAGAGAGTGGTTCCCAAGGGACAGGCCGTAGAGGAGGCCAAAAAGCTCCTGAAAAAGATCATGGCCAAAGGCCCCGTGGCCATCCAGATGGCCAAGAAGGCCATCAATGAGGGCCTGAAGATGTCTTTGCGCGAAGGGTTGGACCTTGAAGCGCAAGGCAACGGCGTATGCTTCGGAACGGAAGATAAGGATGAAGGAGCGAAGGCGTTCTTGGAAAAAAGGCTGCCGAAATTCAAGGGAAAATAAGAGATCGCTCATTGATGATGGAAGGGATTCAATAATTGCTAAGTCTTCGCCAGAAAGGAGAAAAAGATGGAAGTGAAGAAGATTTGTGTCTTAGGTGCGGGATTGATGGGGTCGGGAATTGCCCAGGTATCGGCAGAGGGGGGGTACGAAGTCTCCATGCGGGATATTGAGGACCGCTTTGTCCAGGGCGGACTGAATATCATCAAGAAGAATTACGAGCGGGCAATCAGCAAAGGAAAGATGACGAAAGAGCAGGCGGATGGTTTTCTTTCCAGGATCAAAGGGGTGGTGGACTTAGCCTCCGCCGTTAAGGGCGCCGACGTAGTCATCGAGGCGATAGTCGAAAATATGGAGTTGAAGAAGCAGGTCTATAAAGAACTGGATCAGCTTTGCGTAAAGGGTACGATCCTTGCTTCGAACACTTCGGGCCTTTCGATCACCGAGATTGCCTCGGTGACGAAGCGACCGGATAAGGTGATCGGTATGCACTTTTTCAATCCTGTCCCGGTGATGAAGCTGGTGGAGATCATCAAGGGGCCATCCACTTCCGACGGGACTTTCCAAGTCATCAAGGACCTGGCAGAAAAGTTGGGGAAAACCCCCATTGCGGTGAATGAAGCTCCAGGGTTTGCCGTCAACCGGATCCTTGTGCCCATGATCAATGAAGCCATTTTCGTCTTACAGGAGGGAGTCGCCTCGGCGGAGGATATTGACAAGGGAATGATGCTTGGAGCCAATCATCCCATCGGACCCCTGGCCCTGGGTGACTTAGTGGGCTTGGATACCCTCTTGATGGTCCAGGAGAATCTCTACAAGGAACTGGGTGATTCCAAATACCGTCCCTGTCCGTTGCTGAGGAAGATGGTCCGGGCTGGACACTTCGGAAGAAAAACCGGAAAGGGATTCTTCAATTATACCAAGTGAAGGTTGGGGAAAGCGACGAGGAGAGACTGGCCCGAGGAGCTGCCATCAAAATCCGGGCTTGGGCTGAAAAACGAAGCAGGGTATCCGGCGAAAATTCACTTTCCCGGGTGGCCATAAAATTCTGCGGGGGATGCAACCCGAACATCGAAAGAGGCCAGATTGCCCGCGTCATCCGCCAGGAGTTGGCCGGTCAGGTGCGCTGGATTTCAGCTGATGAGGAAGTGGACCTTTTGCTGATCATCGTCGGATGTCTCACCGCCTGCGCGGACCGGCCGGAGGTGAAAGAGAAGACCACCCATTATTTAACCATCAACGGGCCGGGGATCTTCCGGATTCAAAGGAAGGAAAATGGCCGATAGAAGAGCGCTGGAGGGAATTCGGGTTCTTGACTTGACCCTTGTCTATGCCGGACCGTTTTGTGGCCTGCTCCTGGCGGACTTGGGGGCAGAAGTGATTAAAGTTGAGCGTCCCGGCGGGGAGGTAGGCCGATTCCTTCCCCCCCTGCACCCGGCTGAGGTTCAGGGCCCCCATCGGCAAAACCTCAGCGGCTATTTTATGTCCAACAACCGCAACAAGCTGGGCCTTACGCTGAACCTGAAACACCCCAAGGGCGTGGAAATCTTTAAGGAGCTGGTGGAGATATCCGATGTGGTGCTGGAAAACTTCGCTCCCGGGGTGATGAAGACCCTGGGGGTTGATTATCCCGTTTTGCGGAAAGTGAACCCTAAAATTGTCATGGCCTCCATCAGTGGCTTCGGACAGAAGGGACCCAACTCAAAAAAAGTGTCCTACGATATTGTCGCCCAAGCCATGGGAGGGCTCATGAGTCTCACGGGCTATCTGGATGGGCCTCCCACCAAAACCGGGACCTCCCTGGGCGATTGCACAGCCGGTCTTTACGCAGCGCTGGGGATCGTTTCTTCCCTTTATTATCGAACGGTCACCGGAAGGGGTCAGTATATCGATACCTCCCAGCAGGAGGCCGTGGCTTCCCTTCTGGAAGCAGCTGTGGCCCGCTATACCATGGAGGGCGTCGTCTTGAATCGAATGGGGAGCAATAATCCCAATGCTTCCCCGTATGGATCCTTCAAGTGTAAGGACGGCTATTTCATCGTGGGCGCCGTTGGGGAAGAACAATGGGAGAGATTCTGCGCGGCCCTGGAGGTGAAAGAGTGGATCCAGGACCCACGGTACCGGACCAATGTCGACCGGTTGGCCCATATCTTTGAGATCCAGGCGGAGATAGAACGCTGGGCCGAAAATTACACTGTGGAGGAAATCATCGAGAGGCTGGAAGGGCACCGGGTTCCCTGCTCGCGGATTCAGAATGTTGCCGAACTGGTCCACGACCCCCATCTGAAGGAACGGCAGTTTTTTGTGGAAGTGGAACATCCGGTCATGGGCAAGGTCACCCTTCCTGGGGCCCCCTATAAATTTTCCGAAACTCCTCTCGCCGAGCCCAAACCTTCCCCGGGGCTCGGAGAGCACAATGAATACATTCTCAGTTATTATTTAGGCAAGAGCGACCTAGCGATCAAACAACTTTATGCCCAGGGAGTCCTGTAACCCTCGGATTTTCCCCATTGGGCTGCAGGGATAAGCTGCGAAGGCAAATTCGCCATCTGGCTCTTCGAGGAAGAATCTCTTTGGCTGGAAGCTGACCGCTGATTGCTGGCTGCTTACTTGGAGGAAATATGGAGCGAAAGGTGAGGATTCTGATAGCCAAACCGGGCCTGGATGGGCACGACCGGGGAGCGAAGGTGGTAGCCCGGGCGCTGCGAGACGCAGGGTTTGAAGTGATCTATACGGGCTGCCACCAAACCCCTGAACAAATCGTGAATGCGGCCATCCAGGAAGACGTAGACGGCTTGGGGATGAGTATCTTATCCGGTGCCCATCGATACCTGTTTCCCCGGGTCGTCGAACTCCTCAAGGAAAAGAAGGCCAGCGACGTCAAAGTATTCGGAGGGGGAATCATACCGAATGATGACATTCCCTCGTTGATATCGCAGGGCATCCTGGCTGTCTTTACTCCCGGGACGTCTACGGAAGACATCATCGCTTGGGTCAAGGAAAACATTCAACCTAAGAATTAAGGGAAATGGGACCGCTGGCTGGTTATAAAGTGATCGAACTCGCAGGGATAGGACCGGCGCCTCTATGCGCCATGCTGCTGTCCGATATGGGCGCGGAAGTTGTGCGGGTGGATCGCGTTACGCCCGGTGGTCTGGGTATGGCCATGCCACCCAGGTTTGATCTCTTGAATCGGGGGCGGCGCTCGGTCGCCATCGATTTGAGAAAAGGGGAGGGGGTAGAGACCTTACTCAGGCTGGTGGAAAAAGCGGACGCCTTGATCGAAGGATTCCGCCCGGGTGTAACCGAGCGACTCGGCATCGGCCCGGAAGAATGCTTTGCCCGCAACCCGAAGTTCGTATATGGCCGCATGACGGGCTGGGGGCAGGAGGGACCCCTGGCCCATTCCGCCGGCCACGACATCAATTACATCTCCTTGGTGGGCGCTCTGCACTCCATCGGGCGAACGGGAGAAGCTCCGGTACCGCCCCTCAACTTAGTGGGAGATTATGGTGGAGGCGGGTTGTACCTGGCTTTTGGCATCGTTTGCGGTCTTCTGGAAGCTTCGAGGTCTGGGCGGGGACAGGTAGTGGACGCGGCGATGGTGGATGGTGCTGCTTCCCTGATGACCACCTTTTATGGTCTCAGAGCAATGGGAATCTGGACCGACCGGCGGGGCGAGAATCTTTTGGATAGTGGGGCCCATTTCTACGATGTTTACGAAACCGCAGACAATAAATATATATCCATCGGTTCCATCGAGCCCAAGTTCTATGCGGAGCTTTTGCGCCTAACAGGCCTGGAAGGAAGCACCCTGCCGGGGCAGTTGGATCGAGCCAAGTGGCCTGAAATGCGCGAGGTCCTTCGGGCAGTATTCAAAACCAAATCCCGAGATGAATGGTGCGCCATCATGGAAGGTACTGATGTCTGCTTCGCCCCAGTCCTGTCGATGGAGGAAGCGCCAAAACATCCTCACAACAAAGCGCGAGAGACATTCGTGGAGATCGATGGAGTCATCCAGCCTGGCCCGGCTCCCCGCTTCAGTCGCACGAAAGCAGAAATCCAGGGGCCGCCAGCCAAGCCGGGCCAGCATACCGACGCAATATTGGCGGACTGGGGCTTCACCCCAGAAGAAATCGCCAAGCTGCGTGCCGTAGGGGCAGTGTCTTAATTTTGCGGGGTGAATCGTGAAACGTTGACGAAAAAGAAGAAGTAAGGTAGAAAAAATATGAGGGGGTAAATTTCGCCTGTGATAAGATTGGAACCTGGAGCTGAAAGTGAAAAATGAATACCAAAAGACCCTCTTCTGGGTGTTTCTGGCGGCATTCTTCTTAGCTGCTGGATCGACCGGGTGCGCTTGGTGGAAGAAGAAAGAACCTGAACCAACACCTCAGGTGTTGTATGAAGGGGCGATGAAACTTTTTAATAAGAAGAAGTATGAAAAGGCGGCTGAAGCCTTTAAAAAATTTAAGGAAGAATTCCCCCTGCATGAATATACTCCCCTGGTTGAACTTCGGACCGCAGATTGCTACTTTTTCGACAAAAATTATTCCGAAGCCATTGTTCTTTATGAGGAATTTAAGAAGCTCCACCCCATGCACCCGGAGATTCCTTACGCCATCTACCAACTGGGGATGTGTCATTACAGGCAGATGCGGACTCTGGACCGCGACCAAACCGAGACCGAAAAAGCCATCGAGCAGTTTCGCTACCTGATTGAAAATTTTCCTCAGAGCACCCAGACAGTTGAGGCCAAGACCCGATTGCAGGTCTGCCAGAGACAGTTGGCGGACCACGAATTCTACGTCGGACATTTTTATTTTCGGATGAAAAAATATAAGGCTGCCCTAGGGCGGTTCGAAGGGATCCTGCAAAAATACCCAGAGTCTGCGCTGGAGCAAAAGATCAAGCCTCTCTTGGTCACGTGTCAGAAAGAGATCGCCAAGGAGGAGCAGAAAAAAAAGGAAAAGGAAGCGCGAGAAGAGAAAAAAAAGAAGGAAAGAGAGAATAAGCGAAAAACCAAAGAAATTGGGGTCCCCACCTCTGGCTGATCCTCTTTCCCTTTTCAATTTAGATGATTTCGTAAATCTTTTTCAAAGCCTGGCTTAACCCTTCGACGTTTGTCCCTCCGGCCTGAGCCATATCGGCCCGGCCCCCGCCAGTGCCCCCCACATGTTTGGCCACTTCTCTGATTAATTTTTGCGCCGGATATTTATCCAATAGATCCGGCGTAACGGCACAGAGCAGCATCACTTTGCCATCCCCTTTGGCACCCAGAAGGATAATCCCCGAATGGATTTGATCCTTAAGACGATCCGCCATTTCCCGCAGGCTTTTGGGATCTTTGGTTTCTACCTGCGTGGAGAGGACCGTAATCCCCTTGATATTCCGGGCGGAACTGATCAGGTCCTTCGATTGACCGGTAGAAATTTTTTTCTGTAATGCCTGGTAAGCCTTCGCGGTTTCCCTCTGCTGCCGAAGGAGTCGCTGCACTCTTTCCGCCACTTCGCCAGGCTTGGCTTTCAATGCGGCACCGACCGCCCGGAGTTCTCCCTCTTCGCGCTTGATGGCCTTCCAGGCCTCCTCGCCCGTTAACGCTTCGGTCCGGCGCACACCGGCAGCAACACCGGTTTCGGAAGTGATCTTAAACAACCCGATGTCTCCACTGCGGCGAGTGTGCGTACCGCCGCAGAGTTCAGCACTCACGCCCTCCACCTGAACCAAGCGAACGATATCCCCGTATTTTTCCCCGAAAAGGGCCATCGCTCCCTTTTCCAGAGCTTCCTTGTACGGAAGGAGGGAAACACGTACCTCCAGGTTCTGGCGAATGCGGGAGTTGACAATCTCTTCCACCCGGTCGATCTCTTCAGCCGATAAGGGGGAAAAGTGCGTGAAATCAAAACGCAGACGCCCCGGAGCCACCAAGGAACCCGCCTGTTTTACATGGTCTCCCAAAACCTCTCTGAGGGCGGCCTGCAGGAGGTGGGTGGCCGTGTGATTGAGTGCGATCTTTTCCCGGGTCCCTGAATCTACCTTCAGCGTAGTCACATCTCCAACGCGCAGGCTGCCAGTTTTGATCGTTCCTCGGTGAACGATGATATCGGGTAATGGCCGGAAGGAATAGACAATTTCCATCCGGGACCCGTTATGGGTTAAAGTGCCGCGGTCTCCCTCTTGCCCTCCAGACTCACCGTAAAAGGGAGTCCGATCCGTGATGACTTCTACCTCTTCCCCTTCCAGCCCCACCTCGGATGCCGTATCGCCTTTGAATATCTTCAGGATTTTGCCCTCAGCTTCCAGATGTTCGTACCCCACGAACTCCGTCCTCAGATTCTGGGCCGCAAGGGTCTTGTGAACTTCCTTTAAAGCTTCCTCTCCGGAACCTTTCCAGGATTCACGGGCCCTGGCGCGCTGGGCCTCCATGGCCTCTTCAAATCCTTTTCGATCGATCCCAAATCCTTCGTCGCGGGCGATCTCTTCGGTAAGGTCTACGGGGAATCCATAGGTGTCGTACAATTTGAAAATCAACTCTCCGGGAATCAGCCTCCGTCCTTCCCGTTTGAGCTTTTGTCTCTCCTCGCTCCACAGGCGCAGGCCAACGTTCAGAGTCTCGGAAAAGCGCTCCTCCTCGTTGGCAATGACCATCTTGACCATCTCGCGGGCGCTGGCCAGTTCGGGATAGGCGTCGGCCATCCGTTCGACAACCTCATCCGTTAACTGAAACAGGAAGGGTTCGTTTATTCCCAGCTTTTTGCCATGGCGCATGGCCCGCCGCATGATTCGGCGGAGGACATACCCCCGGCCTTCGTTAGCGGGAAGGATCCCGTCGCTGATCAGGAAAGTAGCCGCCCGACTGTGATCGGCGATGACCCGAAAGGAAACGCCATCGGCCTCCTTGGGGAGATCGTTTCGCTCGCTCATTTTCTCGAGCGCCCGGAAGAGACCTACGAAAAGGTCTGTGTCATAGTTACTTTCTACCCCCTGGGCGACGGCCGTAATGCGCTCGAGCCCCATCCCGGTATCAATACTGGGCTTGGGGAGGGGAATGATTCTTCCATCGGCGTGCCGCTCAAATTGCATGAAAACCAGGTTCCAGAGCTCGAGGTAACGGTCACAATCACAGCCGATCGCACACTCGGGCCGTCTGCATCCAACCCCTGGGCCCTGATCAATGACAATTTCCGAACAAGGGCCACAAGGACCCGTATCGCCCATCTGCCAAAAATTATCCTTGGTGGAGAACGTCCGTATCCTTTCTTCTGGAACGAATCTCTTCCAAATTTTCCTGGCCTCTTCATCGGGCCCAATGCCCATGATTTCATCCCCTTCATGGATGGTTACCCAGAGCTTCTCGGGGGGCAACTGCAGAATCTCGGTGAGGAACTCCCAGGCCATAGCAATGGCTCCTTCTTTGAAATAATCACCAAAAGAAAAATTGCCCAGCATTTCGAAGAAGGTGTGGTGGCGGGCCGTGTAGCCAACGTTTTCCAAATCATTGTGTTTCCCACCGGCGCGCACGCATTTTTGGGATGAGGTCGCCCGGGGAAACGGAGCTTCTTCCTCACCCGTAAAATAATTCTTAAACTGCACCATCCCGGCGTTGGTAAAGAGAAGGGTAGGGTCCTTCTGGGAATCAAAGGAGAACTACTGACAACGGTGTGTCCTTGGGTCTGGAAATACCTCAAGAAATTCTGGCGGATTTGGCTGCCAGTCATCATTCTTCCGTAAGACCTCCTGTTTCCTGAAAGGCTTCCCATATATCCTCCCATAGGAAGCCGCGCTGGCGAAGGTGGCTGGCCAACTTTCTTCTTTCGCTGGGGAAAATCTGCTCCAGACTCCGTCCCTTTAATTTCATTCTCAAGGCTCTTCGCAATCTTTCGCTCGCGGCCAAGGTCTCATCCGCCCTTTCCATAGCTTCCTTGGTCAGTTCTTCTGGAATTCCTTTCTGGTGCAATTTTTGACGGATCCTCTGGGGGCCAAGGAGTTTTTCCTTCGTTAGCAAGGAAACCAATTTTTGCGCGTAGCGCAGGTCATCCAGAATCCCGCGGGTCTCCAGCCATTTTAGCGCCTTTTCAATTTCCTCCGGGCAAAACCCCCTGACCTTTAGTTTCCGCCGAATTTCTTCACAGCTGTGATCTCGTCGGGCGAGAAGGCGAAGGGCCGCTTCTTCGGCTTTCTCCGATTCCCCTGAGCGCTTTTTCCGCATGATCTTTAACTGTAGAGCACGCAGAGAGAGTGAAAAGTGTTCATGTGAGCGATTCGTGAATGGGCCCGGATCCTACAGATATTGGGACCTACACTGGCCCCTACATGCACATTCTCTGCACGTATGCGGTGCCGGAACCCTCTCCTATAAAGCGAATGAAACTCAGGTGGTAGCAATCTTTTTTTCCGAAATTGACCCCTCTTTCTGTTTCTTCAAAAGACCGAAGCGCTCCAAGATCTTCTCTTCGACGGCCTTGGCTACTTCGGGATGTTCTTTCAGGAAGATCTTGGCATTCTCCCGACCCTGGCCGATCCTTTCCCGGTCGAAGGAAAACCAGGCTCCGCTTTTATCCACAATTTCCTTTTCTACGGCCAAATCCAGGATATCTCCTTCCCGGGATATTCCCTCTCCGTACATGATGTCAAATTCCACCTCTTTAAAGGGGGGAGCCAGCTTATTCTTCACCACTTTGACGCGTGTCCGGTTGCCGGTAACATCTTGCCCATCCTTAATGGCGCCCACTCGCCGAATGTCCAAGCGAACAGAGGAATAGAACTTCAAGGCGTTCCCCCCGGTGGTGGTTTCCGGGTTCCCCATGAACACGCCGATCTTCATCCGAATCTGGTTGATGAAGATGACACAGGTGTTCGATTTGCTGATGGTGGAAGTCAGCTTCCTTAAAGCCTGGGACATCAGCCGGGCCTGGAGGCCCATATGCGCATCCCCCATTTCTCCCTCTAACTCGGCCTTGGGGACGAGCGCAGCGACAGAATCAATGGCCACCACATCGATGGCCCCGCTGCGCACGAGCATCTCAGTGATCTCCAGGGCTTGCTCGCCAGTATCCGGCTGAGAGATCAGAAGGTCATCGGCTTTTACCCCCAGCTTCCGGGCATAGGCGACGTCCAGGGCATGTTCGGCATCGATAAAGCCGGCGATGCCTCCTTTCTTCTGAGCTTCGGCGATAATATGCAGGGCCAAGGTGGTCTTACCCGAAGCTTCCGGACCGAAGATCTCAACCACTCGGCCCCGGGGGATCCCGCCCACACCCAGAGCGATGTCCAAAGCTAATGAACCCGTGGGGATTACCGGAATGTCGGGAATGATTGCGTCCGTCCCCAGGCGCATGATGGCTCCTTTGCCGAATTGACGCTCGATCTGGCTGACCGCCAGATCAATCGCTTTTTCTTTTTGGGTTTCCGCCGGCATAAATTCCTCCTCATTCATTATTCAAAAAAGTAAATCATCGAGTCGATCCCTTCTGTTTCAATCATCCGCTGATTCCCGATTTTCCCATCGGAAAGGTTCGCAGCTTTGTATAGATAGCCCCCGAGGGCTTTAATTCGCTCTTAAAAAGATAAACTTCACTGGCCAAAAAAGATCCAATTTCTGCATCCCGATGATTCTCGATAGCCCGAGTTAAAGAGTCCTTTCCTTTAGGAGAACGAACTCGCCCAAGAGTCAAGTGAGGCTTGAAGGCCCTGCTTTCTGGCGGAAAACCCGCCTCAGTTGCCTGCTCCTCGACGGCCTTCTGCAGCGAAGAAGCCTCCAGGCTTCCTTGTTCAATCCCCACCCAGACAACACGGGGTTTGCGGCTTGAGGGAAAACACCCGAGACCACGGATCCGCAATTCGAATGGAGTCCGTAAAGAAATAACCGGCCCCAGGACTCGGGCAAGCTCTTCCAACTTCTCCCCGCTAATGGAGCCCAAGAATTTTAATGTTAGGTGAATCGCCCCTGCGCGCACCCACTTAACATCGTCGCCCGCCCGTTGCAGCTCTCTCTGTAACTCCTCCATCCTGGCCCGCAAAGGCTCGGGAATTTCGATGGCGATAAATGAGCGAATTCCTTCCACGACCCAAAAATTCTATGAAGATTTTCCTATAAAATACCGAGAAAATACCTGCGTACCCAGTCGATCGCTGTGTGGGCAGAAATGGCCTTGATCTGTTCCCGGTTCCCCCAAAATTGGTATTTCCTGGAGAGGGTGCCCTGGGGGCTGGTCAGGGCGATGAACACCGTGCCGACTGGCTTTCCTTCTGAACCTCCACCCGGCCCAGCGATTCCCGTGACGCCCAGTCCCAGCGTGGACCGACTGATTTCCCGCACCCCTTCAGCCATTTTTTCGGCGACCGGTCCGCTGACTGCGCCGACAGCCGCCAAGAGTTCTTCCGGAACTTTTAAAAGCTCAATTTTGGCCCGGTTACTGTAAACCACGATTCCTCGTTCGAAGTAATCAGAACTCCCGGGAATGTCGGTCAGACGATGAGCAATCAATCCCCCGGTACAGGATTCCGCCACGGCTAACGTTGCCTGATGAGACCGCAGTAGGTTCCCCACGATTCTTTCCAGGGTTTCCTGGTCGACCGCGAAGACGCGGCCCTGTAATTTTCCCCGGATGATTTCCTCTAAATTATGGATGTTTGTTTCAACCTCTCCCGGGGAATTTCCGCAGGCCGTGATCTTCACGTGGTTTTCCGGGTACCGATGGAGATAGGCAAGGGATGCCGATTGTGCTTGGGGGTTGATATCCTGGAGGCGATCGGCAATGGCAGATTCGGTGAATCCAAAAACTTTGAGGGTGCGTGAGCCAAAGAAAGTTTTCTCCGGGCGCTCCTTCTCCAGCATAGGAATAATATATTCTTTAAAAATATGCTTCAACTCTCGGGGAACCCCAGGGAGGAAAATGTAAATCTTCCCCTTATGGCGCAGAGTAAAACCAGGAGCCGTTCCCAGAGGGGTGGCTTATTTTGCCACCACGTTTTTCCCTGTTTTTGTGA
>Ga0153915_10006021_pt1 | contig 11333 bp, 8 predicted proteins | sample Opewatmetagenome_2_FD_107003 | JGI IMG/M metagenome (GOLD analysis project Ga0153915, IMG submission 107003) | Freshwater wetland microbial communities from Ohio, USA - Open water 3 Core 3 Depth 3 metaG | ecosystem: Environmental > Aquatic > Freshwater > Wetlands | place: USA: Ohio, Lake Erie...
GAATCAGCTGATTCGTTAATTCGGCAAACTCTTTCTTTGTATATCCGCGCCTTTGATGTGAAAGAGGGGTATCCCCTTTATTCGTCATCGTCCTTTGAATTCCTTAAATGGAGAGATTGCTTCATTCCGCCTTGATGTAGATGAGGGAGGTGGAATTCGCAATGACAAGCGTAGAACAATGAACAATTAATAATGATCAATTAACAATTAAGTCATTCATTGTAATTGGGTTGTCATTCACTGCAATGCAGTTGTTATTGAATTGTCATTAACTCACTCGTTGACAGGCAGGTAGGCGAGTGAGCACGTTTATTGAAAATTACATAGTACTCCTCTTCGCCTCTGCTCAAGACTTTTTTGGTTTTAATATCGTTCAAACAGTTTTGATGAGAGTTAAATTTCTTCCGGTCCACCAACTTTCAATTTGCATTAAGCAAGATCGTTATTCAACAAAAAGCTACCGGAAAGGGATCCATCATCTGGATAGCTAATCTGTTATTTCTGATGACCTCCATGATCTCCGACCATAAGCCATTTACCATCCTTCTTCATTAAAATATCTGTCCAGCGCCCTCTTTCGGTTACAGGCTTACCATCCTTATCTTCATCAACCTGAGTATAATAGTAATGCACAAAAGCAAAGTTTCCGTTAACCCAGATTTTTGCAGGAACAATTGAATAATAAGCTACTTTACCTTTTTTTGTCCAGTAATTTATTTGTTTTTGTGCGTCAGCTTTGGTTGAAGGTGCCGGATCTTCATAATACCAGCCTGTATATGAATCGTCAAAGTAATTCAGAAAATCCGTGGGTTTATCCGACATGCTGACAGCCCAATAGGCTTCGACGGTTTTCCATACATCCTGCTGCTCAGTGCTCCACTGCTGTCCGAAAGCAGAATTTGTAAGGAACGTAAAAAGTATAACGACCAATAAGAAAGCAGATGATAGTAGTTTCATAGTGTTCTCTCCGATTAATTAAACATCCGGCAATCTTTTTACCGGTTTTATTTTCTTCATTATTGTATCAGATTCCTGGAGCGTGGTTTTCTTTTCAATTTATCCATTTGCATATAACCCGGCTTATCAGACTGTTAGATTAAACTCATCGTAATTCTCAGTCTACTACTATCCATTCTCCAATTTTTAAGTCTTTATAATCCGATGCAAATGCTTTTTTAAAAGCCTGAATGGTTTTATTTGAACTGTCGTGAGTTGAAATTCCGATTAATTTTATGTTTTGTTTTTTAATTAATGCAATTTTTTTATCGACGTACGATAATGTTAAAGGCACCCAGGGGAGTTTTCCGGTAACTACATAACCCAGATATTTCTCAGAATCCCCATAGACGGGCAGATGCAAACCTCCTAAAATTCCATATACAGGTATATCGGTTAATGTCTCACAACGCTGAAGTAACTTATCAACAGTCGGATGCCCGCAGCCCGTTACAATTACAATTCCTTTGTCTTTAACATTGATGAGCAAGGCCTGCTCCTGGGTAGTCATAAAGAACAAAGGAGCCCTGATAACTCCGGTTGTATATACTCCTTCACTTATTTTAACAGGATCCCCTGAGAATAAAGTTTTAATCTTTAAATTCAGATTATCATCAGGCACATATATTTTAATTCCCGGAAGTTTACTTTGATTCTCTGAGTTCATAAAAGTTTTATCAGAAATCCATTTCCACGCATTTTGATGATCATCATGATTATGCGAAATTACAATGGCATCTATCTTTCCGATATCGATCCCGAGTTTTTCAAGATTGTAACGGAATACACACATTACGGAGTCTTCATCCCAGCCGGTGTCAAAAAGAATCGTTGCAATATCCGTTCTTATCAGGTAAGAAACCCCTATGGCTTTTTTATATTTGCTGTTTTCACAAATATTTTCAACAAGGGGAATGAATTCAAATTTCCGCGTATAACCAAAATCTTTTATTTTTTGCAATCGTTGCTGATCTGCAGTCCAGATAGAATCAGAATATTTGACATTCGATTTATATTCCTCATATAATTTTATAGCATCAGATCTGGTCTCGCAAAAATTTGCAAACAGAGTATCCTCATCAAATGCTTTATTTAAAGAAGCTTTTTCCGTACCGGTAAGTTGAGATTGCTGCGCAAAATTTCTCACGCACACAAAAAGCAAAGAGAACAGCACCAGGAATAATATTTTTGATTTCATAATCCCCGCCTATGAAAAAAAATTTTATTAACTGAAGCTCTGCTTCGGGAGAGATTCTGAAGGTTTTTGTGGAATGAGTAATCTGTATCTTACTCCCTCGGAGTAGATGAGAATTACCGTGTGAAAAGTGCTATAAATTCAATTGATTGTCAAGAAGAATATAATCAGTAGAAGGGTGACTAAAAAGATTTGACTTGGTCGTAAGATTTCTCCCCTTTACCTGTTTTCCTCCCAGAGGCAGGTGACAGTCAGACTCTAAACATTTTATAAATTATCTACAAAGATTTTGTCTCTAAGGAGGAGAAAAAATGCTACAATAATTTGTTTTCTGCGAGGACAATTAGGGCCATCCTCTACGAATGCAGACCGTGCTCCGTATTTTGCAGGTTAGGTATTTCGTGCTCCGGATCAATTAATATTCTATGACTTCCGTGCTCCCGACTATGTTGCTAACATAAAATCCGGGTTCGTCCTTAAATTTTTCCCGGTATTTTACCGAAACAATTTGTTTGAACTTTTCAATCCGATCTTCAGACACCAGGTTTATTGTACAACCCCCGAAACCACCTCCCATCATCCGTGCTCCGATTACTCCATCTATCCGGAAAGCAATATCGACAAGCAAATCAAGTTCACTGCAACTTACTTCGTAACCATTTTTTAACCCTAAATGCGATTGATACATCTTTTCACCGAAGGCAGCGAAATTATTGTTGTTCAGATCAATGCAGCCGGATTCTACCCTTTTGTTTTCTTCAATAACGAACTCGCATCTTTTAAATATTACCGGATCCAGGTCATTTTTATGTTCGTATAGAAAATCCAGTTTTACATCCCGCAGGCTGTGTATAGAAGCGTTAAATTGTTTTAATTTCGCCACGCCGGCTTCGCATTGTTTTCTTCTTAAATTATATTCAGAACCAGCAAGGGAATGTTTTACTTTAGTATCGCACAAAACGATTTTTAATTCACTGTTTTCAAAAGGAAAATATTCGTAATCAAGAGACCGGCAGTCAAGTTTAAGAGCTCTATTTTCCATTCCGAAAATATTTATGAACTGATCCATTATACCGCACTGAACTCCGACAAATTCATTTTCTGCCCTCTGAGATAATTTTACAAGATCAATTCTATTTAATCCGAGCTCAAACAATTCATTAAGGGCAAACGCAAGTCCGGCTTCTATTGCGGCTGAAGAAGAAAGTCCTGCACCAATTGGAATATCTCCCCCGAAGACACATTCAAATCCCCCGATTTTCTTTCCAGATTTTTCAATTTGATCAAGCACACCTATGAGATAATTCGCCCATGGTTTTCCGGATTTCTTCAGTTCACCTAGTTCAACTTCAGAGCTTTCGTTAAGATCGGCTGCATAAAGGCGACATTTTTCATCATTCACCGGATGAATTGCATAATATATTGATTTATCGATTGCTGCAGGTAAGACAAACCCTTCGTTATAATCGGTATGTTCACCTATTAGATTTACCCGGCCCGGCGACCGGATTACTACAGGTTTCTTTTTAAAAAGTTGTTCAAATTTCGATTTAACCTTCCCCATTTCCGGGTTCATATTTCACCTTTAAAGTTACTGAATAGTTATCTTCCGGTTTCGAATTATATAGATGATTCCAACAATAACCATTAAGGCTCCCCACCAGATATCAGGATGCTTTTCGGATAGTACAACTTTACTCACAGAGGGCTGTATCAGATTATATAAACCCGACAACAAAATAATCCCTCCCATTATTGTCAATATAAGTCCGACAAAATACCAGATTGGTTTCATATCAAAACTCCTTTTACCAATAAATTAAATTCAGTATGATCAAAACTATTAATGAAATAATCGCATAGAATTCCGGTTTCTTATAAACAGAAATATTCTTTGTTGCTGTCTCTTCCGTCAATCCTTTAACAAGTCCGACCAGCTCATCTTTAGATTTTTTCTTTGTAAATAAGCTTACGATTATGGTTACGGCAAAGCAGATCAGCCATGCCCACCAGGCACGCCAGAAATTTGCAGCCATATCACTTGATGTAGCAGACATTGTGATGATGCTCTGATTAAACCAGCTGAATTTCACAGCAAGATAAAGTGTGAAAGATGAACCTATTCCCGCAATCAATCCCCAGAAAGCTCCGTTGGGAGTAATCCAGACTACGAACATTCCCAGAAGCATTGTTGCAAAGAGCGGAGCGTTCACCCAGGAGAATATCGCCTGCATATAGTCCATTATACTCGGAAAATTTTTAGCCCAGTATGCTGTTACAAGGCTTATTGCCACACCTGCAATAGTTGCAACCCGTCCCATCCACATTAAATGAGTATCGGAGGCATTTTTATTTAAAACGGATTTGTAAATATCATATGTCCAGACAGTATTGAATGCACTGATATTTCCAGCCTGTCCTGCCATAAATCCTGCAAGAAGTGCCGTAACACCCAGACCAATTAATCCAGTCGGATAATACCGGGCAATCAATAAAGGTAAAGCAGAGTCATAATTAATCTGACCTCCGTCTTTCAGAAGATTAAATCCGCTATTCGGATCATTTGCGAGAACTATTGCAATGAGTCCTGCAAGTATTACGATAAACGGCACCATCATCTTGAAAAATGAAGCAAGTATAGGTGTCATCCGGGCGGTTCGCAGATCCTTTGCTGAAAAAGTTCTCTGTACAACAAGGAAGTCTGTCGTCCAGTAACCAAAGGAAAGGACAAATCCAAGTCCCAAAACAATACCTCCCCACGAGATCATCATTCCATTAGCTGAAGGATCTGCCGAATTAGACCATAGATGATTGAAGGTTTCAGGTATCCTTGCAAATATCTGATTAATACTCCCTATTTCTACAATTCCGAGGATGGATACCAGGAACAGTCCAAACCAGATTAAAAAAAACTGAATAATTTCGGTGAATATCGCCGAAAGCAATCCGCTCAATGTCACATAAACAGCAACTGTAACTGCAGCCATCCACATGCTTATATCCCAGTTCCATCCAAGGAAAGTATGAAGTACAAGTGCCATTGCATAAAGATTTATACCGGATACCAGCAGCGTCATAATTGCAAAAGCGAAACCGTTAAGAACCCTGGTTTTTTCATCGAAGCGCAGTTTCAGATAACCCGGCACAGATTTAATTTTGCTGCTATAGTAAAAAGGCATCATATAAATGCCGAGAAAAAGCATCGCCGGGATAGCTCCGATCCAGTAAAAATGTGCGACGTACATTCCATACTTAAACGTATTACCCGTCATTCCCATTAATTCGAGAGCACCGAGATTTGCTGAGAGAAAAGCCAAACCTGCCACCCAGGCACTGTTTCTTCTTCCGGCAAGGAAAAAATCATTTTCATTTTTAGTGAATTTCTTGAGATAAAATCCTATACCGATCACGAAAATGAAGTAGATTGCAATTATCAGCCAATCCACAAAAGTGAGTCCGATAGTATTTGCAGGCATATAGTTTACCTTTATTTATTAATAAAGTAAAAGTCAGATTTTTTAGTTCATACAGGCCTAACTGTCTGATTTAATCGACCAATACCGGCGTCAGCCTGAAAGATTTTTAATTAAGCTGTTTATATTCTCCAAATAATACAATAATATTGTTTAAAATTGAATTTCCGGTTTTCCCTCCCACAAACTAAATTCGAGCCGCCAGTTTTTTTCTTTACCCGTTTCAAGCAACGAGCATTCATTTCTTTTAATTGATTCGCTCAATGAGTCGGGTCTGCCGGTAGCCGGTTCCAGCGCAACAGTGAAATGTTTTTTCTTTGATTCTACAGGCCAGCCGCCGTAACATAACCAGACACCGAGGTAAGGTAATTTTTTATTATCAAATGAAATAAGTATTGATTCATTTTTCTGCGGACGAAATAGAGCTGCACAACCGTGTTTCAACGAATCGGTAAATCCCTTTACTGCAATAGCGGCATCTTTGCCTTTAATTCTGAAAGAATTTTTATCTTCGCTGCCGCCATTCAAGGCTGCCCATTGAATATACTGTCCAAATGTACCGATCCTATTATCAGAAGCCCAGTTAATGAATAATTTGTCAACACCTTCAGGCATTATAATACTATCACCCTCATTTACTTCAAGGAGAGGATGTGCGGACCAGATATAAAACAAAGGGAAACCGGAATTGTTAACTAAATTATATTCAATAATTAACCGGTTTTCTTTTAAACTAACATGCTTTGTCATTCTATACTTTACATTAACACCTTCAACTGAAAACAGGATGGAATTACTCCGGAGTTTATATTCCCATTGTTTTGACCATAATTCACCATGATCGGGATAGTTAATTTTTTTTATCCCGCCAACAGCATCTTCCACCATCAATTCGGAGGCTTCAATAGTTGGAAAGCACTCATCAAAACCGCTCGCATCGAACCGAGAATAATCGGCACCATGGAAAGCTCTTTTATAAATTTTATCTTCTCCCTGGTTTTCCAGTAGAAATTCAGTACCCGTTCTTTTGTTTTTCAAACTGATCATTTTACTTCCAAGCTGGGGAAGAAAGACTGCCCTGATGGTTTCATTCGAAATTGATAAATGAATCAAACCATTTTGTAAATATTCCCGTACCATCGAACTACTTTAATGTTTAATTGTCTTTACATCATGCTTAATTATTTCTCCTGTAGCCGGATCTTTTATCAGGATATCAGGTTGGGGATAAATCTTCCCATTTAATTCAACATTTATCATCGGCCAATTCCCGTATTTGGTAAGAACTTCGATGCCGTCGGGATGAACCAGGATAGTTTCTTCCACCTTTGCACCTGTAATTGTCGGATTCCAGGCGAAAGCCTGGTTTACGTGTACTACCTGATTTATTCCGGGATAAATAACATATTCGCGATCGTTATATCCGATAGCTCCTCCCTGATGATGTTTCATCCATTCTCCCTCGTAACCGGCATCAGCATACCACTTTTTCATTTCTTCGAAGAGATTTGAACACAAAGTTCCTGGTTTTGCAGCTTCCTCATAATGAGCATTTACAATTGCTGCTTTCTCTAATTTGTTTTGAAGATCTGAAGGAAGAGGACCAAAATGCACAAATCTTGTGACGGCAACCGGCATTCCCCACTTTTCGGCAACAACATTAACCATAGCATAATCTTTCAACGTTGCACCGAAAGGTATTGCGTGGCGGTATTCATAAATCCTTTGATCAACTCCTATTAATAAAACGGTCGGTATAATCCCCCTTGAACGTATTTCAGCTGCAGTCATTGCTTCAATCTGAAATTCATTCATTCCCGGCATTAATTTTTTACAGACTTCAGCGACTGCATCTGTAGTTTGTTCACAGACCCATCTATATCTTATAATTTCGGTAGGAGTAAGCTGGTATCTCAGCGGTTGAAATTTTTCATCCATTAACATAGTTTCAGGATACGGTGTATCACTGCCTATTCTTTTGTTACCTGCAATCTCCGTAATTAATTTCCCTCTTGAATCCTTTACGGGATTAGCTTCATACCAGGGATAAAATTTCAGCTGGTAACCCAACCCTTTCAGACTTTCGTCCAGCATCCTCTGGGCTTCGCTTCCGTTAGCAAGTAAATATTTACTGCCGTCATCCATTATTAGCAATGAAGCGGCACCAACATCTTTATTCAGAACTATTTGTGTATTCGCTCTCCCGGCTGTTATCCAGTTTACATTTCTTACCTGTGTAAACAGCATCCCCCCAAGATTATTTTGTTTCATCCAATTCTTTAGTGTATCTATCTTAGTATTTATTTCCTCTTTCACTTCCTGATCGGTTAATAACTGAGACGGGAGACCTTTCCAGATTAATTTGTTTGCTTCCACTTTACCTTTGTGCCCGGCCGGCCGGCAGGAGATAAAAAAAACTACAGTCAGAGTTATTAATAAGAGTGATATTTTTTTCAACTTATACCTCCTTAAAAGTTTAATAAGAATATTTAATTCCTCCCATTAAGCGGTATTTTGCAACCGCATGATTTCCTGATGACCAATTCAGTTCGAACGATCAGATCCTCGATCAATTCATTTTTGTTTTCAATATGTGCGATTAATTTTTGTGCAGCAACTTTACCAACTTCATACGCCGGCTGTCTCACTGTAGTCAGCGGGGTCGGCATAAGTTCGGCGCGTATATCATCGGAAAATCCTACAATTGCAATATCCTGCGGAATTTTTAATCTTTTTTCCTTTATTGCTTTCATAGCACCAAAAGCTGCCGGATCATTCACCGCGACTACAGCATCTGGTCTCTCTCCCTCTGGCAGCATAAGTAATTTTGTCATCCCGGTATAACCGCCATCTTCGTGAAAGCCGGCTTCAACAATCAATTTCTTATCATAAGTAATTGCATATCTTCTTAATGCTTTTTTAAATCCGTTCAATCTTTCTTTTGCAATTGAAATGGACAATGGTCCGCGAAGATGTGCAATCCTCTTGTACCCATGTTTTATCAGGTGATCTGTTATTTTGAAAGCGCTTTCCTCATCATTTATGCTTACGCAGCTTGCTCCGATATTATAAACGCAGCGGTCGAAGAAAACTACATGCAGACCCATATCAATAACCTGTTTATAAATCTGATATTCAGTATCCGATTCAGCTACTGAAGCGAGTATCCCATCTACTCTTCGCGAGGCTAATGTTTCTATAGCAGCAATTTCACGATTTGCATCTTCGGCAGAGTGAGTAAGCATAATATGATAGCCTGCCTGATAGACAATTTCCTCAATTCCTTTGATTGCATCCGGAAAAAATGAGTGAGTAATTTCCGGGACAACTACTCCGATTGTCTGCGTTTTTGCAACGACCAGACTTTTTGCAATATGATTCGGGAAATAACCCAATCCCCGCGCAGTTTTTAATACAAGCTTTCTCGTTTTTTCATCTACATTGGGATTATTATTCAAAGCTCTTGAAACGGTCATCATTGAGATTTTCAGAGCATCGGCGATATGTTTTAGTGTTACTCTCTTTGTCATTTTTTATTTTTTAATTGCTATACTTATTTTTTGTTTTAAAAATTCATTATTTCCTTTATTAAATTTTATTTTAATATGATTATTTATTAGTTCACCTCCGGAAATATTTTCGATCATTCCCGGATTTCTGACACCGATTATATATTCCTCCCCTTCCCTTCCTTCAACGTATGTGTTTAAATTATTTCCTATTAATTCCTGGTATAAAACTTTTAATGATTGATTCGTTCTACCAGGTTCAGTTTCCAGAGGAGGAAGATATATTTCGGGAGCAGGATTTAAATTAATATTTAAATCGGCACTTTTTACAACATCAAATTCCATTGTCAGCACAAATGCCTGATCGGACATTTCGGATTTGAATTTTAAATCTTTACCATCAAGCTTTACAGAAGTCACTGTTGTACCCAATCCAAGCGATGGCTTAAAAATCAATTTGATCTTTTCCGAACCCGGAATGACTGTTTGCAGATGCAGTTCATTATCAGTTCTAAGCAGCCTCAAACTTACGGCACTATTCCCCACTTTTATGTTACTGACAAAAAGACTATCCCAATCTGCCGGAATGTGCGGTGAAAAATAAATTGTCCGGGAGGGTGCATCAACATCCAAACCTATAAGACCTCTCATAAAAGGGTCAGTGAATCCGGATGCTGAAAAGCCCTGATCATGATAGCCCTCAGCTAATTTTGTATTTAAGCTACCGGAAAATACTTCAGCTGCTTCACCGGGTCCATTATCAAAAAAGTGATTTGCATCTGCCTGTATTAAACTATAAGCAGAAAGGTTAAAATTATAATTATACTGTCCACGGATCATTAGAGTAGAGATAAAGGGCCACACTGCACCATAATTATAATTGGAGGGATCGTAAAGTTCAGATTTATTCGAAAGACTTCTTACTCCCCAATCGGTTATTAAATCACTTGAGTTCATTTTTTTCAGACTTTCGATTACATGCGCTTCATTTAAAACTTCGAATTTCATACCAGTCGCCGGCCAGGGAGTATTCTCATCAACCTGTTCATTCTTTTCGGTTGCTCCGTAGCTATACATTCCTTTACCCGGCATCCAGAATTTTTCTTCCATGGCTAACAGAGCTTTTTTTAATTGTGCTTCTGCCTGAGATGTTAATTCCTTATCCCCAACTCCTTTGGCCATTTCGATAAAGGATTCAATTCCTTTTGTCCAGACAGCAGATGTAAAAAAGTCGGCATAAATATGAACATACTTCCCGAATTCAAGTGCTCCCAAACCAGCACCTTTGAGATCCATAAGTCCATCACCGTCACTATCTTTATTAAGACACCAATGGTATGCATCTTTAACAGACTTCCAGCTTTGTTTAATAAAATCAAGGTCTCCGCTCTGGCGATAGTAATCGCCTATTGCAACCAGATACCATGGAGTTGTATCTGCATGGTTATAACCATAGTGATAATCGTTCCACCAATCGACAAGACCATCGCTCTGTGAAAGTTCGTGTGCCATCTTTCCGATATCTTTATTTATATCATCAGGATTTTTCTTTCTAATCGGAAAATTATCCTGACGCTGCCATTTCTGGGTGAATTTAAGTGCATCCCTTTCCGTTGTAAAATCCTGGTAGCTATTAACAGATAATGAATTGATGAAGCAATCTCCCCCAAAGAACCATGCAAAACCGGGTCTCCCGCCGCTTCCCGACAATCCATACCCTGCAACCATTCCATACCCAAGATTTGGATTGTCAACCATCAAATTATGCAAAGCTACTTTACTCCATTCATAAGCCAGGTTAAATTTTCTGATGGGAGTTACAACTTTAACGGTTGATTCTTTTAAATTCTTATAATAGTCATAATTTTTCAGATAATAAGTTTCGGCATTTTCCCAAAGATTATTGTATAATGTTTTAACTTCTTCATACTTTGCATTTATACCACCGGCAATTACAATTGGAATTAAAAAATTCTTCATATCCTCAGGTTTTACTTCTATTTTAAACTGAAGTGGATTATCGGCAAACATATGAGCCGGCGGTGCGGTCATTTGTTCTCCAAGAGGTGATCCGCAGATGAACAGTCCTCTCTGCTGGCCTTCTGAAATTATATAGCCTTTAACATCATCATCCCAATAACTGTATTGTCCGCCAATTCC
>Ga0153915_10006022_pt1 | contig 11332 bp, 12 predicted proteins | sample Opewatmetagenome_2_FD_107003 | JGI IMG/M metagenome (GOLD analysis project Ga0153915, IMG submission 107003) | Freshwater wetland microbial communities from Ohio, USA - Open water 3 Core 3 Depth 3 metaG | ecosystem: Environmental > Aquatic > Freshwater > Wetlands | place: USA: Ohio, Lake Erie...
AGACCGTGGCATCATGGTCTACTGGAACTGGGGCTTCGTCAGCAACCAGTTCAACAACAACGGCAACGCCTGGACGTCGCTCATGGGAGAGGTTGCCAAAAAGCATGCCGACAACTTCGCCAATGCCTTCGGCGGGAAGGCCGTTAGCTGGTACGACGAGAATAACGTCGGTGGCCAGCTCAGCTCGGGACGCGTGCTCCAGATGGCGTACGATATCGACGGCGACGACGAGGTTGCTCTCGCGGACGTAGGTATAAACCCGATCATCATGGATCCCTCCGCGGGCGTCATGATCCGCAACGAGCGTACCACCTACGCGACGCTGTCCGACTACGCTTACGGCTCGTACTCAGGATCGCTCGACTACATCGTCAAGCACGTCATCAACGATGCGCTGCCGGCCCAGATCGATAAGTTCAACGATGCCTCGCACCGAGAAACCGTCTCCTCGGTGGCGGCCGGCATCATACGGCCGATGACCGTCAGGCCGAGGAACGTCATCTACGCCTACCAGATCAAATGCGATGACGAGAACAATGACGACGACGTGCTCGCCAACGACCAGTTCATCATCGAGGTTGCCATCCAGGTAACCCGCATGTCGCGCTGGATCACGATTACCTTCATAAATAGTCAGGCGGGGACGGATATCTCGTTAGCCTTCGCTTAAGAGGCGAGGCATCGAGCGGGCTATCTTGACATCAGAGGAGAGTTAGCATGGGACTTATCGATCAGATCTACGCGACGGGAGACGATGCTCTCGCGAACCAGGCCGAACTGAGCCTCAACGAGATATCCTCGATCTTTCAGATGAAGGATCCCCTCAAGCTGAGGATCACCGTCATCGACATACCGGCCTACACCGTCGGCAAGTATCCCGTCGACTTCAAGACCCAACGGTTCACAAAACCCTCGGGTAAGATCGAGACGCCGAACGAAATGACCTTCTCCTTCCGCGCGGACAAGTACTGGACGATCTACCAGGCGCTCCTGGCCTGGAAGCGATACATCGCGGACGAGGACTCAGGAGCGATGGCTGAAGACGTCGGCGCGCTCACCGGAACGTCATCGTTCAGGACTGACGCGATCGTTCACACGATAGACTCGAACGATGTGGTAACCTACACCGGCTGGAAGTTCGTCGCGTCCTGGATCTCCGACCTCCAGGGTATCACCTTCGACCAGGCCAGCGGCGACCCGATCATCGTGCAGGGCACGCTTGACTTCCTCAAGATGGTACCGGCGGCGGTGCTGTAAAAAGATATATCAAAAAGTTTGACGGCGTCGTCCGATACCCACGGGATTCCTCCTTTTCCCGTTTTGGACGACGCCGTCTTTTTTGTTTTTAGCAGGTAGGCTATCTTATCATGGGTAGCGGATTTGTCGAGCAGGCCTTCGGCGCAGGCGCGCATCAGCTAGCCTCGATGTGGGACTTTTCCATCTCGGGAGCGGCCGATGATTCACCGTGGTCAAAGATCATGACCTTCGAGGTAGAGGATGTATCTCTTCCCTTCCCTCGGCTTATTATCGAAAAGCTGGCGAACGGCGAGAACTACTATTCGGGCATCGAATTTCCTAATGAGGTATCGGTAACCCTGCGCGAGACGATCGACTTTACCAGCCTCTCGTATTTTCAAGACTGGTTTGACATGGTGTATGACCTCGACGACCGCTTGTTCATATCATATGCAGACGCGAAGAAAGGTGGCGACCAGGATAAGATTCACCGGCAAGGAAAACTTACCTTTCATTCGTTCGACATGAACAGTAAGCAGCCGTCAGAGATTATAAAAATGGTCGAAAATACTGGATCATTTGAAGACGTCATCTTAAAACAGCAAGAGATAGATAACATATTGTTCGGCGCCGCACGCAACGTAATATCTTCTGCACAGTCGACGGTCACTGACCTTACTCGTACTGTCGGATTCAACCTCGGCAGCGGCTGGCGTCCCAAGGTGCCTACTATAAAGATACCGATCCCCGTATTTAAGCTCGGCGCGCAGTGGTCGATACCCTCAAGTGGATCTATGACTCCGGGTGGTTGGACCGAGAGAGATACTTATGTGTTTACCCTCGATAACCTATCGATAATCGGCGTGGAGGACCTATCGCTGTCATACGGCGAGGGTGGCCCCCTGCTGGTGAAGGTAGCCATGGCAGCGGAAAACGTTAGCGGCAAGAAGGGCGAATCCACTGTAGCCGCATAAAGGAGAACGTTATGATAGACAAGGACAAGCTTACGTCGGCGAGCTTCTTCTCGAAGAAGACGCCTCGCGCAGACCCCGCGTCGAGCGTAGTGTCGGGCGCCCCGCCCGCGGGATACATTCCCGTCAGGCTCACCGGGTCGATGGGTCGGCTGTCAGCCCCCGCGATTCTGCACTTTAGAAACTACACGTTCGCCGAGGCGATCGAACTGGGCGAGATGAGGCCCGAGAACGCCGATGCCACGTTCGCGAGGATCCTGTCTCAGATGTGCTGGGAAAAGTTTCCCTGCGAGATGCTTCACCGCGAGGAGGTGAAGGAGGTCCTGCTCAACGTCTACGCGACGTGGTGGGGTAAGACTCTCGATGTGTTCTATTATGCGATCGACGAGAACAAGGCGCTCTCTGTCGAGAACCGGAGCGTGGCGTCGATACCTCTAACCGCTATCAGGATCGACGAGCTGCCGACCGGCTTTTCGGAGCCTATCGTGATCGAGGAGCCCATCGATCATCAGCGAGTAGGCTTCGTGCTGCCCCGGCTGATCAACGACATCGCCGCCCAGGAGTACATCAACGCGAAGTACGCCGAGGCTGACGCCAGCTTCTCCGACGTTCGCGTGGCGATCCGGATGAGCGACCGAGACGGCTCCCCGCTGAACCTCGGCTCCGACAGGCTCGAGGCATACGAGGACAACGAGCGAAGAAAGAGGAAAGAAGAGATCGAGGTGCTCTGCGCGCTGCAGGTTTTTTCGATCGACGGCCGCGTGCTGGTGGACCTGGACGAGAAGCTCGACGCGCTGCAGCATCGGCTTCCGGCTAACTTCTTTAGCGAGTACTCGGCTGAGAGAAAAAAGAACCTGCGGTTCGGCGTAAACGAGCTGGTCACCTTCTCGTGCTCGATAACGCATCAGCCCATCACCAGGAGGTTTCCTTTTCGACTCGCTAACCTCGTACCGACCATGGACCGCCCTAGGGATTCAGGATATATTGTTTCTTTTGGCGGAGCGATATCAATGGACGGAGGAGATGGTCGGTCCGATGCTGGCCCATCACGTTAAGAACCTGCTGGCTAAGATCGAGGATAAGAATCGTCGAGAAAACCAGCAGACGAAGCTGAACGCCGCGCGTAAGATGAACGCCGCGCGTGCCAGCAGGTCCCGGAGGAGATAGGTGAGCGATACAGCTGACATGCCCAACGGGCTTCATCCCGATCGCCCGGATAAGAACCTCATCGAGCGAAGCCTGCGAGAGTTGGCCGATCAGGATAAGAAGCTCGCCGCAGTTATGTCAGACGAGATCCGCCTGATAGGAAAGGAACGAAAAAAGCTCAACGAGACAAAACAGGGTGAGGTGTCTCGGCTTAAAAAGAGTGGTCTGGACCCCGACACCGTGGACGCTAAGTTGGCTGCTCTCGAAAACTTCTACGCGAAGAACAGCGCCCGTCTCGATAAGAGACTCGTAGCTCTGCAAGATAGGCTCATCGATGACCTCGAGGATCAGGATCAGTCGAGGTTTAAGAAGAGGCTCGAGAAGGAGCAGAGAGAGAAGGTCGAAAACATAAAGGAGAAAAAGCAGTTCTACAAGGAGCTGCGCGTAAACGTTTCGGACGCCGTAGGCGACGGCATGAAGGAAGCCAGCGTCAAGACGTTCGATACGTTACTCGGTCCCTTCAAGCTAATAACCAAGCCGATCGAGGAGCTCACCGGAAAGTCGATGAGTGACCTCCTGGGTAACGCCATCGAGAGCCGGCAAGAAAAGAGACGTGAGACCCGTAACGAGCGCATCGGCTACGGTCGCGGCGGCGACATGCTGGGCAATGATGCCGAGGACGAGGTAGACCTGCCTCCCGAAGAACCGGGATTACTCGGCGCTCCCGTCTCGACGGGAGCCCTGCCCGCTCCCGTATCGCTCGAGAGCATCGACGAGAGCGCCTCGCTGCGCGTGCACGTGGACAACTGGGACGGCATGGTAGACGCCGTCCGCGGTACCGGTACGTCAGGCTTCGGTTATGAGCTGCTGCCCGACGAGGAACCCGGCGCGCTAGGACCTCCGGCCGAGGCTCCCGGTATGCTAGGCGCCCCCGTGGCCCCGCTGGCTCTTCCCTCACCGGAGATGCTCGACGCCCGGCTCGCCGGAGCCGATGACTCGAGCCGGGACGAGTCTGCGATGATCGATAAGCTACGTCCCCGTAACATCAATCCCACCCGACCCGAGATGCTACATGACGGGTTGATCGGTGCCCAAGCCGTATACATAACAGATACCCTGCTGGGCAAAGAAGGTCCTCCCGGCGAAAAAGAAAAGAAGGGTGGAGGTGTCGGCGATATCATCGGCGGTCTGCTCGGCGCGGATGCGATCAAGGCACTTATAAAGTCTGCAATTCCCGCGCTTATATTGGCGCTTCCTGAGATACTAGCAGCTGCCACTGTAGCTGCTATTATCGCGGCGATCGTCGATGATACCTCAAAACGAAATAAGGAAAAAGAAACCATCCTTGCAGGTATCCCAGACGAGGAGCTCGCTAAGAAAGGCATAAAAAAGAAAGAGATAGTAAATCTTGAGCAGGCTAAGGCCGCCCAGGCGGTAGTGTCGGGCAAGGCTGGCACGACCGTCGACATCTCGTCGCAGGGCGCCGTCGAGCAGCTCATGGGCGCGGGCAACAAGACCGGACGTGCCCTGACCACCGCCGCCCTGGAGGGCGCCGCCACCACCGGCAAGACCGCCGAGACGGTGCTGGGCGACTTTACGAAAGGCGGCTACTACTTCTGGAGAGACCAGAAGACGGGAGAGTTCTGGGCCTCGAAGAATCCTGCCGACACCAAGCAGAGCGCCCCGCTCCCGTCGACGTTCGCGGGAGACATCGAGCCGATAAACACGATCGTCGGCAACGCGGCTGAGAGCTCGAAGGATAAGAAGCTTCGGTCGCTCTTGTACGCCGAACCCGAGATCCGGAAGATGAATTTCCTGAACATGCTCGACGAGGCCAAAGGAAAACCCGTAAGGTTCGATAGGGGCGGCGAGGTACCGGGCCGAGTCGGGGAGCCCCAGCTCGTTCAGGCCGAGGGCGGTGAGACGTTCGTGCCGACGCATGACAGAAAGTTCAGAGATAACCTAGATGTGATGCTCGATTCTACGATGACGAGAGGAACGCCTCTCGATCGACACGTTGCATCGATGAATAAGAATGAGCCTTTGATGATCGATGATACCGTGAACGACCGGGTGGTGGACGCGTTGCGCGAGCTCATCAATGTCGTGAAGAGCCAGCAACGTCGACCGCAGCGTAGGCTCACGGAACCCGCCGGAGCCGGACCGGATCTCGATAGCTTGCGGCTGGGAGGCTGACGATGGGCACGATGATCAAGGTTCCGGCGGGCTCCGCGGTAAAGTTTAGCGGCTCGGCTGTGTCTAACGACATGAAGACCTACAGCGATGACAACAAGTACTGTCTCTCTGAGGATCTTCAGCTGTCTCTTCATTCTAGCTTTACCAAGCTGGTCGACCAGAGCGCGCCTAAGTTCTTCAAGGTGCTGGCCGGGGTATCACGTGACCTCTTTAACGTATCGGTGTCGGGCGAGTATAAGCAGCTAGGACTCCAGGTGTGGGACAGCACGGATCCGCTCGTCTTGTCGTTCTCGGTAGACCTGGTCATGAGGATGGATGCTAAGACCGACGTGTACCTTCCTATGACTGAGTTGATCCAGCTGCCGCTGCCCGAAGATAAGGGTGGCATACAGGGACTCGTACCGCCGGGACCCAGCATCTTGACGGCCTTCGGCAGCAATACTTCCAAGTCGTCCACCGGGGGTATCGTGAACGTCGCCATCGGAGGACTGGTGCTGGTCGACTGCATCGTAACCGGCGCGGAGCCCGTCGCGTCGAGGTACCCCGCGAGTCCCGACAAGGGCGCCACTAACTATCCGATATATGCGAAGGTTCAGGTAACCCTAGAAAGCTCGTTTACGGCTACGCGTCAGATGATCCGAGCGCTCATGACGAATGAGTTATCTAACAGCTAAGGAGTCGCGTGTGATCAGCAGATACGATACCATACCCGCCGCGAAGCAGACCGACGCCTCCGGAAACAACTACCCCGACATCATGCTGTTTCCGTGGAAAAACATGAAGGTGACGGCCTCGCCTAAGCTGTACGCGATGACGCAGTCCGACATCGATCGGTTCGACATCACATGCCACGTCGAGTACGGCGTGTGGGCATATGACGACCTGGTGCTCTGGTTCAACGGCATCGAGGATATACACACGGTAACACCAGGACAGATATTTAAGTTTCCCGATAAGACGGACCTCGATCGGTTCCTGGCGAGCAACAGAGCATGACCTACAACGATTTTGAGGTAGGCGTCGTGCTCAACGGGGCCGCCTTCGACGGACCTCCAGGTGGATTTCAGTTCTCGATGGTCGACTCTATCCACGAGCTGTTTCCTCGAGGCACCCTCACCTTCCTCGACGCATCGGGATATTTTAAGGAAGGCGGTATCATCGTCGACGGGTTCCCTCTCTCCCTTACGTTAGGCATTCCCTCGAAGAGCGCCCAGCTGACATGTGACTACGTCTCGCGCAAGGCTACATCGGGCGAGGCGATGACGCCTGGCTCGACGACGGGCCCGGTGGTGTTCGAGCTGCAGCACAAGGGAGCCGCGGCCCAGTCAGCGCTGCAGAAGGCGTACCAGGCTACGATCGACGTCATCGTGAAAGACGTGATAGAACCCTTAGGTTTTTCGGGTATCGACGTAGTCGCTCTCAAGGGCTCGGGTAGCTGGTGGCGGTACGGGCTTACCGAAGAAGAGTTCTTGATCGACGTGCTTCGACCCAACATGTGGTCCGCCGACTGCGAGGACACGCCGTTCTACGTGTTCGGGGACAGCGCGGGTAAGCTTCACGTGAGAAGCTTCGCCGATATGTTCAAGCAGAGTCCCGCGGCGAAGATCGTGCTGATGCCCAATCCCCAGTCGAACGTCGAAGGATCGGGCATCACCTACGCGTTCGACGCCCAGCCGTTCGCCGAGGGACTGGACACGCTGTACCCTTCGATCCGTCCGGACGAACGAAGCTATGCCGAGGCCGATCTGTCATTTACCAAGCTGATTGACTCGACGTTTAAGCACGTCGGTGGTAAAGGCAACGCTGTGCCTGTCGTCGCGAAGGGCACGCCGACGTCTATGGCATACTTACGGCGCGCGCGTAACGATGACGCCGAAAAGATCTTTTTGAAGGCGCGTACCAACGATATCTTTCGCTACGGTATGCTGCCCGAACGGATCCTCGTAACGGGACTGTTTCAACCAACGGCACTAGCGGGTACCATCGTAGAGGTTGACCAGAGAATACCCGACACCGAGTCAGGATCGTATAAGTCAGGACAGCACTTTACCGGAAACTGGCTCGCCGAGCGCGTGTCGCATACGTGGCTTCCTTCGAAAAAATACGCGGTGACGCAGATGCTCTTAGGCCGTAAGCTCGTGCAGTATCCTTCCAACCTATTGCTCGCGGACATGGCGGTGAAGTCATGAGCGCCGAAAAGCTGCACAAAAAGGATCGCAAGATCGGACTAGAGTTTCCCCTGATGCGTATGGCGCTCGTCGTGTCAGATGACGACTCGAGCGCGCCAGCTCCCGCGGTAGCCAGCCACGGAAACGTGCAGGTACAGATACTGCCCGAGCTGGCCGATGTTGAAGAATCAAAGTGTCCATGGGCTATGCCCTGGTCCGCATCAAAGAGCGGTACGAAGCAGGACGTCGGCGAGCACAATCCTCCGGAGAAAGGCTCGCTGGTCTGGGTACGCGTAGAGGACGTATACTTTCGCGAGGTCTACTACCTCGATGCGGCGCCTTTCGCTACGGACTTTTATCCGTACAAGAATATGGCTCCTAAGATAACCGTCGACGGCTCTTACTCCCCGACGTACCCGCAGCCCAGGTTTAAGGCTCTGCCTGATGGATCGGTAGTCTTCTGGGATACGAAGAACGGAGACATGGGCATCCAGCACAAGACCGGAGCCTACGTCTACGTCGATAAGACCGGCCAGGCTACCGTCCAATTTCTAAAGAAGCTGACGATGAAGGATAAGGACGGCAACACGCAGCTCGTGTTCGACTCGACGGGTAAGAAGGTGACGATCATCGCCGACGAGATCGACCTGGAGGCCACCACGGTAAAGATAAAGGACGGCGGGGACAACGTATCTCTCTTCACCCCGCTGTCGAAGATCTTAAACAAGCTGCTCACCCACATACACGTCGCGCCGACGGGTCCTACCCAGCCGGCCGTAGACTCCAGCATGTCGCCTCTCTCATCGCTGCAGGGAGACGTCAATAAGATAAAGTCCACCGTAGCGACGTCAGACTAGCGGCTATCCTCGAGAGGTACCCTATGACCCAGAACGAACAGATCCAGGCCGAGCTCGTCGCTTCGGGAAATGTCGACCTAGCCAACGTGTTCGCGGCGCAACAGGCGGAACACAATGGCATCGCGACGAAACTCATAGCATACGAGACCTTCGTTAGCAGCGTCTCGGGCCGACTCACTTCTCCTCTCATGAGAGAGAAGATCTTGTCGGGTATCGAGTCTGACATGGCCCAGCTTAAGATCGCGCTCGGAGCCTCCTAGGTGCTCATCGCCGCGTCGCTGTCGTCGCTGGAGAGCGCCATCCTATCGGCGCTCTCTGCGGGATCGGCCGCGCAAACGTCGAGGTTCGCGTCTCAGTTAGCGTCGGCCGTAGCTTCGGCCGCGAGCATGGGCCTAAAGCCTACCTCCAACGGACCGATACCCCTGGTACCCTCGGGCGCGAGCGCCGGAAGATCGATATTCTCGACGGCCCTGTCGATGAAGCAGGGAGCCCAGGTAGCCAGCGTCGCGACGCTGCTCGCGCAGGGGATCTCGGTCATCGCACCTCTCTGTCCGCCGGCTGGACTAGGTGGACTATCATCATCCATAAGGTCCGCGTTGTCGGCCAAGGCCGCCGCGAAGCAGAGCGTCGTAGCAAAGCAGATCGCCGCCGCCGTCGTGGCCTACTACACGTCGGGTGGCATCATATAGGAGAGTCCCGTCATGGTGCTCGCAGATAAGATACTAAAGATGCAACAGAATCGAGACCAGCAGCTCTCGATGAAACGTTCTCTACTTGCTACCCAGGTGAAGGAGACCGACGAGGCAAACTTCGACCTATCATATATGTTCGGCGACGGTACGAACGCGGGCATCATAGCTTTCTTTCAGGCGTACTACCAGGAGCTGTTCCTGCTCAACGGTGAGGACACGCTGTACCCGTCGCAGCGCATCGCCGTAGCCTCACAGAAGACTCTTTGGGTCAATAAGATGACCGCATGCGGCGCTACCGAAGGCGACAACCCCTCGGACCCCGCCGAGGCGTGGTACCCGACGACGAACGGTGTCGGTGCGTCGATAATGAACCTCGCGTCTCCGTGGTTTACAGATAATTCTCCTACAGGTATCGGATCAGGCGGTATCGCCGCGGCAATAGCAGCTATCGTTTCGGCCATAGGTACAGCCGCCGCTTCTGGATCTAATCGATCATCGATAAGCTACGGTACCGGACTGCACGGCGCGCGTACCTGCGACAACGAGCCGACCACGAATCCCATGCCGCCGCCGGATTTTTTATACGGCAACGGATCTGTCGACTACCCCGACTACTTCAACGACGGCGCCATGCCGAGCCCAGACAGCGGCAACGTCGGAAACTTTCGCGCGAACCTCGTCGACGGTCTCGCGTCGCTCGTATCGCTGCTGCAGGCGTACTCGACGTACCTGTCGGGCACGGCGGCGCTGCTCACGGTGATCCAGTCGGGAGGCAACCCCCTGCTGGCCTCGATACCCCTAGCGGACTTCCCCCTCGCCGACATATCGAACATAGGCGCGCTCCAGTCTGCGGTGTCGTCCCTCATCTCGAGCATCCAGGGATTCTACAACTACTTCAGCCAGTTCCCCGCGTCGAACGACCTGAGCAGCTACGAAGGATACAACCAGTCGACGTTCAACACGAAGCTCACCACGACTCTTCCCGCGGCGCTGAGCGACGTTACGTCCTTCGTGAACACGAGGGCCGGCGCGATACCCGCGCTGCTAGGAGCCTGGACACCCTCGTTTACCGGTCTGAGAAAGTGGCGGCTGTTCTGGGCGCAGCAGGCCGCAAACAAGCCAATATCCCCCTTCATATCCACCTCGGGCATATCGCTGGCACTGTCCACGGCTGCCCAACAGATCGGCAACGAGGAGGCGTCTCTCGCCGTGCTCGTAGGCGACCCGACGAACTACATCGAGCCGGCTCCCGTCATATCAGCGTACAACAATCCTCCGCTTGATGCCGTCACCAAGCTGCCTACGGCGCCGCGCGTCACGCTGCTGTGGCTGGGCGGTCTACACGCTAATAAGTATGAGGTGCTACGTAAGACACTACCTCAAGATCCTGATGCCTCGTGGTCCTCGGCCGATCACCTCGCGTGGGTGGTGACCGCTGACGCGGACACCGGCGGCATAAAATTGAGCTATGACGATCTTGACGTCTCGGTAGATATCGGATACGCGTATTCTGTCATCGCATATGATTCGGTCACGGCGGGCCCCTCGTCACCCATCGATAGGATGGGAAGCATAGACTCTAGTTCACAGCCTACGGTACCCTACGCGACGACGGGCCAGGTATCATGCTCGGTGGCGCTAGGCGTCGTCACGGTGCCCGCGGACACGTCGGTGCCTACCGTCGGGGACCTCATGGCCATACCCGGTCACGGATTCTACGTCGTAACGTCTATACTGTCCGCTACGTCCTTCGTCATCGACGCGCCTACGCTCAACGTAGCGTCAGGTACGATCGGCCCCGTACGCGCGGCGGTATTCGCCTCATAGCATCGAGGCTATCTTTTATGGCGGGTGCGATAATAACATACGTCGATCATCCGGTCGACGGACAGCTCGATAGCGCGGGAAACCTCGCGGTGCTCACGAACGCGGACGCGCTGAACAACGCTCTCACCCAGTGGCTGTCATCTTGCAGCAACGACTTCATCAGGTCAAACTCGGGCGGCGTCATCATGCCCTACCTGGATAAGCCGATGGATGAGGGCACCGCGAGCGACATGAAGACC
>Ga0153915_10006023_pt1 | contig 11332 bp, 12 predicted proteins | sample Opewatmetagenome_2_FD_107003 | JGI IMG/M metagenome (GOLD analysis project Ga0153915, IMG submission 107003) | Freshwater wetland microbial communities from Ohio, USA - Open water 3 Core 3 Depth 3 metaG | ecosystem: Environmental > Aquatic > Freshwater > Wetlands | place: USA: Ohio, Lake Erie...
ATAATATTTATCGCCCGTGGAGAACATTTAAAAGCAATTCAAAAAAACGGCCTGCAATTATTTACGAAGGAAGGCAACTATGTTGCCCGGCCTAAATTCGCAACGGACAATCCAGCAGAGGCGTGCGTTTTCGATCTCGTATTTTTCTGCACCAAAAGTTATTCTCTGGAAAGTTCAGCGCAGGAATTCAGCGCCTGTATCAATCAAAACACTATTGTCATCCCTCTGCTCAACGGCATTAACAGCGCTGAAAGACTCCGCGCCGTATTGCCGCAGGCGACTGTACTGGGCGGCAGTGTTTATATCGTTTCTTCCATTTAAAAGCCGGGTGTTGTCCGCCAGAGGGACGGCAGCTGCGTGCTGAACTTCGGCACGAATGACAAATCCGCCAGTCATTATGAATATATTCTGAATATTTTGTTGAAAGCGAAAATCAAAGCAAAATTAACGGATAAAATTTCAGAAGTTTTGTGGACTAAATATTTATTGATGTGCCCGCTTGGTTCCTTGACTTCGGCTACCGGCAAGACCTACGGCGGCATTATGGATGACGCAAGGCTCCGCAAAGTTCTGAAAGGCATGATGGAAGAAGTATTCGCTATAGCGCGGGCCAGAAAAGTTATTTTGCCGGATGACCTGGTGGATAAAACAATGAAGCTTGTCAAAAGTTTTTCACCGAAGAGCAAAACATCCATGCAACTGGACAGAGAAAACGGTAGAACTACTGAAGTTGACGCGCTGACCTTTTATGTCTGTAAAGCAGGCAGGGAATCAAGAGTTCCCACACCTTTACATGATGAAGTTTTTTCGGAACTGATTAAATAATTAGGAGAAACAAAAAATGAAAAAAATATATCCGGCAATATTTGTGACATTGTTTCTGTTCACTACTGCCTGCGCGGGAAATATTAACAGTATATCCGTTGAACAGTTGGCAAAATCCAGTAAAAGCTGGGACGGATCATCTCTGCCTCATTATCCCAAAGGCCAGCCGGAGGTTACCATCCTGAGGATAAAGATTCCCGCCGGAGCGAAACTGGAAATTCACAATCATCCGGTGATAAACGCGGGTGTTCTGATTGCCGGAGAACTGACAGTAATCACGGAAGACAACAAAACACTTCATCTCAAAGCCGGAGATTCCATTGTTGAACTGGTCAATAAAAAACATTACGGAAAAAATGAAGGCGCTCAAACGGCAGAAATCATAGTTTTCTACGCGGGTGAAGTAAACAAGCCAATAACAATAAAATAGGTAATTGCTTACTTAACTCTGTAAATATATAAGTAAATTTAATTTATATTTAATTGACAAAGTCAGTGTTTTTGTTATAAAAACTTTTTCGCTGATTTTAGGCGGTCAATTATAAAAAAATATAAAATTGTAAAGTAATTTCAGGTGTGTACGATGAAAGATATTAATATAGGTTTGATTGGTTTTGGCACTATCGGAACCGGCGTGGTAAAACTTCTGCAGCAAAACGAAGAACTGATTACTAAAAAGCTTAATGCACGGCTCGTTTTAAAGAAAATCGCCGATATTGATATCACCACTTCGCGCGGAATTAAAATCAGCAGGAATCTTTTGACTAACGATGCCCGGAAGATCATCAATGATAAAGATATTTCCATTGTTATCGAACTGATGGGCGGATACGAACCTGCCCGTACTTTTGTTATGGAGGCAATCGCCAACGGCAAGCACGTCGTTACCGCCAACAAGGCTCTTCTTGCTACTTACGGTAATGAAATATTTGCGGCCGCGCAAAAAAAGGCCGTGGATATAGGTTTTGAAGCCAGTGTGGGTGGAACTATTCCTATAATCAAAACTTTGAAAGAAAGCCTTGTTGCCAACAGGATAAATTCCATTATGGGCATCATGAACGGCACCTGTAATTTCATTCTTACCAAAATGACCGATGAAGGCAAAGCCTTCGATGTTGTTTTAAAGGAAGCTCAGAAGCTTGGTTTTGCCGAAGCTGATCCTACTTTTGATATAGAAGGAATCGATACAGCCCATAAGATGGCGATAATTCTGTCGCTGGCTTACGGTAAAAAAGTAAATCTGAAAGACATTTATCTTGAAGGCATTACGAAAATCAGCAGCGACGACATCGCCTTTGCCAGGGAGTTGGGCTATCGCATAAAATTGCTGGCAATAGCTATGCTTAAGAACGGCGCGGTGGAAGCAAGAATTCATCCGACGATGATTCCTTCAGGCCACCTTCTGGCCAATGTGAATCAGAATTATAACGCTTTTCATGTAATGGGAGACGCTTCAGGACCTGTTTTCCTTTTCGGACAGGGAGCGGGAATGATGCCGACGGCAAGCGCGGTTTTCAGCGATATTATAGACAGCGCCCGTAATATTTTAAAAGGGATTACCTGCCGGGTGCCCCTGCGGTCACGAAATGAAACGGACATGCAGCAGATAAAGCTTATCCCCATGGACAATATAGAAACAAAATATTATTTCCGTTTTTCAGCTCTTGATCGTCCGGGTGTTCTTTCCAAAATATCAGGAATTCTTGGAGAAAATGACATCAGCATTGCCACTTGCATACAGAAGGCAAGAGAAGAAAAAGGGGCTGTGCCGATTGTCATGACAACTTATAAAGCCCGGGAAAAGAATGTTCAAAAAGCGCTCAAAAAAATAAATAAATTGGATATGGTTCAGGATGAAACCATTCTGATTAGAATAGAGGACGACTTAAATTAAAATTATTAAAAGCGAAGATTCTCTGAATGTTAATATGAAATACGTGGTCCTGCTCGGCGATGGAATGGCCGATTATCCAACAGAAAAACTCGGCGGAAAAACTCCGCTGCAGTGCGCCTTTACTCCTTTCATGGATCAGATTGCCGCGGACGGAACTTTAGGACTTGTAGATACCGTTCCCCAGGGATTCACTCCCGGAAGCGATGTCGCCACTTTAAGTGTGCTGGGTTACGATCCCCGCGAAACATATACCGGACGCGGTCCAATGGAAGCCGCCAGTATGGGAATAGACCTGGAACCAAACGATGTGGTTTATCGCTGCAACCTTGTAACGATAGGCGAAAAGGATTCTCCCGGCGCTTTCATGGACGATTTTACCGCAGGTCATATCTCCAGCGAGGAATCGAAGCAGATTATTTTCGATATAAATAAGGAACTGGGTTTGCCCCCGTATAAGTTTTTTCCGGGTGTCGGCTACCGCCATTTATTCGTCTGGCGCAATGCTCCTTCGGCTCCTGAAACAATGGCGCCGCATGATATAACCGGCAGACAAATTGCGGAGTATCTTCCGAAAGGAGATTCGTCAGAGGAAATAAATTCAATAATGCGCCGAGCCGGAAAAATTCTGGCAAACCATCCCGTGAACGCCAAAAGAAAGGAAGCAGGCAAAAAGCCGGCTAATTCCATCTGGCTCTGGGGGCAGGGGAAAAAACCGCAGATCGTTCCGCTTACTCAAAAATATTCCATCGATGGAGGAATGATTTCCGCCGTTGATCTGCTCAAAGGCATTGGATTGCTTGCCGGATTGAAAGTATTTCCTGTTGAAGGGGCAACAGGTTACATTGATACTAATTACGAAGGCAAAGCCAGGATGGCTCTGGATGTTTTGAATTTTATGGATTTTGTTTTTATCCATCTGGAGGCTCCTGATGAAATGGGACACGAAGGCGATGCCGCCGGTAAAATCCGCGCGATTGAACTCTTTGACGAAAAAATAGTCGGACCGGTTTTAAACAAAATCGGATCTTTCGGTGATTACAGGATTATCGTTTTAAGCGACCATCCCACGCCGGTGGATGTAAAAACACATGTCAGCGATCCCAGTCCGTTTGCGGTGCTGTCTTCGCGAAAAGAAGAAAACAGAGCGGCAGGATTGCCGTTTAATGAAATAAGTGCAAAAGAAAGTTCTATTTTAATTTCTCCCGGACATTTATTAATGGAGAAATTTATCCTGGACTGGAGGAGCGTTGCCGGTTCATAATTTAACAAAAGTCAGGGTGCTGTTTGCCGATACCGATGCAATGGGGGTAGTCTATCATACAAATTACATAAGATGGTTTGAACATGGCCGCAACGAATTTATGCGTCAGCTTGATCTTCCCTATACTGAACTCGGAAAGCTGGGACTCAATCTTCCGCTTATAAAAGTGAGTTGTAATTACATGAAATTTGCGACATACGATCAGGTTCTGACCATTGAAACGGAGTTTGCGTATATAAAAAGGGCGAGCATCAGATTTAATTCCAGAATATGGGATGAAAACAGAGAAAATCTTATTGCGGAAGGATATACAATTCATGCCTGTACAAATAACGAGGGTAAAATACGAAGAATACCTCAACTTCTTCTTGAATTGATAAATAAATATAACATTAGTAAAGGGGAATAATATGGCGTCGAAAATGTCAAAAAAAGATTTAAAACAACCGGATGCTTTTCAGTCAACTATAGAATTGATACAAAATTATATTCTGGAAAATCAGAAACGCTTTTATGCGATAATAACCGCAATTATTTTAGCATCGATTATCGCGTTCGGTATTTTTATGTACTGGAGCCATTATCAGTCTTCAGCAAGAGAAATGTACATCAACGCTCAGGGAAATATGGCGCGAAATATTGATAACCCGGAAAACGCCATGAAAAACATTGCGGTTTATCAGGAATTGATTAATAAATATCCTCTCAGCTGGAGCGCGCGGATGGCGCATTATAATATCGGAAATCTTTATTATAATTTAGGCGAATACGATAAAGCCATTTCCGATTATAAAAAATTTGTTTCTTCCAGAATATCCGATCAGGCCGGAATAAAATTTCTGGCCCTGACTTCAATCGGATATTGCTATGAAGCAAAAAAAGACTTCAAATCAGCGCTGGAATATTTCGAGAAGGCGCAAAAAAGTAACAATGTCGGTTTTGAATCTGTTGGTTTTCGCAATATTGGCCGAACTTACGAACAACTAAATGACAAAAAAAACGCATTGGGAAATTATAAAAAAGCTTTGGAAAAGACCACAGATCCGGCCATGCTTATTTTTATTAAGCATAAAATATCTTCTCTTAGCTAAAGCTGGCCTGGAGGTTTAAGTTTTTGAAAGTTTTAATGTCAGGAAATGAAGCTGTTGCCCGCGGCGCTTTTGAAGCGGGTGTACGATTTGCCGCGGCTTATCCCGGCACACCCAGTACGGAAATTCTGGAAGAATTTTCAAAGTATGAAGGTGTGTACGCCCAGTGGTCGACAAATGAGAAAGTAGCCGTCGAAGTTGCGATTGGCGCCGCACTGGCGGGAGAAAAGGCGATGGCGGTCATGAAACACGTTGGTGTTAATGTCGCCGCCGATCCCATCTTTACCGTAAGTTACACCGGCACAAACGGAGCGCTTGTTATTATCAGCGCGGATGACCCCTCATTGCACAGTTCTCAGAATGAACAGGATAACCGCAATTACGCAAAATTCGCTAAAATTCCCATGCTGGAACCTGCCGATGCCTCGGAAGCCCCCAAATACATAAAACTGGCTTTTGAACTCAGTGAAAAATTTGATACACCGGTTTTTCTTCGTTTAACAACCCGCGTGTCTCATTCAAAATCGGTTGTAACTCTTGAGGAACCTGCAAAATACAATGATAAAACCGGTTTTATCTACGACGCGGAAAAGTATGTAATGGTTCCCATCAACGCACGCACCAGGCGTCTGGAAGTGGAAAACCGCCAGAAAGCGCTCAAGGAATTCGTGGAAACATTTGCCGAGAATAAAATGGAAATCGGCAATCCGGAAATTGGAATAATTACCGCCGGAATGCCTTACAACTACGCTAAAGAAGTTTTTCCCGATTATTCCTATCTGAAACTGGGGATGGTTTATCCGTTGCCGGAAAAAATGATCCGCGATTTTGCCTCCAGAGTTAAAAAAATATATGTGATCGAGGAGATGGACCCCTTTCTGGAAGAACAGATCAAAGCCATGGGTATTCAAGTAATCGGCAAGGAAATTTTCCCTTTTACCAATGAATTCGACCCCGGAGTTATCAGAAACGCGATCGAAAAGAACTCCCCTGAAGCGGTTTCTCCTTATAAAGAGAGTCTTGCTTCGCGTCCGCCGAACCTCTGTCCCGGCTGTCCGCACCGGGGATTATTTTATGCCTTGAAAAAAGAAAAGGCTTACGTTCACGGCGATATCGGATGTTATACCCTGTCTTACATGAAACCTCTGGAAGGTTTGCATTCCTGCATCTGCATGGGCGCCAGCATAGGCATGGCCCACGGCATGAGCAAGGCGCTAAAGGAAAAAGGGAAGGGCAAGGTTGTAGGAGTAATCGGCGATTCCACTTTCCTGCATTCGGGCATCACACCGCTTCTGGATATGGCTTATAACAACAGTGACGCTTTAATCATTATCCTTGATAACAGTACCACAGCCATGACCGGAATGCAGGAGCACCCCGGAACCGGATATACCTTGATGAAAAAAGAGGCGAAAAAGGTTAATTTAAAGGATTTAATTACGTCTCTAGGTATTGATAATATAAAGATTATTGATCCGATTGATCAAAAAGCAACAAGAAGCGCCATCAAGGAAGAACTGGCCAAGGACGGACCTTCCGTAATAATTGCTCAAAGGCCGTGCGCCTTGTTTAAACGATCTAACATTAAACCGAAACCGGCGTTGAAAGTTGATCAGGACAAGTGCGAAGGATGCAAGGCATGCCTTGAATTAAATTGTCCGCCGATTTCCTGGAAGAGCGGTGTAACAAAAGAAGGCTCCAAACGCAAAGGAATTGCCGTCATTGACGAAACGTTATGTAACGGATGCGGATTATGTGAACAGGTCTGCAAATTCGGAGCTATAAGTTAAATTAAAGGAATATATTTAAATGTCTGATAATGAAGTAAAAAGCATATTATTTGCCGGTGTCGGCGGACAGGGTATTTTACGGGCAAGCGATATCATCTGTGAAATAATAATGGAAGCCGGTTTTGATGTAAAAAAGAGCGAAGTTCACGGCATGGCCCAGCGCGGCGGCTGTGTAACCAGCCACGTCCGTTATGGTAAAAAAGTTTATTCACCTCTTGCCGAACCCGGAACTGTCAATACGTTGATTTCTTTTGAAAAAATGGAATCATTGCGTTATTTGAACTTACTGAGAAAAGATGCCGATGTCATAGTGAACACGGAGGAAATTTATCCTCCGGCGGTCAATCTGGGAGTTGCGTCTTATCCCGATGACGTAATTTCCTTTTTAAAAGGCAATTACGGTAAGGTAATCAGTTTTGACGCAGGCGAACTGGCCAAAAAGGCTGGTAATATCAAGACGGCAAATGTTGTTCTTCTGGGCGCTTTATCCAGCCATATGAGCATTGATCGATCAATTTGGGAAAGTGTTATTAAAAAATCATTTCCGGAAAAATTGATAAAAATGAATTTAGAAGCTTTTCAAATGGGAATTAATGCTTAAATTAACTGAAATAAATGCGTAATATATAAGGACTAGTAAAAATATCCAGAGGCAATGCGCTATGGACATTTTACATGGCCCGCAGAAAGGGTTAATATGGCAGAAGACTACTATCAGGTTCTCGGTATAGATAAAAAAGCATCAACTGATGAAATAAAAAAAGCGTATCGCAAGCTTGCCATCAAATGGCATCCGGACAAGAATCCCAACAACAAAATCGCGGCAGAAGAAAAATTCAAAAAAATAAGCGAAGCTTACGCCGTTTTGAGCGATACTGAAAAACGTCAGCAATACGATCAATTCGGCTCAGCCGATCAGTTCCTTCAGCAGTATTCTCAGGAAGACATTTTCCGTAATGTTGATCTCGATGAGATACTGCGCAGTTTCGGCTTTGGCGGAGCAAGGGGAGGCGGTGGCAGAACAACTTTTCGCACAGGCAGAAGGGGAGGCGGCAGCAGCCGCGATGATTACGATGATCCTTTTGCCGGATTATTCGGCGGCGGTATGGGGGGAGGCGGAGGCCGGCAATACCAGAACATGCCCCAAAAAGGACAGGATGCCGAATATAACCTTTCAATATCATTGGAAGAATCAGTATTCGGCGCGGACAAGAAAATAGCTTTCGAACTGGAAAACCAGCACGAAGAGATTAACGTGAAGATACCCGCCGGAATCAACAGCGGCAAAAAGCTGAGGCTGCCCGGCAAAGGATTATCCGGTTACAACGGAGGCCCCGCCGGAGATTTATACCTGAACATCAATGTTTTGCCTCATCCGATATTTGCCCGTGACGGCAACGACCTCTACATTGAAAAAACCATCAAATTTACCCAGGCGGCTCTGGGAACCACTATTGACGTTCCCACTCTGGACGGCTCGGTAAAGCGACTCAAGATCAGTCCCGGCACCCAGAACAACACAAAGATAAGAATGAAGGGGTTTGGAGTTCCGGGTTTAAAAGGCGCTGCAAAAGGGGACCAATATGTAAAAATAAATGTTGATGTTCCCAGAAAATTATCCGACCGCCAGATGAAACTTGTTCAACAACTGGCCGACGACGGAATATAATTCCTGAGTTATTGCGAATAAAGATAATGAATGTTGCATTCTAATAATCTTACATTTCCACTTCGCGGATTAACCCCATGAAAGTCCTGTTCGTTAACAAGTTCCTCGACAAATACACCATCTATCGCGAGCCGCTGGGGATCATGAGCCTGGCTGCCGCCATCCATCCCCGGCACGAATCCTTCATCGCCGATCCTTCACGGGATAACATCTTTACAAAGATAGAGAAAATCCGGCCCGATGTCATTGCCTACTCCCTGCGCTCCGGCTTCCACCAGCAGTACATTGATCTGAATCGGAAGCTTAAAAAGAAGTATGAATTTTTCTCAGTGTTCGGCGGACCGCATCCGACGTTTTTCCCCTCGATGATCGAAGAAGAGGGCGTAGACGCGATCTGCCAGGGGGAGGGCGAGGAGGCCTTTATGGAGTATCTCGACGCCGCCCAGAACGGGAAGGATACAACTATTATAAATAACTTCTGGGTAAAGAAGGACGGGAAAATCCACAAAAATCCCTGTCGCCCTCTACGTCAAGATTTGGATGGACTCGCCTTACCCGCACGGTGGATCTTTAACAACTACAGGGACATCCGTGAGGCGAAGATCCACAGCTTTATGGCGGGGAGGGGCTGTCCCTTCAACTGCATCTACTGCTTCAACGCCGAGTTCAAAAAGATGTTCGCCGGACAGCGTTTCGTCAGGACGCGGTCGGTCCAGCGCGTGATAGAAGAAGTGTTAGAGGTTCAGCGCAACACGCCTTTTGAGATTGCGCGCTTCGAAGATGACACCTTCAATACAGACAAGGAATGGCTCCGGGAGTTTTCACAGGAGTTCCGGAAAACCGGTCTTAAGCTCATCTGCACCGGAATCTGGGCGGGTTTTGTGGATGAAGAGGTGGTCCAACTGCTGAAAGACGCCAATTGCATATCGGTGAGCTTCGGTATTGAGGCCGGATCCGGGCGGGTGCGCCGCGACATCCTTGAACGCAAGATGACAGATGAACAGATTATCACAACCGCCCGGCTCTTCCGGAAGTACGGCATCTTCTACGTGACGGAAAACATCATGGCAATCCCGGACACAACGCTTGAAGACGACCTTAAAACCCTGGAGATCAACATCAAGTGCAAGACGCGCTATCCTGTCGTGAGCATCATGCAGCCCTATCCGGGGACAAAGATCTACCAGCTCGCGATGCAACACAAGCTGTTGGAGGAAAACATTGTCGAGAACCTGCCCATCTCTTTCTACGACAAGACAATCTTCAATATCGACCATAAGCGCGAGCGGGAAAACCTTCAGAAGCTATTCGCTATCGTGGTCCGGTTTCCCTCGCTCTTCAAGTACATCCGCAGCCTGATCGCGTTGCCTCTTGGGCCTTTATACTCGTTTTTCTACAATACGTTCAAGGGTTACGTGGGGGCATTTGAATACTCGTATGCCCGGCGGTCGTTGCGGGAGTATATCTGCCTCTTAAGGCGTTACGTCACATCCTGACACTTTATGTCTATAAAATTAAAAATTTACTAATGGGCTTTTAATCAGTAGCCCATCTAAATCTTATTAGTTTATTCTTGTCTAAAACATCATTCGACATCTTATCAATTGTCTTTCTTTAATAAGTCTTTTACGCGGATATTCGGGATTATAGCTGAAATATGTAGTTAACGTGCTGTATTCGTAATCTGCATCGCCATCTGGAACATTTTCATGATCAAATGTATATGCGGCTATCATCTGATGATTAGTCACATATTCAGCCATGAAATCAGTAATTTCGGGAAAGCTAAAGTAAGCGCTAACCCATGTATCACTCCATTTTCTACAAACACCTTTGATGCTTTTTATATCATCAATTTTTATCTCCTTCACAGATGACTCCACAGCAAAAAATTCAGGGTCATATTTTTGTTTTTTAATCCTTACCAATTCACCTATGAAAAAAACCGGTCCACCATGTAAATTATCTTCTAAATATGAATCCCATTTGCTAAGGCTCTCTCTACTCTTATTGCATGAATTAACTAACTGGTCGGTCACAATATATCCATCTAATACTTTACCATTTTTAAGATTTATTTTAACGCCATAAATGCCTTCCGTGATACCAGCTGCGGCCATGTGAGGCATCACTATAAACATGATTAATAAGAAATAAATTACTCTCATTTTTGATTTCATATCCGAGCTACCATAACTCCTGCTTTTGAGATTATATTTTGAATATCTTGAACAGAGTAACTTTTTTTAGCTGTAATATGAAAAATAGGTATTCCCGCTGCTTTTAAGGTGTTGTCAATAAATTGGTCTCTTTCTTGTCTATTAGATTTATTGTGGGTACTATCGTCTAGTTCAATAATGAATTGAACGTTGAGAGTTGCTGGGTCGCATGCAACAAAATCAACATGCTTGCTCTGGATTCTATTGAAAGCGTTTTGCCAACTGCTTTTATTCATACTGCCTTTTACCTTTACAATGTCTGATAAACGAACTTTTCCCATTATTCGGTATTGTCCGTTAACAGTTTGTTCAAGCACGCCTAAAAAAGATCGTTCAGCAGGAGTAAATAAAGATTGTTTTTCATATGGATAGTTCTGTGGTTCAGGTTTCTTTTTATTAAGAATTGTCTTGATAATAGAAGCAGTGACTAAAAGAATAATGATAACAAATATAATGAAGTAAATAGTCGTTCCTGAAATATTCATAACATATTGATATAATTATTTGATTAGCGAAAGAATATGTGATATAAATGCCGGAAATATCAGAAAGGGAGCTAAAAACCGGCAAATTTATGCGACCGAAA
>Ga0153915_10006024_pt1 | contig 11330 bp, 12 predicted proteins | sample Opewatmetagenome_2_FD_107003 | JGI IMG/M metagenome (GOLD analysis project Ga0153915, IMG submission 107003) | Freshwater wetland microbial communities from Ohio, USA - Open water 3 Core 3 Depth 3 metaG | ecosystem: Environmental > Aquatic > Freshwater > Wetlands | place: USA: Ohio, Lake Erie...
GAGATGTCGCTCCGCGAGTTCGAAGATTTTGTCTATAAGGGCTGTCTGGTCCACGAGCCTGATCCAATCAAGGCCTGGAAGAAAATCTCTAAAGAGCAGCAGCGGGTGGTGGACTGGCTGAATAAGGCCAAGAAAATTCACGTCGTCGGCCCGGATACCGACCTCAAGCTCGAAGTTACAGGCCGGAAATGGATCAACTGCGACGGGCACGAGAACTTCCCCGATGGTGAGATCTTTACTGGCCCCATCGAGGACAGCGTGAACGGGCATATCAGATATACTTATCCTGCCTGCGTTTATGGCCGGGAGGTGGAGGATGTTAGATTGCAGTTCAAGGACGGGAAAGTGATCAAGGCTACGGCGGCTAAGAATGAGGAGTTCCTGTTGAAGATGCTGAAGACCGATAAAGGGGCCCCCTATGTGGGAGAGTTCTCCTTCGGCACCAATTCGGGGATCCAGCGGTTTACCAAGAACATCCTCTTCGATGAAAAGATCGGCGGGACGATTCACCTGGCTGTGGGGAAGGGTTATCCTGAGTCAGGGAGCAAGAACAAGTCCGCCATTCATTGGGATATGGTCTGCGACCTCCGCCACGGTGGAGAAGTGCGTGTAGACGGGACTCTCTTCCTTAAGGACGGGAAGATCCTGGTCTAATTCAGGGTTTCGTTACAGTCCCTATGATGGGCTGTCCCGGCGGTTTGGTGGTCGTCCTGCATGGTGTCTTGCTATGGCGGGAACGCCGCCGTTGTAGACGCCTGGCTAACCAATAGACGTCCTAGCTGTCTGTTTTCACCCACAGCGTCTCTCCGTCGGTAATGAATTCGATGGTGCCGTCCTGATCTGTGCGATAAACGTTGCCCTCGCCCAACCCGTCGGTCAATCTCTCCATTACTTCAGCGCTGGGATGGCCAAAGGGATTATCTGCTCCGACGCAAATCACCGCCACTTCGGGGTCAACCGCAGCCAGAAACTGTTGAGAAGTAGAGGTCTTGCTGCCGTGATGGGCTACCTTAAGCACAGTGCTTTTCAAATTAGCTCGCTGCCCGATAAGTTCGAATTCAACTTCTTCTCCAATGTCGGCAGTAAACAGGAAACTGACCTGGCCCCAGCTCAGCCTCAGTACCACTCCGTTGTTATCCACATCATCGCTGGTCCCCTCCCATAGGCTCTCCGGCGGATTCAGCACTTCCATCTCGATTCCGTTGCCCAAATCAATCTCCTGCCACGCCTGGGCTGTATCCTGCTTTATTCGCTTCTCTTCAACAAGATTGCACCATTCCTGATAGACAGAGGAGTTGTAAGATACTCCAGGGTCAAGCACCTGCTTCACTTTATATCTTTGGATTACATCTATCAGGCCCGTGATATGGTCGGCTTGAGGTTGAGTGCAGATCACGAGGTCTATGGTCCTATCCCAGAAGGGGAGCTTCTCACCCAGCTCCGAATTGATTTTCTGGGGGTCAGGACCGCCGTCGATGAGTATGTCCTGACCATTGGGCGTTTGAATCAGGATGGCATCGCCCTGTCCCACATCGAGAAAACTCACATGAAGCTTGTCATCAGGCGTGGTCAGAGCCACAGACCACACCAGGATAGCTGCTACCAAAAGGGGAAGAACAAGCCATTTCGGAGAAAAACCGAGGTGGGGCTTAGGAATATCTTGAACGGCCTTCTTTATTCCTGAAGTCAGCCTGGAAGAGAAATCAGCCAGTTGGGTTCGGTAGTTAAGGGATGCTATGACTCCAGCCAGTATAGCATAGTACCCCCAGATATGCCAGGTGGAAATAGTGGCTACCTCTAATGAAGAGTAGGGCAAGGCATCAAAGCCTTGAACTAGAAAAACGAAATAGCTGAGAAAAAGCCAGGCCAGCCAGCCCAGTACTTGAGCAGCAAGCAGAGCGAAGAGTCCCACGAAGGCGACCAACGCTGACGTGACTATGATAAATGGCAAAGCAGGCAGAGAGAAGAAGGTCGCCGGCAGGCCGACCAGAGAGACTATACCGAAGTTGTAAGCTATAAGTGGCGCAACTGCCACGATAGCCGCCAGGGTTGCGGCAAAGCCATCAGTTATTACGCTGGCTGTGGGCACAATTTTTTCCCTGTTTTTGAACAAGAGAGCGACGCCTTTTCTACCCCAAGCCTGGAAGTAGGGATAAAGGAGAATAAGCCCGGCCATGGCCAAAAAGCTGAGCTGAAAAGAGACGCTCCACTATAGCTGAGGCTGGATTGCCACCATCACTGCGGCGGCAAAAGCCAGGGCAATGATGGCGCTGCCCTGCCTACCCAGGTACATAGCTACCAAAAACAGGCTTCCCATGATTGCCGCTCGAATTACCGGCGGATTCATCCCGGCGAGCAGGGTATAGAGCCAGGTAAACGCGAGGGCCAACCAGATGTATAGGGAGCGCTGCCGACCAAATAACAGGATGCCCAGGCTAAGGAACATGGCAATGACGATGCTGATATTCAAGCCTGAGATGGCTAATATATGTGCTGTTCCCGTCCTGGAAAAGGCGCTGTTGAGAGAATCAGGTATGTTGCCTCTCAGTCCCAGCAGAATACCCTGCGCCAACGAGCCTTGTGGTTCGGGCAAGGCCCTTGCCAGGGAGGCGGCGAGGCGCTCCCTTAGAGAGTAAATCCACTGCAAAGGTGGAATGCCCTGGCCACGGTCTAGAAGCTCCGCCAAGGGATAATAGATGACCGAATAGATTCCCTCGTGTGCCAGGTAGGTTCTATAATCAAAATTCTCAGATTGAGAAGGGGTTTCCAGTTCGCCAGTCACCTTCAACACGTCTCCATAATGATAGGCGGGGTAGCGGGGCACTCGAATCAAGGCTCTTCCTGATACCTCTTTGTTTTCGCCACCCACAACTATTTCGCTGGCGGAAAATGTGAGCAGGCAATACCTATCCCGAATGTCGGGCTCCTCTGCCACCATGCCTCGAATCTCCACCATTCCCTTATCGTTGTAGAAGCGAAGGGAATGCTCATCTGCAGGAGGGAAGAGTGACGGGTGGCGGATGACGCCTCCAAAGATGGCCAGGAGGCATAACCCGGTTACTATCAAGGTCTTCTTGCTGCCAGGGAGGAAAGGAACAAGCGCGAAGGGGACAAGTCCCAAAAACAGGACCAGCCAGGGCAGGCCAATCTTGGAACCCAGGAATACCCCGGCCACCCACGCACAGCTAACATAGAGAAGCCACATGGAAGCGCTTCCAATCCCCTACGACTATGTAGTGACCTAGTTTACCAGTTTACGTTGACAGATTGCTACGGACAGAATACAGTTTTGCTGGGCAATACAGTAATATGGGTCAGAGCCTCAAGAATGACTAGATGAAGAAAAAGGACCTTCTCTGGCTTCTCGCGTATCCTGTCTACCAGACCATCGGCACGTTCAGGCATGAGGGAAGCCATGCCCTTGCAGCAATGGCAGAGGGAGCTGAGGTCACCCAGTTCGTATGCTGGCCCACCTTCAACCCAGGCCGATTCTATTGGGGGTATGCAAGTTGGGAAGGCTCCACGACCTGGCTCACCACGGCCGCCCCGTACTTCTGTGACTTGCTCATATTCTTGGTTGCCTTCTTGATTATTCTCGAAGCTAAACCCCGGCGCAGATGGTTGTGGCTCAATATCTTGATAATTGGGATGCTATCATGTCTGGTAAACAGTGCCTACAACTACTTTGGTGGGTTGGCCGGGAGCTTCAATGATGTCGGCGAACTACTGTGGCAGCTCAATCCCGTTGCCGTTCACTTATACTTCGCTCTCACGTTACTGTTCTACGCTTGGGGGGTATACCACTGCTATTTTCGTAAGAAAACGTGGCATCCAGAATAGGAGTCAGACGCGGCGTTTCTGGGCCCCTGACGAGTGACCGACTGTTCCGGTTTTGCTATGCCCTGAGTAGGCGAAATGGGTAAGTCCAGCGGACAAGGCCGGCCAATGCAGGCCAATCTTGGAACCCCAAAATACCCCGGCGACCCAGGCACAGCTAACATAGAGAAGCCACACATGTGAATCATATCGGAGCAAGGACGGCCAGCTTATCCCCATGGTAAAATGGAATCGTATTAAGGATGCAGCAAGTGCTATAGTCATAACTGCTTGGGGAAGGACACCTTTGCCTGGTATAGAGGGGGGAGATGAGAAGTTTTGAAGGTTGGTCATGACCCGATGAGTATTTTTGAGTGTAATGCCGGTAAAGAGCTAATGGTGCGACTCAAGTATGATGCAGACCTGGTCCAATCCATAGCTGAGCTTGCCAGGAGTAAGGGAGTTGAGGCGGGAAGCTTTGCGGCAATCGGCGCCTTGAAAAGTGCCAGGCTCGGCTATTATGACCAGAGTAGTCACGAATATCGAGAGATAAAGATTGATTCGCCTTGCGAGCTAGCAAGTTGTACAGGAAATATCTCGTTGAAGGATGGGGAGCCCTTCGCCCATATACACGTAGTGCTTGCCGACGAAGCAGGGAATACTAAAGCTGGCCATCTGTTGGAGGGAATCGTCTTCGCCGCTGAAGTGCACTTGCGTCAATTAAAAGGCCCCAGGCTGGAACGAAAATATGATGAAGCCACCGGCCTTTCGCTTTGGGAAGTGGAGTAAAGCTTTCTTCCGCAGACAAATATCCCGCGGCAATCTCTCTTCACACCGAGGGATTGCTTTGGCTGATTTCCACAGCCTCGCAATGACTAGGGCAGAAGGTACCTTGGACGAGCCTTCTCAAGAGTCCTGCAAATCACTATCGCTTATCCCTGTGATAAAATGGGATTGTCGTGTTGATTCTGCGAGTCCTACGAAGGAGGTTACAGAAATGTGCAAGTCAGAAAGTAAAAAGGTATGCGAGCACCCGGAGAAGCTGAAGGGCAAGCCAGGAGAATGCAGTCCTGAACAAATCAAAGAATGCCACGGCAAGGTTGCAGAACATCCCTGTGTGAAAAAGAAGTAGCCCAGCCAGCGGATTTGGAGGGGCATTCCATGCAAAAGGGCACAATAAAACGACTAATTGCAGACCGTGGTTTTGGGTTCATCAAGACCGAGCGGGAAGAAGACCTCTTCTTTGGCCGTAACCAACTTCAAGGGGTGGACTATGGTTCCCTTAGAGAAGGGCAAAAAGTCGAATTTGAGGTTACACGGGACCCCAACGGGCACCTCCACGCAATCAGGGTGAGGCTTCCTCAGCCTGAAGGCGAATAGCGGCAAGTCCTGCAGCGGATTTGGAGACAAAGCCTCAGGCTATCCTCGAAGCTCATGTTTCTTGTGGGTTGTCTATCAGACTGCTATAATCTCGCAAAGGGAATTGCGTTTACTAGGAGGCAGATGGCTCAGAAGAAAGCAGCTAAAAAGACAGGAAAGAATGCGCGGAAGAAATCCGCGGAATATCTTCGGAAGGGCCCGAAGAAGTGATGAGATAAGGGCCGATTTATCTGCAATCTTGAGCGGATTCTATTTCATCGTTGCCCTGCAGATAGCAGGGGAATAAAATGAAAGTAATCCAGCCAGCAGATTTGGCTGGGTAGTAAAACAGATAAGGAGGTCAGACATGTTATTCGTGAGTCTTCTATCACCAGAAGGAAAAGGCAAAGAGGCTATCGCCTATTTGAAGAAACTCAAGGCCCCGCGCGGAATCACGATCCACGATGTTTATGTTACCTTTGGCACATATGATGGCGTAGTTGTTTTTGAAGCATCTGATCCCAAGAAGGCCATGAGCTTCGTGATGGACGTAGGAATTGAGACAGGTTACCTTGTCGAAACCTTAGGCGCTGTTCCCGTCAAAGAAATATAAGCAATTCAATGTTTCACTGACGATTGGCGGAGCCAAGAAAAGCGGATTTGGTGGGGAGCTTCGCGGTCATAATCTAGCTGAGGGATATTGGTAGGACGAATAGTCTTCTCTCGTTCGGTGTCCTTCTTCTTCAGCGTACTGACCTGATGGTCCGCATCAAGTGCCTTGAGCGCTAGTAACCCCCGATAACATTCCTTCGAGATAACATGTCGTAGTGAGAGTTGTTGTTTTGGAGGGCCCTGTAAACCGTCGTGTAGCTCACCGCTGAGCCATGACGTTGCCGAAACTGGGCTATGTTTATGTTATGGGACTTTGCCTTCGCCTGTCCAGCATTACCTGTTCCGTAGTGCTGGGGAATTAGCCCCATGTTGACCGAGTGGTGAGTCACTCCGTCCACGCCGCCGGAGGTTGTGGTCCAACTGGAATGAGCCACAGCGCTATTCGCGCTTTCATAGCGCCTGGAAAGCCACTCCATATCTATAGTGTGATGAATCACCCTTTGTGTTCCGGTGGATGTGTCAGAGAGACCATTACCATATTTGTAACGACGGGAAAGACTCTGCATATCCCTGGTGCGTTTTGCCGTGCCCTCTTGCGTGTCATGCCTACCCTTACGAACTGAAGAGTTGGCTTCAAAGCTACGGCTGCCTGTAATTTGTCCAAGAATAGGACATTCCTCACTTAAGCCAGGGCGCTTTGCCGGGCCGGGGGTACCAGATTTGCCATCGGCATCGTGGCTTAAGACACTGCTGTGGGCCAGATAATAGTGGACCATTTCTTGGAGGCGCTTATCGCGACTGGCCTCGAGCCTTCTGGATAAATGCCGCGCGACAAGTATAAACGCCACACCGAACGGCGTGGTGAAAGGTTCAGGGGCAAATATCAAAGCAATGCCCAGGTGCTTCAAAAACCTGATGTGAGTACTAGCTCCAATCATGTCAGCCCACAAAAGCACGTCCCCGCCAGTCTCTATCCCTCGGGTTATGGTGACTGGCGGGATAAGCAAATTGCCAAGCTACTTTGCAGATGTGCTTATAGAAGTCTAGTGCGTCTACAAAGTGTTGTCAATAGGTTATGGCTATATATTTCAAAAAATGCTGCTCTTTTCTGTAAGCACACAAGAATGCCAGCGGACAAAATCATTTGAGGGATGGTGCTGGACGGCAATGTGTAGCCAGCCAGTAGATTTGCAGAAGGCTGTTCGGTTATCATGAAAGAGTCGAGCAATATTGTCTAGAAAGACGGAGGTGAAAGGAATGCAGCAAAAGAAGCTACAGAAGCTTGCGGGCCAAGCCACTAGATTAGTTGATTTAGCTGACTATCAAGAAGGTTCTGTGGTTAGTAGAACGATAATTGACAAGAAAACGGGTACAGTTACCTTTTTTGCCTTTGCCGAAGGACAGGGCCTGAGTGAGCATACGGCACCATTTGATGCCCTGGTTTACCTACTCGAAGGCGAAGCGGAAGTTGTCATCTCCGGCAAACCTGTTCATCTGAAAAGTGGTGAGATGGTCATAATGCCAGCTAATCACCCGCACGCTCTGAAGGCGACAAAGAATTTCAAGATGATTCTCACGATGATACGGTCCTGATGTCGAACTTGACATAAAAAATCAAACAAAGATGGCAACGTCTCCTGCCAAAGTTAAGGAATAATGGTGCCTTAATCTGAAACCGTTATGAAATCCTTTATGTTTTCAAATGTCGCTTCACCGATGCCGCTTACCTTAAGCAGGTCTTCGATTCTTTGGAAATGGCCGTTTGCACTGCGATAATCTACAATTCTTTCGGCCAGTGTCTCACCTATGCCGGGCAGGGCGTCTAGGAGCCAGAGCTCGGCCCGGTTGATGTCTATCTTCTGGAGGGAGGCTGTTTCGCCTGCTTGTGGAACGTAAAGCTCGATATGGCTGAGGTCGGCACCGGGTTCAACACCGGCATCCAGAAGAAGAGCCTGTATGGTGTCATCTTCTTGCCAAGGATAGATGCCAGGGTTAGCCACAGCGCCACCAATGTAAAGCTCGCCGTTTTGCTCTGGAGGCTCTGTTTGAGATAGGACGATCTCCACAGGCTGGTTTCGGCTGTGCTGCACTGCCAGCATGATGCCGCCGGCTATTGCGGCGATAAGCAGGAAGACTGTTATGAATAGGTAAAGTCTATCACCACGGTTCATGACATAGCTCCTTTCTCAGTAAATAGGGTCATAGATGATATTCTACAACAAAATCGCTTTCGCCAGCCTGGGCCAAAGAGGACCCCATGATGGCTCCTCTTTATTTTGAAGGAGCCTCTTCTTCTAGCAGATTCAGCTTGGTGGGAAACGGGTTTTGGCGCTGCCTCTCTTGACTTTGCTATTAGCATACACATACAATCTCATAATACAACTGAATGTTCAGTTAAAGGAGGGAAAGAATGGACATGTGGCTGGTTTTGTATTGGACGGGACCTATTGGCGTCGGCATTTTCCTGGTGTGCTTGGGGGGCATGATCTACCTACTCACCAAAGCTGACGAGGTAGGTAAGCGCGCGAAGGCATTTGCCCAGGAAAAAGGACTCGACAAGAAGAAGTAGTAGCTACGGTCTTCTAGCAACTCGAATCTTTACTGCTGGCGTTTCGCCTCTTGTCGCTGCGAGCACTCGCAAAGCGCGGTAATTCTGTTGCCTAAATTCTAAATCCGAATTTCTGAACTCCAGACAAATCCGAACATCAAACGCCTTGAGCATAGGTAACTTCTGCTTCGATCTCATTCAGGATTTCGTGCTCGCGATTTTGGAGAACGCATCTGCTTTTGCTGCCAAGCTCTCCAAGTATCTGTAAAAGTAGACTTTCAACTCCGTTACAATGTTGCCTGTGATGTGATCACCCTCCTTCTTACTGCAGATTGCCTCTGACCTCTGAAAACTACAGCATCAGCTTCTGTCGGGTGTCGTCCTGGGAGACAGCGTCACAATTGTGAACTGGATACATGTCATCTCTCGTCTTGCGCAGCAGCAATGCCGTTTCAGTGAAGGGATAGCCTGGGTGGTCCTTTGTCAGCTGTTTCCTCATAAAGAGTTCAACCTCTATCAACCCTGTCGGGTCTTAGCCATAATATTTCCCCGAATCGACTAGCTGGGCTCCTCATCATGCACCGCATACATCGTGATCGTTGTCGTCGCACTCGCTGAACAGTTGGTAGCTTCAGTTTAGCTTACGGTTGTCTCGTTATGAACAAGGTTGCTATCAGCAGGCGAGGCGCTGGTACCGGACACCGCTGAGGCAGATGACCCGGCTGGTATCATTACTAGCACTAACAGGGCAATTGGAAGGGCTAGCCTCCTCATCTTCACTACCTCCTTGTCATCATATGCCCTTTTGGGCTGAAACAGAATAGTTCCCAACGATAAACCATCCCCCTGAGTAGCTATATCAATTTGGCAAGACCGAAAGCCTTTTGCAGTCTGACCAGTATCAGGCCTACAGAGGTATGAGAGAGTTCATGTAGGCTTCATGGAGAGTACACGGAGGGTTCATAATGGTAATGGTACCATTGAACTACCGACCTGACGTTTTTGTGAATTTTGCGTTACAATATATACAGGATAGAACATTAAGGAGGACGATGATGGACAAACGAAGAACATTTTTAGTCAGTATCTTGATAGGAGCCATGTTACTAACAACAGGAGTTGTGTCGATGGTAGGTTGCACAGATTCACCTGCGGAAACCGCGAACGTCCGGTTTCTGTTGAGTGACGATGACAGTGAAGTCACCGCCGTCGGTGATTTTGAATCAGTAGTTATTACTGTCAGCAAGATCGGTTTTCACCAGGGTGATGAATCTGGAAACTGGACTGAGCCGGAGAATTACGTGTCCTGGACTGGTGACCTCCTAGATCTCATCGGGACGAACGCTACCGTGATCTGGAATGGATACATTGAGCCGGGTTATTACACCAAAGCTTTCATTTATGTGAGTAATGTTACTGGAAATCTAACTCAGGAAGCCGGCGGTGGTCAGGCCGATATCCGGATCCCTTCAGACAAACTTCAGATTACAGTACCCTTTACTGCCACCGCAGGTGGTGCGATCGTGGACTATGTCTTTGATATCACCATCATCGAGGCCGGAAAGAGTGGACAGTACCTAATAATGCCACAAGTCGGTGAAAGTGGACCGGACAAGGAATATCGCGAGGTAGACGCGGATGGTTCAGGCGGAGAGGCCGAGTTCAAAGGAACCATCCTGACAATCGCCGACAGCATCTGGACAGTGAGCCTAGGGGACGAGGTATGGTCAGTCAACGTTACGGAGGCTGAAATTGAGGGGACGCCTGCGGTAGGACTCAAAGCTGAGATTGAAGGTACGGTTGGTGAAGGTGACATTATCTTAGCCAGCGAGGTGGAAGTGGAAGAACTTGAAGAAGTTGAAGAGGCTGTGAACGGTGAAGAGGAAGATGTTGAGGGTGTTATCACGGCGATAGATGCGGGCAATCACACGGTCACGATTATGATAGAGGAAGAGGAAGACATCGTGCTCGAGGTGACTCCGGATACCAAGATAGAAATCGAGGATGAGGGCACAGCTACTTTTGCCGACCTTGAGCTGGGTCTGCAGGTAGACGCGAAGTATGATGCAATCAGCTTAGAGGCTCTGGAAATCCAGGTTAATGACGGGGGAGAAGAAGGGGATGAGGACTGAGATAGTATTATGAGTCTTTGTGCAATTCGGCAAATTGCACAATCGTCAGAGATGTTGGGCAACAAGACAGCAAAAAGTAGTACGCTACGAGCATGATTGGGAGGATGACTGCAGCAAATAACCTCCTCATTCCACTCTCTCTTGGATGAATTATACCATTGGCCATTGTTAACTGGAAGACCTTGTGCCGGGCGACCACATGAGTAACACTAGCCTGAGGATTTGGGGAATACTTTCTCGATATAGTCTGCGGGAGTAGGATAAGCAGGGAGTGGCGCTGGGTTTCTGAGGAAGCGTGCTTTAAATTGCCTGCCCAACGTCTCGGTGCTAAAATCCCTATATGGCAAAGGGTTCCAGCGTGATAGCTGTCAATCGCAAAGCTTACCACAACTACCATATCCAGGAGACGCTTGAGGCAGGGATCGTTCTCAAGGGTTCTGAGATTAAATCCATCAGGGAAGGCAAGGTAAACCTGAGTGATGCCTATGCCAAACCGGAAAATGGCGAGCTGTGGCTTCATAACAGTCACATTGCCTCCTATGATGCTGCCAGCTATAACACTCATGAGCCGACCAGGCCTCGCAAGCTTCTTCTGCATAGAAAAGAAATTAACAGCCTTGCGGGCAAGGTAGTGCAGAAGGGTTTGACTTTGGTGCCTCTTAAGCTGTATATTAAACATGGGGTGGCTAAATTGGAACTGGGGGTGGCCAGAGGGAAGAAAGTCTACGATAAAAAGGAAGCTATTGCCCGTCGAGATGCGGACAGGGAAATGGAGCGGGCAATGAAGCGGAGAAGGAGGTGATGGGAGAGGAGGTCAAAGTAATACGGGGGCGCGTGGGTTCGACAGGGGGAGGCCCACAGAA
>Ga0153915_10006025_pt1 | contig 11329 bp, 7 predicted proteins | sample Opewatmetagenome_2_FD_107003 | JGI IMG/M metagenome (GOLD analysis project Ga0153915, IMG submission 107003) | Freshwater wetland microbial communities from Ohio, USA - Open water 3 Core 3 Depth 3 metaG | ecosystem: Environmental > Aquatic > Freshwater > Wetlands | place: USA: Ohio, Lake Erie...
GGAAGGAAATTTAGCTAGAATTTCTTGCCAATGCATCTTTGCAATACCTTTCGATCTGATTGGTAACCTGTGTACAGGTAAAGTGTTGTTTTGCCCTCGAATAACCCTCTGTTCCTAATTGACAGCGAAGAGGAGCATCATCTAAGAGCTTGATCATCGCATGCTGTAACATCGTCGAGTTCCCTGGCTCAACAAGAATACCCGTTTTTTGATCGATCACGATATCCGTTAGTCCCCCATGAGAGGAGGCAATCACCGGCTTACTGGCTGCCATCGCTTCGACTGCCACCTGTCCGAATGGCTCAGCCCAGAGCGATGGCACAACGGAAAACAAGCAATGAGAAAAGGCTTTCATCACGAAATCATGAGGCGCGTTCTTTATAACCACCACTCCGTCAGGATAACTCGCGGGTGAGTCAGGCCATTCTGTCCCTATCAACACCAGTTTTGCTCGATTTTCCAGACCCTTATAAGCATCTAACAGGATTTGCAAGCCTTTTGTTTTTCTAAGCGCTCCGACATACAGGATAAAATCATCGTTCTCCGGCAAACCGGTGGGGAGGGTACGATCCGGTTGTGGCTTGAAGATATCGTCGGGAACCGGGGCTGGTATCACATGAATCGAGGCCGGAGGGATCTTGTTAGAAAGTTGAATAGCTTCTGCAACAAACTGGCTGATAGGAAAATGTTGATCCACTAGCCCGTGGTAGTGGCTGAAGAGCCTGAATGAGGTATTAATCGCTACACCTTTTAATAAACCGTAATGATCTGCTGTGCATGGATAGCATTTATATATTCCCGGTCCCGTGCAGATACCGTCGTTGATGAATAAGGTTCGTTTGGGGCAGACAAATGCATAGTCATGATGCCTTACGAAGAGCTTTGCGTTGGAGCGGGTTTTGATAGGCAAATAGGAATAGAGGATCCAGCCGGATGCGATTACAATTTGGGGTTTTTCTCTACGGATAATCTCCAGCAATTTATTTAGGATGAGTGGATCTGGTGCGGTAGGATGAAACCTACGCTGAGGGTCACTGGAAAGAGATGGAAATTTTTGGGCTAATCCTATCAACCGATAAACCTTAACGCCTTGATCCATTTCAAAATGGGGTGCCCCCTCATGCCAAACGGTCGCGATAGAAACCTGATGCCCGCGCGCGGCTAATTCGGCAGCAATCATTTGAACGTGCCTCTCGAGGCCTCCGATGTGAGGGGGATAAAAATCAGATAACCAAAGAATACGCATCCAACGGCCTATTTTGAACGCGATGACAAAACTGTCTCAAATATTCTCAGCGTTTCACGCGCAATGTTGTCCCAATCGTAATGGCTCAGATCTACTTCCACACGGCGAGGAAGACATGCGATCTCAACAATCTGATCCGCTAGCGTTAACGGAGAGGAATCTTGAAGCGGGAAGATAGCCTGTGGAATTCGAAGTGCCAATTCGGTGAATGGGGAACGAGCGCTGCAAACTACCCGGCAGCCAGCGGCTATGGCTTCGATCGAGGTCATAGGAAAGGATTCCGCTTCCGACATCATCACAAGTACCTGTGCGCTCCGGTACCACCGGTATAACATATCATTGGGCACATCTTTCATGAATACCACGCGATCATCCAGCTCCATTTGCCTCGTCTGCTGAATTAAATTTTCTTCTTCATGCCCTTTACCAATAATATAGAGCCGGAAATCCTTTGGTAGATGGCTTAATGATGCAATCGCTAGATTTACTCGCTTATACTTCTCCAACCGTCCGACATACAGCAAAGCCGGCGCAGGAAGATCAAGCGGCTGAGCAGAGCGCAAGGCAACCAGGTCAATCCCATCAGGGACGATCTCTGTTCTTTCTTTGGCAACCTTCAAATGAGCACATACCAGCTCCTGTTCGAACTCAGAAGCGCAGATTACTTCCTGAGCGCGGCGCAGAGCCCAGCGTCCAAATGGTCGATAAATTGGGTGAATCAAATTGGCTTGCACGCTGTGACCCTGTCCATGATAGTGAGTAGAAGCTACCAGCCGGTCGCTGTAGGCGACACTAGCCCACAGGAGGGGCATGGCGTGGTAGTTGTGGGCATTAACGATATCGTAGTCTTCCCGGTGAGCGAGAAGGTAGGATAACATCGACAACCCTACGTGGTACACATCTCCAGGAACCCGCTCCCTGAAACGACGGATCAGAACGCGGTTGGCTTCTTGCTTGTCTGGAAGCGTAGCGGTTGTATCCAATGTGAGCACTTCAACCTGGTGACCCCAAGCGGCTAACCGTTCGGCAATCGCCTGAACCAGGGTCTCTATCCCGCCCAGGTAGGGCATATAGTGTGGACTGATAAATCCGATCCTCATCATTTAGACAGACTCGAATAAACTGCGATAACGCACGGCGGTTTGTCCCCATGAAAGAGGATTATTAAAACGTTTCCCACGCCGATTTGTTACTCGCTTTAAATAGCGCCGTGTTACCATGAGGACGCCCAGCGGCTCTGCCGACGTGGAATTGGATAAGCCTGTCATCCGGACAGATATCCTTTTTAGATTGGCTTCCGCAAGGATGTGCTGGCGGGCCAGAGGCGTGCTGAGATAAAACCGACCAGATAACCCGCTGCCGTGATCCCCAAGCCAGCTACAATGGCGCTCGCCCGTAGCAGACCTGTTAGATCGCCTTTCAGAAATGCATCCTCAACCCCCCGCAGTATCCCCATAGGTAATGTCCGAGTAGTGTATTTCCGCTCGGTCTCCAGCCCTTGCCCAGCGCCAACGAAGTTAGCCACCATTGCTTTTGAGAGGCCTTCGGCATAGCAGCGCAACCGGTAATATTCCCAGGTCACGCGGTTAGCGGGTACGGAGTGGCGCACTCGTGCCTCGGGAATAAACCAGAATCGGCTTTGTGGAAATCTACGATTGACGCGGATGCAGAATTCGGTTTCTTCGCAGCTCAATGGGAGTTGGCTGCCTACTCGTCCCAGGCTATTGAGGAATCCGCCGGCAGAAGCAAACACCTCCCGGCGGAAAGACATATTGCAGCCCAGCATATTACGCACCTGTGCCATCGTTTCCGGGACACCCTTGTAGGAACAACCCACCACCCAGGCGAACTCATCCGGAAACCAGGCGGGCCGTTTTCCCAACCAGTAGGGCTCGACAAGCCCACCGACCCCGATCACGTGCCTGTCCTGGTAACCCATCAGCAGACGGGTGAGCCAGTCAGGCTGTGCGACGGCATCCTCGTCCATGAAGGCGACTACTTCTTTGCTGGCGAATTCGACACCAGTATTACGCGCTCCAGACAGGCCGCGTGGCCCATGATTCTCAAGCACAGTGATGCTCGGAAATTGAGTGCGTGCCATCTCCAGCAATGCTGCGTTATGGTCAATTACCAGGATGATCTCGCCCGCAGGGGTCTCCTGGCATTGGATCGAGGTCACTGCTGCCTTTAAGTTTTCCCAGCGCTCTTGGGTATAGGCGCAGATGATCACAGAAATATCAAGCGTCTTAGCCACTGGTCTTCCTCATACCCTAATTTCAGATTGCATATCTTTAATGCTCCTCAATCACCCCTTTTTGCACCCTTGATAACTTGATCTTCCGCGCTGCTTTTTTATCATGTCTTTTGAAGCGTTCGCGTATCATGGCACTTAAAATAGCCCAACCTGCCGAAAAAGCCTTGAGCTTGGCCTCGCCGTTGATGCGCTCTTGCTCGATGGATGCCACCTCCACCACCCGCAGCCCGTTGCTGATCGCCCGGATGTTGCTGATGATCGCGCCGGCCCAGCCGTCGATATCCAGCGCCAGGCTAGGGGCATAGCAGCGCCAGGTGGCGTTATAACCGTAGGTAATGTCGGTGTAGCGAGCGCCAAAAAGCAAATTGGCGGCGAACACCAGCGCCTTGTTCCCAATCTTCCGGTATAGCGGCATATCGAGCGTGCCTGCTCCCTGGACAAAACGCGTTCCCTTGACAAAATCGGCGCCCGATCGTAGCGCACCAATAAAAGCCGGTATCTCCTTGGGGTCCGTTGAGCCATCCGCATCCAGCGTGACGACAATGTCTCCGCGGGCTACCGCAAATCCGCTGCGCAGCGCCGCCCCTTTCCCGGGCTTTTGTTCCATGACAACTTTGATGCATGGAAGGAGATCAGTTGCTACCAGTACAGTGTCATCCGTTGAGCGTCCGTCGACCAGAATGACTTCATCGATCATATCCATTGGGAGATAAGGAAGGACATGGGGAAGATTCTCGGCCTCGTTTAAAGCTGGGATTACGACCGAAACAGTCGGCCTTCCCTGGCATCCGAAGCAGCCCCCTCCGGGGGGACAGGAGTTAGGTTTTGGGCGGGACATGGTCAGCAGGGCTTCTATACGCGCAAGCAGCTCGGACGGCTGAAATGGCTTGCGCAGGTAGTCGTTGGCGCCCATGCTGAAGGCACGCGCAGCATAATCTCCTGAAATCATTGCGGTCAGAAAAAGCACAGGAACGTCCGAATGCAAGCGCATTTGCCGGAATGTCTCCCAGCCGTCCATCTCCGGCATCATCACGTCCAGCACGACAGCGTCTGGCTCACCAGCTTCCACGCTCTGCACCGCCTCCTGACCGTTATAAACGATCCGGGTGTTATAACCCTCCAGGCGGAAGAGTATGTCCAGCAGATCACACGTATCCGGATCATCATCGACAATCAAGATGTTGCGGGAATCGGTCTCTTGTAACCCATTGACCTGATCCATATTTACCTCCTAATTCAACCTTACAGATCTACCAGCCACGATTTCCCTGCCTTTCACCCTTCCAACGAGAGTGATCAATTAATGACAAGGGTATGTGTGCAGCCAACAATATCCTGCCCTACATTGCGGTATATTGTCCGACGTCATACCTATTAATATTTATACGAGACGGGAGCAATATTGGACTTACAACGCTGTTCCCTTACGATGATACCGATAAACGAATCGTTGGTCTCCCTAACAATCGTTTTTAGCACTTGGTAAAGGTACGGTAAACAACAGCTCTTTAACATTCCAATTAAGGTTCACGTGAGCCTGATCGCTCTGCAGCTTCCCATAATCTGGGCAAGCAACACTTGGACAAAAATCTTTGGTTCGTGCAAGTTTTTCTATATTAACAACGCACATTATCCTATTTTGTTATGGTAAACAGGTAAATCTCTAATGAGAATTTAACTTACACGGCTGCTCAATCCCAACTTCGCCTCATCGAAATTAACAAAAAAACCGACCATACGGTCGGTTTCGCTCCTCGCTCCTGGATAACCTTGCCTGCCCCGTGAGACAGAGCAGCGACCAAACAGGTTATCTTCTCATCGCGCCCGTAAGCTAATCCCTCTCAGAGAGCATATTCCTCACGAGAGGCTATCATCAATCATTGTACAGTAGTCATTATAATAATTGTTAAATAATTGTCAATATGACTTTATTCCCAATTATTGTCCGAATTCGAGATAGGGAATATTGCATAGTTTCGTGATGCAAGAGCAGTTTAGAAACCCTCCAGCCTGCTCATATCCGCCACCCCATGCGCCAGGGCGGCAATGCGCTGCACCAACCCCAGCCGGTTCTGGCGCAATGCTGTATCTTCTGCCATGACCAGCACGTCATCGAAGTAGCGGTTGATGGCAGGGATCATGGGCAACAGTGCCTTTAAAAACACATCCGGCGACCCCAGCCGATCGTTATCGGCGCTGGCAGCCTCGGCTGCCAGAAGGGTGGCGTACAGATCATTCTCAGCCGGCTGGACGAAACGAGAGGATTCCAGCGGGTAGCGCTGTGCCTGGTCACGAGTGATGCGCACGCAGCGGGCATAAGCGGGCAGGATCGTATTCCAGTCGGGGCGTACTACCCAAGTAGCCAGCTCTTTGACAGCGCGCTCTGCCCACGCCGGGTTCCGGCCTTGTTCGACCAATACGGCATCCACCACGTCGTAGCGCCAGCCTTGCTCGAGCAGCAGGTTGCGCAGACGCTCAACTATGAAATCTAGACAAGCTAGTTGGCTCTCGGCGCTGGCTGGGATAGGCAGGTATACCGCGGCCAGCGCAAGCGCCTTCCCCAGGTCGAAGTACAAATCCCAGGCGATCAAATTCTGCACAAGGCCCAGGGTGGCGCGCCGCTGGGCAAATGGATCCTTGTTGCCGGTGGGGGCCAGCCCGGCAGCAAACAGACCAGCCAGGGTATCCAGACGGTCTGCCAGGCCGACAACCAACCCGGGCCGCTGGCTTGGCGTCGCATCGCCACCGAAACGCGGCAGGTAGTGCTCGAAGATGGCATCCGCCACAGATGCTGGTTCGCCGGAGCTCAGGGCGTAGTAGCGGCCCATCACCCCCTGCAGCGAGGTCATCTCCACCACCATATTAGTCGCCAGGTCGGCCTTGCACAGCTCGGCGGCGCGCCGGGTTATAACGCTCTCCTCGGGGCTGAGGCCTAGCAAGGGAGCCAGGTCGGCAACCAGATCGCGCACGCGCAGGCTCTTATCCAACATGGATCCAAGCTTCGTCTGGAAGGTGAGCGTCTTCAAGCGCGGCAGGTAATCGACGAGAGGGCGTTTGATGTCCTCTCGCACGAAGTAAGCCGCATCGGTGAAGCGGGCGCGAATGACGTGCTCGTTGCCTTCAATCACGCGCTCTAACCCGTAACCGTCGCCATTGCGTACAGCGATGAAATAGGGTAAAAGCGTGCGGGGTGCGATGTGCGTAGTGCGTTGGGTCTCTTCCGCACTTCGCACATCGAGGATCGGAAAATAGCGCTGGTGCTTCTTCATCACCGATATGAGCACATCGCGGGGAAGCTGCAAGTGGGAAGAGTCAAAGGAGCCGCGCAGCGCGGTTGGGGCCTCTATCAGGTTGGTCACTTCGTCCAGCAGGGACGGGTCGAGGGCGACCTCGCCGCCCACCTCGGCGGCCAGGGCCGTGATCTGTTCCTGGATGCTCTGGCAGCGCTGCGCCACGTCCAGGATAATCCCCTGAGCTTCCAGGCTTTTGAAATAAATCTGGGGGGATTGGACACGTATTTCCACCGCCTCACGGAAGCGCAGCCCGCGGGTGGTATCCCCCGATAACAACCCGGCATACTCAAAAGGCAGCACCTGCTCACCATACAAGGCCAGCAGCCAGCGGATGGGTCGGGAGAAAGCTACATTGGAACTGTTCCAGCGCATGGATTTATCGAAGCGAAGCGAGGCGATTAACCCCGGCAGCGCCCCGGATAGGACGTCGGGGGTAGGGCGCCCAGTTTGCCGCACGACGGCGACGACATAGCGCCCGCCATCCATCTCGCGTACCAGCAGCGCCTCTACTGCAAGCCCTTTGCTGCGGGCAAATCCCAGTGCGGCCGGGGTAGGGGCGCCATCGGGAGTATAAGCGCGTTCGGCGGGAGGGCCCTTGAAGAGTTGCTCGAGGTCAGCCTGGCGCGTAGCCAGATTCTCCACTGTCACGACCAGGCGGCGCGGCGTGCCCAGCAAGCGCACCTCGCCATGGTCTAGGCGTAGCTCATCCAAAAACGCGGGCAGCCGTGACCGGAGTTGCTCCAGAGCGGAATCTAGATCGGAGGCTGGTAGTTCTTCGGTGCCGATCTCTAAGAGAAGGGTTGAAGGTTGGAAAGTTGAAAGTTGCTCCACGATCTGCGACCGCAGGGTCGTAGAAAGGTTTGAAGGTTGGGGAATAACACTTTCAACCTCTAACTTGGAACTTTCCACTAACCAGGGGAACTCAAGTTGCTTGCGTTGCTCAATATACGCCTCCGCTACCCTGCGGGAGAGATCGCGCATGCGACCAAAGAAGGCCGCCCGCTCGGTGACGCCAATGGCACCACGCGTATCCAGCACGTTGAAGGTGTGCGAGCACTTGAGCACATAATCATGGGCGGGCAACACCAGCTTCTGCGCCAGGCAAGCTTCCGCTTCGGCTTCGAACAGGTCAAACATTTGACGCAAGCGGTCGACATCGGCGACCTCAAAATAATATTTGCTATGCTCCTGCTCAGCCTGCAGGTTCACGTCGCCGTCGGTTAGCGTGGGACTCCACTGGATCTCGCGGAAGCTGTTTACCCGTTGCAAGGCGATGGCGATGCGCTCCAAACCGTAGGTGATCTCCACGGAGACGGGATCGAGGACCTGCCCGCCAGCCTGCTGGAAGTAGGTGAACTGGGTAATCTCCTGCCCGTCCAACCAGACCTCCCAACCCAAACCCCAGGCGCCCAATGCCGGGGATTCCCAGTTGTCTTCCACGAAGCGGATATCGTGCTGGCGCGGGTCGATGCCCAACGCCTCCAACGATTTAAGGTAGATCTCCTGGGGGTTGCCGGGATCGGGTTTGAGGATGACCTGGAACTGGTAGTGCATCTGCATGCGGTTGGGATTCTCGCCGTAGCGCCCGTCGTCCGGGCGGATAGATGGCTCGACGTAGGCTACGTTCCAGGGCTCCGGGCCGAGCACGCGCAGGGCAGTGGCGGGGTTCATCGTACCCGCGCCTACCTGGGTATAGTATGGCTGCCAGATCAGGCACCCCTGGCGAGCCCAGAACTCCTGCAGGGAAAGTATGATGGATTGGAAATTCAGAGGTTCGGTCATAGAAAAAAAGGAAACGAGAATGCAGAATAGTGAGTAGTAATGGGCGGAGAAGAGAGTGTGCAAATTATAATCTTCAAAGGTCGGCAAATTTAAGATGGACGGCAGTCCAACTACCGTCCTGATCGACTCGATTTGGCTTCTTTAGAGGGATTAAACCTTATGGGATCAGCCAGTTGAAGGTCATGGCAAAACCCCACAGCAGGAAGAACAAAAAAACGAGCGTCGCAAGGGTGGAAAGTACAAAGGCAATAACCTTGATGGTATCGGTCGGCTTGGCGCCGCCCACCTTGCCGGTTTGCCCGTTGAGCAGCAGACGGTAGGCTTTCCCCCGGTAACGGTAAGTGCCCACCCAGAGGGGCAGCAGAGCCAGCTTGAAGGTCATCCCGCTCCAGCTTAACCCGCCGCTGCGCAGGTTACGTTGTTCACGCCCCAGCTGCACACGTCCGTACAACCCACGACGCATATCTTGAGCCACCTTCTCCCGTGCCTTCAATGAAGCTTCTGCCAGCGCGAGGTCGTAGGTCAGCGCCGTCCATCCTGCCAGGTATTCCGGCTCGAACTCGACCAGCTTTTTTAAGTTGAATGGCTCGATGCGGGCGATTTCCCTTTTGTCCATCTTGTGCATCCCGGGGACGAGAACATCGTCGAACATCTGAGATTCCTCGCCCTCCTGCACCACCCATTGCGGGCTACGCGAGTCGCCCTCGTTAACTTCGCAGGTCCAGTTCATCTGCAAGGTGCCGTCGAAAGTCCAGAATGGGTAATAAGCTGGACGCAAGCGCGAGGTCTGCGCCAGAGCCTTCAAATCATCAGGGATGAACCAGCCGCTCCCCAGCCAATTGCGAAAACGGCGCACGGCCTCTTTTTCGCCAAACTTTGCCGGCGCGATGACCTGCGGGTCCACCAACTCGGCTTTCTCAGCCGATTCGATCCATTGAGACGAGCCGCAATATGGGCAAACACTGGCAGTCTGCCCAGAAGGTAAGAGCACAACCGCTCCACATTGGGAGCAGCCAAGGCGATGCTGCGCCTCAGACCAGCGATGACCCAGCGTGGTCGGTAAGATAAAATCCAGCAACTGCTCGGCAGCCTCAGTGCTGCCCGCCGGTTTATCCCCAACTTCCTCAGCATAGCCGCAGGACGCGCAGACTAACCCCTCTTGATCGGGATTGTAGGTCGTGTGCCCGCCGCACTTTGGGCACACGAAGACCTGGGCGGCATGGGCTTCTTCCGGTTCGCTGCTAGCCTGCGGTTCGACGCCTTCCCCTTCTTGGAGCAAGCGGGAGCGATCCAGCTTCTCGGAAAGCAACACCAACCCACGGCGAGCGGCGGCGTTGCCTGGATCGGCTGCCAGGGCACCCTCCAGGTAATCGCGCTGTTCTTCCGGGTCATCGGTGGTGACCGAAAGCCACAGCCACGGGCGCGTATCCGTTGGCTTCATTTCGATGGCTTTGAGGAGCAGCGTACGTGCCTGTATGCAGTCGCCGCCCTTGGCAGTGGCGATGCCCGCGGTGACGATTTGCTCGTACTGAACCTCGTCGAAATCTATACGGCGAACATATTCCGGATTGTCCATACATATTTAGTATAACCGCAGTTATGTTTTGTAGAGCTTTCTATCTAGTAAGGTGTAAAACTCATCATCGCAGAGATGGCTACAGTGCAACACCCCATACCCCATTCTCGTGAATGTCCTGAATACAAACCTATTATGAGATTGTCGATCATTTATGGATTGTTTATAATATCTCCTCATGAAAGGGGATGTTTTTATGAGGAACACGCTAAGATGGCTTGTGATTTCATCGATCCTTTATCTGGTCAGCGCCGGTATCGGCACAATCATTGCCTTTCAACAGAACTTAACCGCCAATTTCGGCGGCTTCTTGAACGGCCAAGATATACTCAAAGACTTCTTGACCACCAATGGAACCGCTCTCTCAGCACCGTTGCCGTTTTTGATCCTTCAACTACTTTTTACGCTATTGGCGTTGAGGATGGGCTGGCAGGATTGGGGTGATTGGCCTGATCATCCTGGGGGCTATTTACACTTTCGCCCAATTGGGCGAGCCGATCCTTTTGAAATTGCTCACCCCCAGTGGGTTTGATCTCCTGCAGGCTATCATCTTCACGGTTAATGTGGTGACCTCTTTTCTAATATTGCTCCTGGGGATATTCGAATGGAGAGACAGGAGACGCCTAAATTGAACCAAATCACAGACCATGTCTATTGGCTTTCGCCGGATGAAACGACTGACCGCCCCGTCTTAGGTGTGGTCTCGGGTGAACACAGCACGCTGATCGTCGATGCCGGAAATTCGCCAGCCCATGCCCAATTGCTATTGGGAGAATTAACGAGAATCAAGGTAGCTCCCCCCCGGTTTCTGGTATTAACGCACTGGCATTGGGATCACGTCTTCGGCGCGCATACTTTCGCCCTGCCCACTTTGGCTTCTATACAAACCCGGCGCATCGTGGAAGAGATGGCACAGCTGGATTGGAGCGACGAGGCTATAGACAGGCGGGTCGAAGAAGGCTTTGAGATCGAATTCTGCCGCGATAATATGAAGGCAGAGCTACCCGACCGCAGCCAGCTCATCCTCAAAGCACCGGAGATTGGTTATAGCTCTCTGCTCGAGCTGGATCTAGGCGGCGTTATTTGCGACCTGGTGCCGGTAGGGGGCGATCACGCTTCCGATTCCAGCATTGTCTACATACGAGAAGACAAAGTGATGTTCCTGGGGGATTGTTTAA
>Ga0153915_10006026_pt1 | contig 11328 bp, 11 predicted proteins | sample Opewatmetagenome_2_FD_107003 | JGI IMG/M metagenome (GOLD analysis project Ga0153915, IMG submission 107003) | Freshwater wetland microbial communities from Ohio, USA - Open water 3 Core 3 Depth 3 metaG | ecosystem: Environmental > Aquatic > Freshwater > Wetlands | place: USA: Ohio, Lake Erie...
TGAGCGGGCACGGATTCTCGACCGAAGGGAGAGAAGAGCGAACGACGAATCGAGCCCGCTTTCCGCGCCGGGAGAAAACGGGCGCGGTTTTGAGGCCACTACCCTGAGCCGTTGATTTGCATCCCGAGGGGGGTTCCGCTAAAATCGGTGTCCCTCTCGCCGGCAGCGATTCCGCTCCGGATATGGCTGCGAGAGAAGAAAGGAGATCCCAATGACCAAGATCAGTCAGGACGTCAAGGCTTTGATCCAGGAAGCCATCAAGCTGGAGATCAACGGTCAGGCCTTCTTCAACGAGGCGGCCGCGCTGACCCATAATGAACTGGGGAAGAAGATGTTCGTGAGGCTGGCCCAGGAAGAGGTCAAGCACCTGGATACGTTCAGCCGCCTCTTCAGCCAGGTCATCCAATCGGACGAGTGGAAGAAACAGGTCCGGAGCGAAGAGCTCAAGGGACCTTCACCCGTGATCCAGCAGCTCGCCGAGCGCATGAGGCGGGCGGAGGGAAAGAGCGAGGTCGAGGCCCTGCGGATCGGGATGGAGCTCGAGCAGAAGGCGGTTGATTTCTTCACCTCCTGTGCCGCCAAGATGGACGACCCCAAGGCCAAGGAGATCTTCGACAAGATCGCCGACGAGGAGAGATTCCACTATGACCTTCTCCTGGCCCAGCACGATTCGGTGACCGGGTCGGGCTTCTGGCTCGACAGCTCAGAATTCTCCATGGATGGAAAGTACTAGGACGAGCCCCGGGGCTCGAAGGGTGGCACCTTGGGGAATGTTCCCATTTTGATCTCGAAGCTGGGGAAGGTCTATGCCACCGCCAAAGTGCGGGTAGTCGCGCTCCGCGACGTCAACCTCCGTTTCGAGGAGGGCGTTTTCGCGGCCATAACCGGAGCCTCCGGTTCAGGCAAGTCCACTCTCCTCAACCTCCTGGGCGGCCTGGACACGCCGACCGAAGGAACGATCGAGGTCGGCGGGAGGATCATTTCGGAGATGAGCCGGGAGGAGCTGGCCCTCTACCGCCGCTCCCAAGTCGGGATGATCTTTCAATCGTTCAACCTCATCCCCGGCTTTGGTGCCCTGGAAAACGTGGCTCTGCCCCTCATCTTCTCCGGCGTCGCCAAGCGGGAGCGCCGGAAGCGGGCCGCCGAGATGCTCGCCCGGGTAGGGCTCCAGGCCAGAGCCTCCCACCGCCCCTCCGAACTTTCCGGGGGGGAGCAGCAGCGCGTGGCGATCGCCCGGGCCTTGATCAACCGGCCGCGCATCCTCCTGGCTGACGAGCCGACCGGCAACCTGGACAGCCGCACCTCCCGGGAGATCGTAACCCTTCTTTCCGACCTCAACCGGGACCAGGGGCTGACCGTCATCATGGTCACTCACGAGGAAGCGCTGGCCTGGGAATTCGCCAGCCGCGGCGTCCGGCTCAGCGACGGCGCTGTCCAGGCCGAGGAGCCGTGGCGATGAAGCTCCGCGACCACCTCGCGCTCTCCGTCGCCAACCTTTGGAAACGAAGGCTGCGCACGGCCCTCACGGTATTCGGTGTGACCATCGGGATCGGGGCCCTGGTTTCCATGATCTCCTTCGGCACGGGGATGCAGAAGAACGTCAGCGAAAGTTTCCAGTCGCTCGATCTTTTCAATTCCCTCACCGTCTTCAGCCAGGATTTCATGGCCGGGGAGAGGTTCGACCCCGATGAGAGGCCGGCCCAGACCCCGCCGCCCGGCGCGCCTTCCGTGGTCATCGACGACCGCGTACTGGGAAAGATCGCCGCGCTCAAGGGCGTGGACATCGTCTTTCCCGATGTCCGTATCCCGGCGATCGTCCGGTTCGGCGGCAAGGAGGAATTCCGACTCATCCAGGTCGTCCCGGCCAGGGTGATCTCGTCCCAGATGTTCCGATTTAGCGCCGGCCGGGGATATGCCTCGGATGACGAGGATTCTCTTGTCGTTTCTTCTTCGCTTCTCAAGCAGCTCGGCGTCGACGACCCGAAGTCCTCGCTGGGGAAAAAAATGGTCATCTCCTCGATCGGGTTCGATTTTTCCCGGCTTAACCCGGCGGACTTGGCCGCGGCTTTGGGGGGCGAGCGTCTCCCCTTTGTCACCGAGGACACCGAGTTGACCATCGTCGGTGCAGCCGATAACCAGGCCGCTTTCGGCCCGATCCCCGTGCCGAGCGATGTCCTGCTTCCCCCGGGGGTCGCCAAGCGGATGAAGAAGCTTCCCTTCAGCAACATCTGGGACATCTTCCGGGCGAGCGCAGGGAGGCTGGGTTACCCGGCGCTCAACGTGCGGCTGACTTCGCCCGCCTTTGTCGGGCCCGTGAAGAAAGAGGTGACCGGCATGGGGCTCCGTGTCTTCGCCCTGGCCGATCAATTCAAAGAGGTTCAGAGAGGCTTCCTCATACTGAACATGGTCCTGGCGGCCGTCGGCATGATCGCCATCGTCGTCGCCGCCCTGGGTATAGTTAACACCATGGTCATGTCCATCCTGGAGCGCTATTCTGAGATCGGGATCATGAAGGCGGTGGGGGCGAGCGACCGGGATATCCGCCGTATCTTCTTCGTTGAATCGAGCGCCATCGGGTTCGGGGGCGGCATTTTGGGGTTTGCCCTGGGCTGGGCGGTGAGCGGAGTCATCAACCGGGTGGTCAACTATTTCCTGGCCAAGCAGGGCGTTCCCTTCATCCAATACTTCAGCTTCCCGCCTTGGTTAATCCTGGGCGCCATCGCCTTTTCCGTGGCGGTCAGCCTCGCCGCCGGTGTTTATCCGGCTATGCGGGCCGCGCGGGTCGACCCGGTGCGCGCCCTTCGCCACGATTGACCCGGTGTCCGCGGCCGAGGCCAATTTCCCGAACGTTCCCCTCGACCCCGCTCGCCGCGCGACTGTGGTAGAATGGAGGCCCAGGTTCAACCATGAGGACACAAAAATCTCATTTCTTTCCCGTCACCGCCCTTGTTGCGGCGGCGGTCCTTGTCCAGGTCGCCTGCCGGCCGGAGACCGTCGGAGGCGACCCGGCCGCAGAGGCCCGCCGCATCCATGACCGGGTCTTGACCGTCGACACGCACTGCGATACGGCCATGCGCCTGCCGGGGAGCGATTGGGACCTCGGCGTCCGGCACGAGCCCGGCCAGAGGGCCAGCGGCAAGATCGACCTTCCCCGCATGGCCGAGGGCGGCCTGGATGCGGAGTTCTTCGCTGTTTTCGTTGGGCAGGCCGAGCGCAACGAACAGGGGTATGTCCGGGCGAGGGAATGGGCGCTCAAGACGCTCGACGCTCTCCACGCCACGATCGACAAGTACCCGAACCTCGTCGGGCTGGCCCTGACGCCGGCCGACGCCTACCGGCTGGAGAAGGAAGGCCGCCGGGCGGCTTTCATCGGCCTGGAAAACGGCTATGCCGTGGGCAGGAACCTGGCCAACCTCGAGGAATACTATAAGCTGGGCGTGCGCTATGTCACGCTGTGTCACTCCAGGGACAATGACATCTGCGATTCCTCGACCGACCGCCAGGACCCGGAGGACCGGGGACTGAGTGATTTCGGACGGGAGGTCGTGGCCGCCTGCAACCGCCTGGGGATGATGGTGGATATCTCCCATGCCTCGGACCGGTCCTTTTATGACGTCCTCAAGGTCAGCCGGGCCCCGGTCATCGCCTCTCATTCCTCCTGCCGCGCGCTCGCGGCCAGTCCGCGGAACCTGACGGACGAAATGATCCGCGCCTTGGCCGCGAAAGGCGGCGTGGTCCAGATCTGTTTTCTCTCGAACTACGTGCGGGCTCCCCAGCCGAACCCCGAGCGGGAGAAGGCGCTCCAGGAGCTCCAGGCCAAGTACGGCGCCCGCCGCGACATCCAGGATGAGGCGCTTCGCCGGAAGGCGCGGGAAGAGTACGAGGCCCTGAACGCCAAGTATCCCGAGGAGAAAGCCACGCTCCGGGAACTCGTCGACCACATCGAGCATGTCATCAAGCTCGTGGGCGTCGATTATGTGGGGATCGGCACCGACTTCGACGGCGGCGGGGGAGTCCTCGGGTGCGACGATGTCAGCGAAATGTACCGGGTGACCGAGGAGCTCGTCCGCCGCGGCCGCACGGAAGAAGAGATCGCCAAGATCTGGGGCGGCAACATCATGCGGGTCTTTGGGGAGATCATCTCCGCTTCCCAACAGGCCGGGCGCTGACGCGCCTGCGGAAGGAATACGACCATGAAAAGGGAGGCCCTGCTTCTTGCCGGCCTGACCGCGTTGCTCCTGGGGTCCAGTTGCACGAGCTCAGAATCGACGGAGTTGAGCGGGGGCGTGCTGGCCACATTCGACGTCGACGGAGAACGCTTCAGCGTCTTCATCACGAATCCAGGGACCGTTGAGCAAGTCTTGGCCCTGTCCAAGGGTCAAAGCGACGCTCGCATTCCGAACGGCCGTATACTCAAGGGCGAGGTCTCCTACAACAAACCCTGGCATTGGCACCTCGATTCCCAGGACACCCAAATGGCCGACGTAACCGTCGAGCTCTGCGACGGCCGCCCCTCCGACGTCGAAAATAACCTGGACTATTGGGTCGACACGGTCTTCCGCTTCTGTCCCTGGTCAGCCCAGCTGGTGGACCTCAAGGACTATCGATAGCGCGCGAGCCGCATATCTTCTATAATAAGCACGCATCCAAATAGTGGGCTGTTCCGTATTTATTAGTGGATTCGAGCCGGCCCGGCGATACTCCGTGATGAGAGACATGAACGCGGTGACCCGCAGAGGAATGCCCGGAAGAAGGCGGCCCTTCCTTCCGCACGCCTCGCTCATCCTTCTTCTCGCCGGCCTCGGGCTGGCGCAGTCCGCCGACAAGACCGTCCAGAGCCTGATCTCCGAGGAGCGGTCCTTCTCCAAGCTCTCCGAGGAAAAAGGGACCAAAGAGGCCTTCCTCACTTATCTGGCTGACGATTCCATCGTCTTCCGGCCGAAGCCTGTACCCGGAAGAAACGCCTACGAGGCCGCGCCCGACGGCTCGCCGTTCCTTTTGACCTGGGAACCCGCCTACGCCGAGGCCGCGCCGGACGGCGACCTGGGCTACACGACCGGGCCCTATGAGCTCAGGAGCAAGAGCGAGCCGAAATCGCCGCCCCGCTATGGACATTATGTTTCGATCTGGCAGAAACAGCCCGGCGGACTGTGGAGGGTCGTCCTGGATGCGGGCATCCAGCATCCCCAGCCGGGTTTCAAGCCTATGGGGGTTATGACCAGGAAGGATACCGGCCGGCCCAGGAAATACGTTAGGGTCGATCGGTTCTCCGAGTTGAATAAGCTCCTGCAGGTGGAGGCCGACTTTTCCACCCGGGCAGCCGCGGCGGGAACGCTGGCCGCCTACGCCGCCTTCGCCGACGCCGACTTCCGTTTTTATCGGGACGGCTCGCTGCCGGAATCGGGCCTCGAGGCCGTCCGCCGCGCCGCCTTAAAGAGCCCGGGAAACACCACCTGGGCGCCGATGGACGGGGACGTTTCCCGGTGGGGGACCTTGGGGTTCATCTTCGGGACGTTCGAGACGAGGAGCGGCAACGCGGCCGACGGGCCGGTAACGCGCTCCAGTTTCCTCCGGATCTGGAGAAAAAGCCCGGACGGGATGTGGAAGATCGCCCTCGACCTGGCCGTCCCGGTACCCGGCGAATAGACTGGGAAGACCGATGAAAAAAAGGGAACATATCAGGACTGTTCTTTGGGTCATCGCCCTCTGCGTCTTACTGGAACCTCTCTTTGGCCAAGTCCCCTCCGGCGCTGACCGGGACTCGTGGCAGCAGCCCGAGAAGGTCATGGATGTCATCGGCGTCAAGGCGGGGATGACCATAGGCGAAGTCGGCGCCGGCAACGGCTATTTCACCTTCAAGCTGGCCGGGCGTGTCGGGCCGTCCGGCTTGGTCTACGCCAACGATATCGACGCGAACGCACTCCGCAATCTCGCTGCCGGCGCTGAGCAAAGGAAGATCGGCAATATCGTTACGGTGAAGGGAGAAGTGGACGATCCTCTTTTCCCGCCCGGTGTCATGGACCTTGTGATCATGGTCTATGTGTTCCACGAAGTCGCTCAACCGGTGAAACTTCTCCAGAACATCAAGGCCTCGCTCAAGCCCAACGCCGCCGTCGTGATCCTGGACCAGGACCCGGACAAGGTCCGCAGTTCATCGGGCCACTTTTTTCCTAAAGATAAGATCCTGAAGCTGGTCAGCGAGGCCGGGTTCGAGGTCGTCGGGATCGAGACCTTCTTACCCAGGGACAACTTCTATATCCTACGGGATGCTGAAGTTCCGTCGAAAAGCGAAGCGGCCGTCGGTCCGGCAGACAAGCCGCTCCCCTCCGTCGTCCGTTATGACCTGGATTTTAAATTGAGGCTCAAGGAGAAAAGACTCGAGGCGGTTTCCCTGATGGAAGTCAGGAACGATAGCCAAGTCGCCGCCGGCGAGATCCCTTTCCTCCTCTACAGGCTGTTCGATGTCTTCGAGGCGACGGATGAGAAGGGGGCGGCCCTGCCGTTCAGCCAGACCGTGGTCAAACTGTCCGACGAGCCGAACCTCCAGGTCAAACTTGCGCTCATCCGCTTGGACAGACCGCTCGAACCGGGCCAGACCGTCACGATCCGGCTGAAGTATGCGGGCGCCCTCTTTGGTTACCCGGAGGTCATGGCCTACGTCAAAGACCGGATCGACGAGGATTATAGCCTTCTGCGCCCGGATTCGCTGGCCTACCCTATGCTGGCCAGGCCGTCATTCGAGAGCCTTATCGCGGCCTACAGCTTCCTGTTCCCGTTCCGGGTAAAGGCGGAAGTCCCGGCCGGGTATGTGGCCGCCTGCGGAGGGAGGTCCCTCGAGGCCGAACACGATGCCTATACCGGCGTCTTCCGTTTTGAAAGCTTCAAACCCACCTGGCGGGTCGATGTCGCCGTGGCCAGGTTCAAGACGGTCGAGGACAAAACCCGGAAGATCCGCGTCTTCGCCATCCCTGAGGATGAAGGAGAAGCCGGCCGGATCATCGAGTCCGCCCAGAGATCATTCCGGTTTTATGGGGAACTTCTCGGCGAACTCGGGGACTCGCCCGGATACACCGTCATCGAGATCCCCCAAGGCTGGGGGTCGCAGGCCGGTGACTTCTATATGCTTCTGGCCGCCGCGGCCTTCCGCGACAAAGGGAGAACCTCCGAACTCTACCACGAGATCGCCCATAACTGGAATATCGAGGCGCGGGCCGAGATCAAGCGCTGCCGTTACTTCGATGAAGCCTTTGCCTCCTACCTCCAGGGGCTGGCGATCAAGGAATTCGAGGGCGAAGAAGCCTTCGGGAAATTCATGGCCGGACTCAGGCAGAGTTTTATCAAGGCGTGCGGCCGGGATGAAAAGAACGCCGCGACGGCGATCGTCGATTACTGGAGAGAAGAAAGAGGGGAGAACTCCTACACGAAGGGCGCCTGGTCGCTCTTCGTCCTGGATCAGGTCATCGGGGACCCGGCTTTCCGCTCGCTCCTTCGGGGCCTCCTCCAGGAATCCCGGTCCCGGGAGATCGACTTCGCCGGGTTTCAAGCCGTGGCCGAAAAAGCGGCCGGCAGGAGCCTGGAGAAATTCTTCAAGGAGTGGATCCTCGGCACTGAATCCTCGCGACTCCTCAGGGACGGCCTCGATGTCGCCCAGATCGCCGCTCGGTATCGATGAACCGGCCGAATCCAGCTGAACAGGACCGCGAAAGGACGGCCGGGGAAAAGGGAGTAGAGCATGAAACTGAAAGACTTCAAGGTAACCGTGACTTGTGTCGAAGGGCTGTGCAGCCGGGCCAAGGCCGGGACGGAGTTCTTTGTCCGGGACGCGCGCCTGGAAATCCCGGCGGGCCAAAGCGTCTGCCTGTTCGCTTTGGGAAGCCTCCTGGCCCCCCTCATCGCGGCCGGCGTTCCGACCGACGCGGAGAACAACATCCTCAACATCACCCGCGAGTTTCAGTGCCCCGACCCCTTGTCCAAGGTCCTCATGCGCATCGAAGACATCCCTCCGAAATGAGGGCGGGGCTCCTGTCCGATTGACAAAGCTGCTCTGACTCGGCTATATCGAGTTTCTTGCCGAAGGGACGTCCGGAGGAAGATATGACGGTCGGGGTCAAACGCCGCGATTTCTGCCAGCTCGTGCCGATGGCCGCGATCGGCCTCGCGGCCTGCCCGTGTCTCTGGGGCAAAGCCGGAAACCGGGGGGAGGAAAAGATGGACAAAAAAGTGAAATATATCGAGGTCAAAGTCGCTGACGTCAAAGGGACCTGCGGCGCCGGCTGGAAGGTCGGGGACACGGCCCGGGTCACCGAGCAGGGCGTGGAGGGGAAGATCTGCATTCACGCCCTTTACAGCATGCTCCCCGCGGTCTTCGCCATGATGTACGGGGCGCGCTTCCCTTGGCTGCCCGATCCGGACACAAAGACCCATGCCTGCCCGGATGCGGCGAACCCGGTGGTTTTCCAGATCACCCGGATCTGGGAGAGCTAGCCGGGCCGTCTGTCTAGCGAGTCTGGGAAACGAGGAACACTCCGAGCACGATCAGGAAGGCCCCCAGCCAGCGGAGCGCGGAGATGTGCTCCTTGAAGAAGACGACCGAGGCGACGACGATGAGCGCATACATGAAGCTCACCATCAGGTTGGAGTAGCTCAGCTCGAAACGGGACAGGACCACTAACCACAGCAACGCCCCTGTAGCGGAGAGAAGCGTTCCCGTCAGCACCGGCCAGGAGCTCAGGGCCCGGACGAAGAAATGGAAATCCACCTTCTGGCCCGCGAACCCGGCCAGGCCCCATTTGAGCAGGACCTGGGCGGATGTCCAGAGGGCGATGACCAGCAGGAAAAGGCCGATTTCCTTCATGTGCTCGCTCCTCATTCGCCGTCTCGCCCGATTTCCATCCCCGCGGAGGCCGCCACTATATCTTCCCTTCCGGGGAATGTCAACGTTGCGGCGGGCTGCGGTTGCCATCCGGGAGCTTTTGCGATATAACCGGTGACCTGAAATGACTCGGGCCGTCGACCGCCGCTCCCTTCGCACCTGGATAGACCTCGACCGGACCGCGCTCGCCCACAACGTGCTCACTTTTCGCTGTCTCCTGCCGCCGGACTGCCGGCTCATGGCTGTCTGCAAATCGAACGCCTACGGGCACGGGCTCTACGACCTTGCGCCGGCCCTCCAGGAGATGGGAGTGGACTGGTTCGGAGTCGACTCGATCGTCGAGGCTGCGACGCTGAGGGAGAAGCGGATACGCAAGCCTATCCTGGTCTTGGGATACACGCTGCCCAGCCGGTTCCTCGAGGCCGAACACCACGATGTCAGCCTGACCGTATCCAACCCCGAGAATCTCCGCGAACTCGCCTCCGCGCCGAAGCTGCGGCGTCTGAGGATCCACCTGAAGCTGGATACGGGGATGCACCGTCAGGGCTTCCTTCGTTCGCAATGGGACGCGATGCTTGGGCTCGTCCGCGAGTGCGGACGGCGCGTCGAAGTCGAAGGCGTCTATACCCACTTTGCGGCGGCCAAGGACCCGAGCCGCCGGGAATACACAGAGCGGCAGATCCGGGAGTTTGAGCGGGCCGTCCTCCGCCTCTGGAGATCCGGCCTGAGACCCCTCCGCCATGCCAGCGCGACGGCCGGGGTACTGAATTATCCCGAGGCCGCGTATGACCTCGCCCGGGTCGGGATCGGGCTCATGGGCTACTGGCCGGCAGCGGCAACAAAAAGGGCGTGGGAGGGAAAAGTCGTCCTGAAGCCGGTGCTCGCCTGGCGGACCATCATCTCGGAGATCAAGACCCTGGGGAAGGGGGCGGGCATCGGATACGATCTGACGGCCAGCTTGGCCAAAAGGGGCCGGGTCGGTATCTGCCCCATCGGCTATTGGCACGGCTTCCCACGCAGCCTCTCCTCGGTGGGCGAAGTCCTGGTCAGGGGCTGCAGGGCCAAGGTCCTTGGCACTATCTCCATGGACATGGTCGTCATCGACCTGGGTCAGATCGCCGGGGCCCGCGTCGGCGACGTGGTCACCGTCATCGGCCGGGACGGTCGCGAGGAGATCACCGCCATGGACGTTGCCCACCGGGGGGGTGTCTCCCACTATGAGTTTCTCACCCGGCTCAATCCGCTGATCCAGAAATTCTACATCGGATAGGGAGGGGCGGGCCAAACTCAGGCGGATAGTCTGTGTAAAGAAGTTTTACAGACGGCCAAGGAAGTTACCGCTATATCTTCATAATTTATTTTATATCAAATACTTAAACATACGCTCATGTGGCATAAATCTTGCTCAATTTGCTTTTGGCAGACATCTTCCCTATGCTAAAGCAAAACCCGATGCCGCGTCCAAGAGCCCGGATTGCCCTCTCGCTTGGTCTTGCGTCAGTGGCTCTCGTCCTTGTTCTCCAAAGCGGCGTTCCCCGGCCGGTGGTCCAGCCGGCGAGGACGGGAGGCACGCTGCGCGTACGGACCTTTACCCTTAATCCCTTTAAACCGGAATTCGACCCCGCCGGGAACGCCCACGTATTCATCCTCAACCAGATCTACGACGGCCTGGTCAAGCTGGACAGAAACCTGACTCCCATCGGGGCTCTGGCCGATTATTGGACGATCTCGGGCGACGGCAAACTCTACACCTTCTTTCTTAGGAAGGGAGTGAAGTTCCATCATGGCCGGGAACTGGAGGCGGAGGACGTTAAGTTCTCCCTGGAAAGGCTTGTCCACAAGGACACGAAGGGCACTTTCTACGAGCTCCTGACCGCCAAGGTGGTCGGCGCCCAGGAATACCGCGACGGGAAGGCCCAGGAGGTGGCCGGTTTCAGGGTGAGGGACAAGTATACCTTTGAGATCCAATGGAAAAACCCCTATGTTTCCGCCCTCTACCTCCTGAGCATGGACTTCTGCAAGATCCTTCCCCGGGACCTGGTCGGGAGTCAGGGACGCGGTTTTTTCCAAAAACCGTCCGGCACCGGCCCCTTTAAATTTGACCACTGGCTCAGGGGTCCAAAGCTCGAAATCCGGGGAGTCCGTCTGGAGCGGAACTCGGATTATTTTTCCAGGAAACCCTATCTTTCGGCCGTCGAGTTCAGCCCGTTCTACACTCCGGAGGAGTTCCTCGAGGAGAAGGTGGATATCATCCCCTACATGTCCGAGGCTTTGTCGGGGAGCCATATCCAGGTCCTGGAGGGGGAGACCTTCACAACGGCCCTACTTATGATGAGCTGTCATCTGGCTCCGCTGGACCGGCCGGCGGTCCGCCGGGCCATCGCCATGGCGGTCAACAAGAAGGAGGTTGCCAAGGTCTCTTTCCGGATGGACACGAACCCGCACGTGACCGACAA
>Ga0153915_10006027_pt1 | contig 11327 bp, 9 predicted proteins | sample Opewatmetagenome_2_FD_107003 | JGI IMG/M metagenome (GOLD analysis project Ga0153915, IMG submission 107003) | Freshwater wetland microbial communities from Ohio, USA - Open water 3 Core 3 Depth 3 metaG | ecosystem: Environmental > Aquatic > Freshwater > Wetlands | place: USA: Ohio, Lake Erie...
CAGGGTCTTGAGCCGTAAGCAAGAATACGCCGGAAGCAAACAAGGCTGCAAAAAGAGCCTGGCAAAACTTCCCGTTCAGCATATGCCCTCCTTGGAGAAAGTGAAAACTTCCCTCTCTGTAATTGAAATTATATCACTTCCGCTGTTCTTTACAACTTCCCATAAAGACCCTGATTCTTGAAAAAAAAGGATGCTTTTTTAAAACTATGGGAATATGGTATAGTATTAAACGTTGTGGTTCGGAAGCCTCAGGACTTTAAGGACCGCGGCAGCTTCAGGAAAGGAAGTGGGTCAAGTTATAAAAGAAACGGGTGATGAACCATCATAGAGATAAGAGTAGTCGGCAATGACATAGAAAAAGCCATTAAAACTCTGAAACGCAAAGTCCAGATCGAAGGTCTTCTCAAAGAACTCAAGATGAGAAGTTCTTATGAGAAGCCTTCGGTAAAAGAGAAGCGGAAGCGCGCAGAAGCGCGTAAAAAAAGGGCGAAGGCTCAGAGACACAGAAGAGCGTAATTTTCTTGAAAGTCCGGATTTTTTCAGGCGCTTCCCGTTTCCGCCACCGGGCTAACAGAAACCTTGACTTCCTCAGACTGGTTGCTTCAGAAACCTTTCGAATGTCTTCTTATCGTTTGCTCTCACATGCATGATATACAAACTATCAAATCCACGCGGAGCGTCTGTGCATCCGGACTCCGGCAGTTTGACATTTCAACGGAATTATGTTTTTATAAAATTTCTCTTGAAAACAGAGAACATTCTTTCTTATCAAGGAGGCTACTAGATGTTCAGGTATTGCAGGATTTTAGGATGTCTGCTGGCTACGGTATTAGCGCTTCAGGTAAATGCATTCGCTGCAAGTGACGCTATTGTCGCAAACATCGGAGACCAAAAAATTACTCTCTCGGATTTCGACAGGATGCTGGGGTTCCTCGACACCGAGAGACAAAAGCTGATCGAAAAGAATCCTCAGTTAAAAGAGTCTGTCCTGCGCCAGTTTATACAGAGCATTGTAATATCCAAACTGGCCAGGGAAAAAGGTTTCGACAAAATAGCAGAAGTGAAGGGCCAGGTGGATTTTTTCAAAGACAATTTCCTGGCAAGTCTGTATCTCAGGCAGGAGGTCGTCAGCAAGATACAGGTTCCGGAGGAAGATCTGAAAAAATACTACGAGAGCCACAAGGATGAATTCAAGACTCCGGAGATGGTTAGAGTCCGGCATATCCTGGTGAAAGTGGACGCATCCGCCTCGGAAAAGGATAAGAAAGCGGCAAAGAAAAAAGCGGAGAGCATTCTGAAGAAGATAAAGTCGGGTGAAGATTTTGCAAAACTCGCTGCAGAAGTATCCGACGACCCGGGTTCAAAACAAAAGGGCGGAGAATTAGGTTTTTTCCCCAGGGGAAGAATGGTACAACCCTTTGAAGATGCCGCATTCGCTCTGAAGCCGGGAGAAGTCAGCGGTCTGGTCAAGACTCAGTACGGATATCACATAATAAAAGTCGAGGAAAGGAAGGCCGCAGGGATCCAATCTTTCGACGACGCCAAGGAGAGCATCGATCAGAAACTGATCCAGGATCAGACGAAGTCAAAGGTAGTTGATTTCATAGAGAAAGCAATGAAAGACGCCAAGGTCGAAATCCATCCCGAAGCACTCACAGCGGACAAAAAATAATAAGAGACTTTACAGTGTAAGCACGCGGCTCTGATATCCGGAGCCGCGTGACAGGATTATTTTTTTGCAGCCTCGCGTATTAGTGCCTGCCCTATAATATTCCTCTGAATCTGGTTCGTGCCTTCGTAAATCTGCAAGATCTTTGCGTCCCGCATCATCTTCTCAACCGGGTACTCGCGCATATACCCGGAACCTCCCATCACCTGAACAGCATTTGTGGTGACCCGCATGGCCATATCCGTCGCAAAGAGCTTTGCCATTGCCGATTCCTTTGATATCTCCTTTGCGCCGCTGTCGACATATCTCGCTACTCCATACACGAGGGCCCTCGCCGCCTCTATTTCTGTTGCCATATCGGCAAGCATATGCTGAACCGCCTGAAAACTTATTATCGGATGGCCGAACTGGATACGCTGCCTTGCAAACTTTACGGCCTCCTCGAACGCTCCCTGGGCAACACCGACCCCCTGTGCGCCGACTCCGGCCCTCGCATTATCGAGTGTCCTCATCGCCACAATGAATCCCAGACCCTGTTTACCCAGGATATTTTCTTTCGGTATCCTGCAGTTATCGAATATGAGTTCTCTTGTGGCAGATGCCCTGATTCCCATTTTCTTTTCTTTTTTGCCGAAAGAGAAACCAGGTGTGCCCTTTTCGACGATAAATGCAGATGCTCCACGTGCACCTTTTGATTTGTCTGTCATGGCGATAATAGTATAGATCTCAGCCTCTCCGCCGTTGGTGATCCACTGCTTCGTACCGTTCAATACATATTCATTTCCCTCAAGCCTCGCGGTCGTCTGTATGCCTGCCGCATCGCTGCCCGCATTTGCCTCCGTCAGGCCGAAGGCGACAAGCCTTTTCCCGGCGGCAATCTCCGGGAGATACTTCTTTTTCTGCTCTTCCGTGCCGAAAAGGAGTACAGGATAAGAACCCAGCGCATTCGCCGCATACGTGGTAGCCACACCGACACAGGCCCTTGAAAGTTCCTCAACTGCGATACAGAGTTCAAGGCAACCCTTCCCCAATCCCCCATATTCTTCGGGAATAAAAAGCCCGAAAAGGTCAGACCGGGCAAGGACTTTCATTATCTCCCACGGGAACTCTTCTTTCTCATCCAGTTCTCCCCTCACAGGGACAACCTTTTCCTCTGCTATCTGCCGCACGAGGTCCTTTATCATCATCTGATCTTCGTTCAAAAAGTAATCCATGATCGCCTCCGTCATTTAATTTGGAGCGGGGAAGCGGAATCAAACATCTGTCACCCACCCTTCCCGTCTCAGATCTTCAATTATTCCATTGGGAGTTAATTCTACCAGAAAATAGAGAGGTTTTGGAACAGCAAACCACCGGGAATAAACAGAAGATATGTTTAAACTAAAGCTTGAGCAGGTTTATATTCCCGTCAAGTATCTTCAGCCCCGTCACCGCCACGTCGGATTCGTGGAGGTTGAAAACCCACAAGACCTGCGCCTTCATCACGGAATCTCCCAGTCTCAGTTCCATGACATCCCCCACCGGCAGGGAAGGTTTTCCGAATATCTTTACGCTCAATCCGCTTTCAGAAAGATTTACCGTGCTCGCCTGCAGGTTCTGTCCCTTATAGGAAAAAAGAAAGGGAATCTCTTTTCTCTGCCGGACGTCACTTCTTTTCTCGGTCCCGTATTTGCCGCTGAAAAGAAGTCCGCAGTAAGGACATGGTTTAAAGGATTCTACAGAAGGACTATATGAATCTTTGCTACACCCTGGACATGTGAGTCTCAAGATCAAGGTGCTGCCTCCTGTAGCAGGTTAGAGTTATGCTCTTTCAAGACATACTGTTTATGTTTACTACAATCTCCGGCATTTTGCAATTACCCTCAAGGGTGAGTTTTGGTATAAAAGGTTTGAGATGTGGATAATACTTTCGGTTTAAAACTTTAGATGTGGCCCGGCCAAAGTTTGTGCGTATAAAGAGCGAGCTGAAGTCTGTCCGATACGCCGACCTTCTTAAAAATGCGGTTGCAGTGTGATTTCACGGTCTGTTCACTTATATCGAGCTGCTGAGCAATCTCCTTGTTCCTGTAACCGTGGCAGATAAGGGACACGACCTCTTTCTCCTTCTTCGTGAGGTTAGCTTTCTTTTCCAGGGTGCCTATGTTACAGAGAACATTCTTTATCAGCTTGCGGTCTATCCATAATTCCCCCGCATATACGACCTTTACGGCCTTAATCAGAATCTGGGAATCTGAATCGGGAGGAAGGATACCATACACCCCTCTCAAAATCAACTCAGGAATCTGTCTTTCAGCTTCGGAACTCCATGACCTGTCACCTATGAGGAGTATTTTTATCTGATTACCGTTCGAAAAGTCTTCCGGAAAGGCGCGAAATATCTTGAAGTCAGCGAGAATGATGTCAGGATTGAGTTTTACGATCTCTTTTACGTCGGCTCCTTCATCAAATATGCCGACTATTTCTATCTCTTTCTCTTCTTTAAAAAGCCTTTTTAAGCCTTCGCCAAGGAGATAACTATGACAACCTATCGCGATTCTTATTGTCATGATAAATCGTGGTTGGTTTTCATTTGAGCGATAAAATTCAAGAAGCCTGTTTCCATCCTTCCAAGTCAGTCTTCCTTATATTACATAATATTACATACTATGTGTTAATCCTTTTTCAATATTCATTCCTCAAAATACGTGGCAGAACAGGTCTCAGACTCCCAGATCGTCACAGCAGAAAGATTGACATCTCCATCACCCAGTTTCTTTTTAAGAGAATCATAAATCCATTTTGCGATATTTTCCGAAGAGGGATTTTTCTCCGTGAAAGGGAATATATCATTGAGAAAACCGTGGTCGAGCTGTGCAACAACCTCCTCCGTGAGTCCCTTGAGTTCGTGAAAATCCATGGCAAGCTCTATTTCGTTAAGCCTCTCCGCGAGGACATACACCTGTACCTTCCAGTTGTGTCCATGGAGTTTCTCGCACTCTCCTTTATAACCTCTCAGCTGGTGCGCAGATGAGAAATGCGTCTCAACCATCAACTCAAACATGTTTTACGCTTTTTTCTTGAAGATCGATATGTACGGAAGATTTCTGAATTTGTTGTCGTAGTCCAGTCCGTAACCCACAACAAACTTATCTGGAATCTCATAACCGACGTAGTCAAGCGGCACTTCAACCGCTCTCCTCTCTTTCTTGTCGAGAAATACGCATATCTTCAGACTCTTCGGGCATCGCGTAAGGATCCTCTCCCGTATCTGATTCAAAGTGACCCCGGTATCAACGATATCATCAACCAAAAGGACGTGCTGGTCCGAAATGTCTTCCCTCACGTCGTAGTGGATCTTGACCTCACCGGAGCTCTCCGACTTCACATAACTCGAAGCCACGATGAAGTCCAGGGTGAGAGGCACCTCGACAGATCTCACAAGGTCTGAAAAAAACATATACGCTCCTTTGAGAATGCCAACCACAAGCAGGTCCTTACCCGTATAATCTTTTGATATCCTCTTGGCCAGCTCCCTGATTTTCGTCTGTATCTGACGCGTGGTAAAGAGAGGCTTACCGACAATCATCTGTTTCTCCTCATCTCGTATTATTTTTCGACAATATCTAAGCCATTATTATTTAATATGAATATACTTAAAATCTCAAGTGTTATTTGCGATTCATGGTCGCTAACCGGTTATCCATTGTGTTCCGCAAATGTATTGGAAGTCGCACTTCGGACAGCTGTTTTTTCTGTTCGACGACGCTCCAAATGGAACATCCGGATCAACTATCTCTCCAAGAAGACCCAGAATAACGGTTTTTAAAACGTCAAACTTCGTGCCGTCATCATTTGTGTCGAATAAGGGAAGTTCAATCTCTTTATTTATCGCGGACCGGCCAAGCAGCAAGAACATGCCTCTCAGTTCTTCTATTTTTATGCCGTGACGCTTAGTGTGCAGAATGAGATAAAAAGGAAGCTGGAGGCTCCCGATAGCTTCATCCCAGGAATCCCTGTCGTCGGGATCAAGCTTGTTAAAGTTTATCTTTAGGTTCTTTGCGTAAGAACCGGTTTTATAATCAACTATGTAGATATTACCATCTCTTTTTTCGACTACGTCCAGCCGACCTTTGATCTTGTAAGAGTTTAGAGTCGCTTCGACAGAATCTTCCACCCCGATAATCGTCACTTCCTTCTCTTTGATAAGTGGTAGGCGGTACTTGCTGAGATAGTCCCTGAGATGTTCTTTAATCTGGGCTTTCAGAAGATAGACGGCTCCAGTAGGGTTAGCGCCATATTCCCTCCCGAAAAGACTGTCGATCAAATTGTCCATCTCCTCTAAATCGATATCCGCTTCTTTCAGAACTCTATTCAGCCTTCTTGAGAAATATAATGAAAGGACACGGTGGACGAACTTGCCGACATCGGCTCTTTCGATTTCCCCTGTGATCTCCTCCTTTTTCCCGAGATCAAGGACGTAGCTGTAGTAGAACTGAAGCGGGCAATTGAGATATTTGTCAAGGGCGGTGGCGCTGTACGTGAAATCTTTTAAGAAGTTGACGACCGCGCCGGTTTTAGGAATGCCGCCGGGGGTGTCGTTCCCGAGTTTTACCTTGTACTGGACGGCCTGCACATAGTCGCTTGTCCTGGTAGATTTGTCCTTTTTCTGTCTTTCCCACAGGAGACTTTCTACGAAGCGTGATCTCTCCCTGGTATCATTTTCTACGAAGAAGATGTGTACTTCTCTGGCGCCTCTTACGAGATTGTCGAAATAATAGGCCGACAGTCTGTCCCTGTCCAAATAGGTCGGCAGTTTCAGGATTTCCCGTGCCTTGAAAGGCAAAAGCGTATCTTCTTTGGCGGTGTCAGGGATTACATCTTCATTCGCATCGAGAATAAAAACAGTGTCAAACCTGATGTTTCTCGTTTCAAGAAAACCGAGGACCTGGATACCCTTAAGCGGGGTGCCGGGAAAGGGCACGTGACCCGTCATAATGTATTTTCTGAAAAACGTGAAATAGCTTGTCCTGTCCGTGAACGACATATCCTTCATCAGGGATTTGGAGACGGTGTCCAGGGCTCTTATGAAGGACTCTGAAAAAGGAGAGAAGAGAGGATGAAGTCTGGCCGTACTGTTATTGAAGACGAATATGAGAAGTTCGCTGCATTTTGTGGCAAAATCAGCAATATCCCTGAAGGAGAGAAATTTCTCAATTGTGTTGAGATGGACCATCCTTAAGTGTTCACTGATCTCCGCCCTCGTTATGCCTTCTTCTTCCTGGCGAAGCTTTTCAGTGATGCCGTTGAGCATCTTTTCGTTGTTTTCTATCTCCGACAGGGTTGCGAACATCCTGGTCCTGGATTTCTGGAGTATCTCCTCTACAGTGTGAAACATAATCCTGGTGATCTCGGCGTTTCCTTTGCAGTAAATATTCTTCACGTACGGGTGCAGCACGAACTTCATATAATCAGGGACATAAATACGGTCATCCTCCATGGAACCGATTAATTCCATAAGATTATTAAGGAAGCCGAAGACCGGAGTCCTGTGCAACGGATATCCGAGAGAGATGTTGAAGTCGTCCTTGTCTATACATGTCATACCCTGACGGAGAAGGGGAAAAAGGGTCTCTGAAGACGGCAGTACTATTGTAGTTCTTTCGTCGGGCAATACTTTCTTCTCAGAGTTTTCCCTGAGAATGCTTCCAAGGGCGAAGACCTGGCCATGGGTATCCGGGCTGCTGTAAAAATGGATTTTCGGTTCAGGGCGAGGGGGTCGGGCATCCCCGGTCTCTATTCCCAGTTCCGCCAATCGCTCTCCAAGACCCGGGCCATCCTGGAATATGAAGATTGTTTTTTCGCCCGGCAGCAACTTCCTGAAAAGATCCCTTTCGCACCTGGTCAACGCATAGAATCCCGCGAATACCACCTTTTCAAACTTGTCAATGCCGCTTTCGAGGACCCTCTCCGCTGCTATGCGGTACCTCATAGACCTTGTCGCCATGCCCAATCGGGAAATCTTCTCGTAAAAGGTCTTGTAGAAAAAATACAGCGACTGAAGCCTGGCCAGAGCATGCTTGGGTATCATCTCATCAGTGAAAGGCTGGATTTCCTTTACCATAGCAGGAGGAACCCCCTCAATATAGAGTTCCTCAATATCCGTGAAAAGCTTTATCCCAAGAGAAAAGAAACTATCCAGGGTGAGAAAGCTTTCTCCACCGAGGGGTTCCTTGGCGCTCCTGTGTATCTGGTAGAGAATGGCAATGGCATCGACTGTCTCTATATTCCTCATAGGATGTACGGCTTCGGTAACGTAATTCATGAATCCGTCCATGGACAGAATTAAGGGCGGTATGAAGCTGCCCTTCCCTCTTTGTGCTAACTCTCTTCGAAGGAAATGCGCCGGTCTTCTACCCGGAAACACGACAAGGTTGTGAGAGTAGTCTTTCATGGGAGGGCTTAAAAAGCTTGCTGTCCTCTCGATGAGGTTTTCCTCTTGGCCTATGATCAGCGCGTTGGTCATAATTTCCTGATCTCTCCGAGGTCTGTATAAACGATCCTGCCTTCCAGGCGTCTACCGGGATAAATGTCCTTCGCGATTTTCATATATTTTCTCATTTGTGCCCTGTTTTTCTCGTCAGCCCAGCCTTCTCCCCCTGTCTTGAAATCCAGTATCACGACCCTGTCCGGGTCGATCACGACTCTATCCATCCTGAAGAGATGTCCTTTCTCGTCCGAGAATTCCTGCTCCCTTTTCACCTCTCTCCCGGGATGGGGCTCGAAGTAGATCGCTATCTCCTTGCGTCCGAAGAGGCGAAGAAGAAGCTCTCTTACGCCCTCTGCGGCTGCCCCTGATCTTGTTTCCACGTTGGCTTTTCTGATGATGACGTCAAGCTCGCTTTCCATGTCATCGTGCAGATATTCGACGTAATACAGGACCCTGTGAATGAATTCTCCCCTCGCTCTCTCCTCGACGCTGATCATCTCATCTGTTCTGACCTCTGCTTCTATCTGTTTAGGGTGATGTCTCACACTGAAGACCCCGGAAGATTTTGCGGCGGCGATGTCACATCTGCCAGGTTTTACCGTGGGTGCAAAGTCGCTTGCAGGAAGGAGATCGAATGGAAATGTCTCGTTTCTGCCTTTCACACCGATAACGTATAGCTCTTCTTTTGCCCGCGTGAATCCGACGTAAAGGCTGTTGAGCCTGTTCACATTTTCCTTTGTCGCCTCCTCTTCATATAGCCTCTCGAAATCGGGGTCGCTCACCATGGTCTTCCTGTTGATCTTGAGCAGCCGCACCCCATTTTCTTCCTCCTCTATAATATAGTCAAACCCCCTGTTTCGGCCTTCGTAGAGAAGGATAATGACTACAGGGAATCCGAGGCCCTTTGCCTTGTGGATCGTCATCACCTTGACAGCGTCAAGGGCCTTGGGAACGTCCATATTCCACTCTGACTCGCCGCTGTCGCTGTCGCCCGCGAAGTCGAGGAAGTCCCTGATGCTGTTGTATCCGGCCCCCTCAAATTCCTTGACCGCTTCGAGTATCTTCACAAGCGCCGCCTCCTCATCCCCCAGTGTCTCAAAGACCCTGAAGACAGCGTAAGCCTCTGTCACCAGGTCGTAGATCGGAAAATACCCCGAGACCCTGAAAAGGCCGGCGAAGTATTTCTCCCACAAAATAGAGAACTCTTTCTGGAATGACTTGTAGAGAGGAGGGCTCTCCCTATATTCAAAGAGAAACTTCCTGAGTCTCTCCGGAGTAATCTCAGGCTGCTCCGCACGCAGCAAGGCGCCGAAAACCTCTCCGTTTATGAAGGCAGAAAACGACAGGTCATCCATAGGCGAATCAAGGAAGTTAAGAAGCGCGACTATCTCGCCGGTTATCCTCCTTCTCCTTATGTCGAGGTTGCTGTAAGAAATGAAGTCGATGTTCTTCTCGTTCAGCCAGAGGGTGGTCTTTACGACGTCTTCATTTCTCCTGGTAAGTATGGCTATGTCGCCATAGCTGAACCCCCGCGATCTAAGTTCTGCGACGAGGTTCTGTATGACGCGCCGCTCTGGAAGAGTTTCGTCGTCCCTTTGCTCCAGCACCACTTCACAGTATCCCCGGGAGAAGCCGTCTCTGGCGCATTGGACGTAGTCAGTCAGCCCGCTTCTCGACCCAGCCTCCTTGTATTTGTCATTCCCCGCCACGGTCTCCTTGAATACCTTCTCATTGAAGTCAAGTATGTTTTTAAGGCTTCTGTAATTTGTCGAAAGTTCCTTTACGTAATGCATAGCGGAAGGGAAAGGGTTGCTCCGCTCGGACTCTCTCATGATCATGTAGTCGGCGTTGCGGAAGCCATAAATTGCCTGTTTGGTATCGCCTACTACGAAGAGGCTGCCCCCCTGAGACAGAGCGTTCTCGAAAAGGGGGAAAAGATTGTGCCATTGAATCAGCGAAGTATCCTGGAATTCGTCAATCAGGAAGTGATAGATTGTCTCGCCCATCCTGAAATAGATGTCGGGAACAATTTCCTCGTTAAGATAGTCGGCAAGATTTCTGCTGATATCTTCGATGAATACCTTCCCTTGTCGTCTCTTGACATATTCCACGATTTCTCTGAATGATTCATACACCTTGAGATACGGCATGGAACGGGAGCGGACAAGGAGTGCGATATATTTGTTTATGAGACCGGCAGCGTTTTCCCACTGTTCTACAATCTGATAGAATGAGGTCTGAAGATCTGATTCGCTTTTCCCCGGCTTATTGACAGGCGGGCTCTTAAGCCCTCTGCCGATCAGGTCCGCGAACCTTCCCTGCCTCACGAGATCGAGGATTGTGCCGAAAGAAGAGTTTGCCCGTTTTACAAGCCCTGACTTGAGGATCACTTTTTCAAGGCCCTCGATAGCGGTACTTATTTCATTTTTTATATCGTCAAAGGCCCCTGAGTAGTCCTCTATCATGGGGTCCTTGCCGCTCGCCGAAAGCTTTAAGTACAGACCTTTCACCTCATCGAGGAGCGCTGATGAAGGGTCCCACATATAGGCCTCCTGGCCCTGTTTCCCTTCCTGGATCGCTGAGATTATATTGAGAAGGAGTTCCGCCTCTTTTGTACCCTCCCGGACGCTCCTCAGGAACAAATCAAAAGAGTATTCCATCAGCGCATCATTGTTCATAAGGATATCGAAATCTGTGTTGAATCCAAAGTCAATGGCGGAAGTCTTGAAGATGGATGTCATGAAGCTGTCTATGGTTCTCACCTCAAAATCAGCGTAATCCCGGAGTATCTGCTCCACCATCTGCCCTGCTCGCTCGGCCAGTTTCTCCCGGTCCATGGAGACCGCCTCAAGCATCTGTTCGGTCAATTCCGGGTCGCCGAAATGAAGCAATTTGAGCCAATCCATTATCCGCTCCTTCATCTCCTTTGAGGCATTGTTCGAGAAAGTTATGGCAAGAATATTCCGCAAGTTGTTTCTTGATATTTTCTCGGAGAGAATAAACTGTACGAACCTCTTGGTCAGCATGTGGGTCTTGCCTGAGCCGGCAGATGCCTTCAGGACGGTAAAATGAGGGAATTTCAGATCAGAGTCTTTTTCTATAATAGGCATTTCCACACTATCTCAATAGTACGCGCAAGAGATTTTATTTTTCAACCCTATGGTTCGAAGAGTGTGTGTCTAATAAATATCA
>Ga0153915_10006028_pt1 | contig 11326 bp, 10 predicted proteins | sample Opewatmetagenome_2_FD_107003 | JGI IMG/M metagenome (GOLD analysis project Ga0153915, IMG submission 107003) | Freshwater wetland microbial communities from Ohio, USA - Open water 3 Core 3 Depth 3 metaG | ecosystem: Environmental > Aquatic > Freshwater > Wetlands | place: USA: Ohio, Lake Erie...
GCCGGCGGCGGCTACTTCCGGATTTTTCCCTACGCGCTGACGCGCTGGGGCCTGAAGAAGCTGAATGCCACGGGCCGGGAATTCGTGTTCTACATCCATCCCTGGGAAGTCGATCCGGCGCAGCCGCGCATCGCCAACGCCGGGCTGCTGTCGCGGTTCCGGCATTACTACAATCTGGACCGCTGCCACTCGCGCCTGGAATCGCTGCTGGGCGATTTTCCGTTCGCGCCGTTGCAGGACATCCTGCAGACAAAAAATCTGCTGGCGCGCGATGCCGGCCGATTCCGGATCAACAACGGCACGTCCAGCACCAAGGTGGCATGAGATGAATTCGATCGTATCCGGGCAATCATCGGGGGAACGCCATGGCTGAGGTAATTTTCTGGGCGACCGTGGCGCTGGTGTTCTACACCTACGTCGGTTATTCCCTGCTGATCATGCTGATGGCGCGGTTCAGCCGCGACAAGCTGGCGCGCCACGACATCGAGCCGCGTGTCACCTTCCTGATCACCGCCTACAACGAGGAAAGGGACATCGCGCAGAAGTTGCAAAACACGCTGGCGCTGGATTATCCCCGGGACAGGCTCGAGATCCTGGTTGCCTCGGACGGGTCCACCGACAAGACCGACGAAATCGTGCGCGGATTCGCGCCGCAGGGGGTCAGGCTGGTCCGGGTCGAGGGGCGGGTCGGCAAGACCGAGACCCAGAACCAGGCGGTCAGGCAGGCGACCGGCGACGTCATCGTGTTCTCGGACGCCACCACGAAATACGAGCGCATGAACCTGCGCAAGATCGTGCGCAACTACGCCGACCCGACGGTCGGCGCGGTGAGCGGGCGCTACGAGTATTTCAACCCGACCGGCGCCAGCATCGGCGTGGGCAACATCCTGTTCTGGAAGTATGAAAACTTCATCAAGAGCTCCCAGACCCGCATCAAGACCATCACCGGCTGTTGCGGCTGCATTTATTCCGTGCGCCGGGCGCTGTACGAGCCGCTGCCGCCGGACATCATCAGCGACCTGGTCGAGCCGCTGAAAATCCTGGAGAAGGGATACCGCATCGTGTTCGAGCCCGACGCCGTCGCGCACGAGGAGACGACCGAGAAAACCGGGGAGGAGTTCAACATGCGCATCCGCGTCATCACCCGCGGCATGCGCGGCATGCTGTTCATGCGAAAATTGTTCAACCCCCTGCGACATGGTTTCGTGTCGTTCCAGCTCATCTCGCACAAGCTGCTGCGCTGGCTGATGCCGGTGTTCATGGTGGCGGCGCTGGTCACGAACGCATTCATGCTCGGGCGGCCGTTTTACAATCTGACGTTCGCGCTGCAGGTTGCGTTCTACGCGCTCGCGATACTCGGCTGGCTGGCGGAACGCTTCCACGTGCGCTCCCGGATCCTGTCCGTTCCGCTTTATTTTTCCACGGTCAATTTGGCCTCGCTGATTTCGATGTACCGCATCTGGAAGGGCCACAAGGCCGTGACCTGGGAGACGCTGCGCAAATGAAGCCTTTCAACATCCTGTTCATCACCCAGGAGGATCCGTTTTACGTCCGGATCTTCTTCGAGGAGTTCCTGCGCGATTATCCGCGACGCGAGGAAATCAGGGCCGTGGTCATCGCGCCGACCATGGGCAAGCGCAGCCTGGTGAAGCTCGCGCGGCAGATGCACGACTTCTACGGGACGAAGGATTTCATCAAGGTCGGGATCAAGTACACTTACTATAAGCTGCGTAACCGTCTCGCGGGGATTCTGCCAGTAGGTCGTTTCTATTCGATCAAACAGGTGTGCGAGCACTACAAGGTGCCGGTCCTGTACGCCGACAACATCAACGACGAGACCTTTCTGTCCACGATCCGGCGCTACGACCTCGACCTCGTTATTTCGGTGGCGGCGCCGCAGGTGTTCCGGAGCGCGCTGATCGCCATCCCGCGACAGGGGTGCATCAATATTCATAACGCCAAACTGCCTAAATATCGCGGCATGTTACCGAATTTCTGGCAGATGTATCATGGCGAGAAGAAAGTGGGAACGACGGTCCACCGGATAAACGTCCGGCTCGACGACGGCGATATTTTGTTGCAACAGGAAACGCCGGTTCAGTCCGGCGAAACCCTGGACTCGCTGATCATCCGAACCAAGAAAATCGGCGCGGCGGTGATGATCCAGGCGATAGACGGGATGAAAAACGGAACGCTGCGCCCGATGCCGAATTCATCCGCGGAGGCGACTTATTTCGGTTTTCCGTCCAAGGACGATGTCAGCGCGTTCCGGCGCAAGGGCTACCGGCTGATATAGCGACATCATACTTTTTGCCGTCGTGCGGTCCGGCATAACGTTTCCATCGAGGAGGAAAAAATTCCGTATGGCATCAGTATTTCTAAGCGCAATCAAGGCGGCGGTGTCGCGGATTCGCTATGCCCTGGAGATCCGGAAATACAATTCCTTCACCATTCCGGAGTACCTGCGCCGGCAGGGAGCGCAGATCGGCGAGGGCTGCAGCATCCACGTCAACCGGCTCGGGACGGAACCGTACCTGGTCAAAATCGGCAACCACGTGGCGATCGCCCAGGGAGTGCGGTTCGTCACGCACGACGGCGGCGTCTGGCTGTTCCGGGACGAAGTCCCGGACATGCAGGTGTTCGGCCCGATCATCATCGAGGACAACTGCGTCATCGGGGAAAACGCCGTGCTGTTTCCGAACATCCGCATCGGCCGCAATTCCATTATCGGCGGCGGATCGATCGTCATCACCGATATTCCGCCCAATACCATCGCCATCGGCGTCCCGGCGCGGCCCTTTGGCTCGGTCGATAAATACAGGGAAAAGGCGATCGAGCGCTGGAGCGTTCAAAAGCCGCCTGACGTGGTGATCGAACCTGGCGCCAATTGGTGGACTTCGAAACACTTCAACGAAAACCGGGAGAAGCTCCGCCGCCATTTGCTCAAGGTGTTCGCCAGGGAACTCAATGAGTAATCGCGCCATATCGGCGCATCGTCATACTGCCGTCCGAACATGCTGAAAGAACTCCTCTACAAGAGCGTCGCCCGGGAACCGTTTCTGCGTCGTTGGCAGAAGGCGCGGTTGCCCGGACAGACGATCGTATTGACTTACCATGAACTGGCGGAAGACCGACAGGACATCGACGCGTGGACGGTCGTCGGTCAAGGCGCCTTCATCGAACAGGTAAATTACCTGCGGCGGCATTTCGACGTCGTTTCCCTGGACGAGGCCGTCAAGCGCATGGGCCGGGGCGGAAATAGCGAAGCGCCGATGGCGGTGATCACCTTCGATGACGGCGATTCGGGAAATCACCGGGTCCTGCTGCCGCTGGTCAGGCGCATGAACCTTCCAGTGACGATTTTCGTCGCCACCCGCCAGGTCGAGGAACAGACGGGGTACTGGTTCGACCGCCTGATCAATGCCGTGCAAAGGAAGGAAGAGATAAACCTCGACCTGAAAAACCGCGGCTTGGGCGAATACGCGATCAACCGCGGCCGCGGGCGCGACAACTGGAATGAAATCGAGCGCCTCCTGGTGGATCTCAAAAACCTGTCGCCGGAAATCAGAATCGAGACCTGCGAGCATATCGTCCGCGAGCTGGGCCCGGGCACGCAGGATGGTTTCGCGCAAATCCGCCCGCTTACGATCGCGCAACTCCAGGAGCTGGCGGCATGCCCGCTGGTGACGATCGGGGCGCATTCGCATTGCCATAACATCTTGACGCAATTGCCGGCCGATGAAATACGCGAGAGCGTTGTGCGTTCCAAGCAGCTGTTGGAATCGTGGACTGGCAGGACGGTCGATCATTTCGCGTATCCGAACGGCGACCATGACGACACGGTCGCGCGGATCGTGCGGGAGGCTGGATTCAAATCCGCCGTGGCGACCACGCCGCGCCCGTGGCGACGCACGGATTCCCTGTTCGCGATACCGCGTGTCAGCATCGGCCGGTACGACACGCCCGAGCGTTTCCGGATCAACCTGATCGGCGGGGTCAGGCAGTTGCTTTCGTGGAACCGGAGCGTGGCCTGAAGCCGCCGCCATCCCCGATCCCGCTCATCATTCCTGCACCATCACAGCAGACACACCGCTCCATGTACCAAGCCAGAATCGCATCGCCCGACGAATTCCGCGACAACCGCGACGCCTGGGACAGGCTGGCGTCGTCGATGCATTTTCCCACGATATTCTGCACCTGGGAGTGGATATACACCTGGTGGGAACATTTCGGCCGCCAGCATGAGCTGGCGGTGGTCTTCATTCATGACGGGGAGGAACTGAAAGGCGTGTTGCCCCTGTTCGCCTATCGTGCCGTCCTCAAAGGCGGGTGGTTGACCGGCCGGGTGCTGTCGTATGCCGGCACCACCGAGGTCTACCCCGATCATCTGGACGTCATTTGCGCCGAGCACGACGCTGCTGCCTGCATGGAGGCGGTGGAACGGTTGTTATCCGCGGGATACCGCGCCTGGGACGTGCTCCAGCTGCCGCTGATCACCGCCGACAGCGCGCTCGCGGAATGGACGCGATCGCGGGGATTCTCCTTCAAGGCCGCGATCATCCAGACGTCGGTGGCGCCGTACATTCCGCTGACCGAGGATTTCGAAAAGTATATCGGCAAGCTCGACAAGAAAACCCGTTACAACATCAGGAGCCGGCGCAAAAAGCTGTACGAACAGCATCAAATCAAATATCTCGCCTGCACCGCCGGTGAGGAAAAAGCCGGGCTGGACGCGTTGTTCGCGCTGCACGAACTGCGCGCCAGGAAAAAGGGCATCGACAGCACCTTCGAGGGCGGGAAAATCCGCGCGTTCCATGATTCCCTGGTCGAACGGGCTGGCAACAAAGGCTGGATCGCACTGAGCCTGCTGAAGAACGCGAGCGACACAATCGCAGCTTCGTATAATTTCGTTTTCGGCAATCGGGTTTTTTCATACCAGAAGGGAAACCACCCGGGCTGGGGGCAATTCGGTCCGGGCAGCGTCATCCTGCATGACTGCATCCAGGACGCGTATGCGCGCGGATGCGTGGAGTACAACCTGCTCCAGGGAAACGAGGCATACAAGTATGACTGGACCTCGCAGGTGCGACCGCTGCTGACGGCGAACGTTTTCAATTCCACCGCCGGTGGGAGACTGAGTCGTGCCGGGTTCGGGCTGAAACAGCGGCTGAAGCGCCTGATCAAGCCGGCCCGGAAACCGGACGCGGTGCAGAACTGATCGCCTGCGCCTCGCGACGATGAAGAAGCCCATGAAAATCGCCTACATCGTGGATGTTCTCGACACGGCCCAGGCCGGGACCGAGAACCAGCTGATCAAGATGGTGAACGGCCTGGCCGCGCGCGGGCACGAGATTACCCTCGTGTGCCTGAGGAATCATCCATGGCTGGAAAAAAACGCGGCATCGCTACGCTGCGACATCGCCGTCTTCGAGATTCACCGCTTCAAGAGTCTGCAGGCGTACCGCAACATCATCCGGCTCGTCGGTTTTCTGCGCGCGCGCAAACCGGACGTGGTGCACACGTTTTTCCCCGTTGCCAACGTGATCGGCGTGATGGCGGCGTGGCTGGCCGGCCTGCGCCACATCGTGAGCAGCCGGCGCGACTACGGAGAATGGATGATCGGCCGCTATCTCTTGGCGACGCGGATCGCCGACCGTTTCGCCGGAAAAATTGTCGCCAATTCGCGCCCGGTGAAGGAGTTGACTGTGTCGGCGGAAAAGGTGGCGTCTGAAAAAGTCGCAGTCATCTACAACGGCATCGACCTGTCGGCGTTCGGCGCTATCGCGCCGGATCACGATCTCAAGCAGCGCCTCGGCATACCGGTGGCAAACAAGGTGGTGGCCAAGATCGCGAACTTCCGTCCGATGAAGCATCATCGCAGCTTCATCCTGGCAGCCAGCGTCATTCTGAAGGCGCGCGCCGACGTCGATTTTCTGCTCGTGGGCGCGGACGCCGGCGGCTGCCATTTGCAGAGCGAGCTCGAAACACTGGCGCGATCACTCGATATCGCCGACCGCGTGCACTTCGCCGGGCGCCAGACGCAGGTCATTCCGTACCTGTCCATCATCGACATCGGCGTCAATTGTTCCGAAGGCGAGGGCCTGTCGAACGCAATCATGGAATACATGGCCGCGGGCGTTCCCTGCGTGGTCTCCAGCAGCGGCGGTAATCCGGATCTGGTACAGGACGGCAAAACCGGGCGCCTGTTCGAGCTTGACGACCACGAGGGCCTGGCAAGGATCGTGCTCGAAATGCTGGACGATCCCGGGCAGCGGAAGCAATACGTGGAACAGGCGCGCGCCATGATGCGCGATGAAATGAGCGTGGACGGCATGCTTGCAAAGTACGAGGATTTTTATCGGGGTCTCGCCTTCCCCGGACTACGGGAAGCGGGCCGGGGCCTGGACGGCGTTCCCAGGAATTAGCGTGGCGTGCCGTGAAAACGAGTGAGGTCATGAAATCCGTGGTGGAGGAAGTGCAGCTGTCGGCTGCGACGTATCAGCAATGCAAAGCCGACCTCATGCGGGTGCGCAACGCGAACCGGGACGTCGCGCGCGACGAGCGTTATTTCGACTGGCGCTATCTGGGCCGGCCGGGCGGACGGCCACCCATCATCGTGCAGGCGCGGAACGGGAGCGGGGAGATGGTCGGCTCGCTGTCCCTGATACCGCATAGTTACTGGATCGACGACGCGGTGGCGAGCGTCGGCCTGCTGGGCGATATTTCCGTGGCGAGCGCCTGGCGCGGCAAAAGCATCGCGCAGAAAATGTTTCAGTTTCTTTCCGGGGTCGATGAGGTGAGGAAGCTGAGATGTTGCGTTGTCCTGCCGAACGAACCGGCGGCGCGGCCGCTCGAGAAAACCGGATGGGTGAACGTGTCGCGTCTGAACCGGCATATCCGCGTCGTCAGCATCGAGCGCATGCTGCGCCGGCGCTCGTGCCCGTGGTGGTTCACGCGGTTTTTGTCCGCGGTCGCGACGCCAGTCTATGAATGGAAATATTCGGTACCGGCGCCCGCTGCAGGACGAGCCTATGAGGCGGCGGTCGTGGAAACGGTCGACGCCGGGTTCGACGGCCTGTGGGAGAGTCTGGATAAAAAGGGCATGGTCATCGCCTGTCGCGACCGCGCCCACCTGGCGTGGCGTTTCGCCTCGCATCCGGTCCGCCAATACCGTTTTTTCGTGCTGCGCCGCGACAGCGAGTTGCATGGATACGTGGCGTTTCATGTGCAGGATGACCATTGCTATATTGACGACGTGCTTTGCCGTCGCGATGCCGGGCTTGCAGCGTACTTGTTGCATGCCTTTGTGAAGAACCAGCGCGAGACAGGTGTGGCAACCACGATCGCGGTACAGATCAACGAGAACTTTTTCAGCAAAACCGCGCTGCGGCGAATCGGGTTCGTCCGGCGCCAGGACTTCCAGCGCGTCATGATGAAACCGCGTGAAGACGGTGACGCCGAACGCGCGTTTCTGAACAACCTGGACTGGTTCATGACGATCGGCGATAAGGATATTTGAACCAGGTGTTTCACGCGCAACGAAGGGGGTCATCAGGTGACACGGGTATGTAATCGCAGATGGCGCGCGGCGGGTTTTCCGCTGGCATGCTTGGCCATGGGGCTGGCGGGCATGCTGCCCGCTTCCGGCGGGGTAATGGCCGATCAGGCCGTGCCGGCACGTCCCTATCGGGTGGTTTTGCTGGGCGCGTCGATCGGACGTTCGTGGAATCTGCCCGCGTTTCCCGAGCGCATGCACGACAAGAATTACGTCATCGAATCGTTCGCCGTGTGGCAGTTCGACAAATCCGCCATGCTGGATGAGGTGCTGATGCGACCGGCGCGGAAATTTCATCCGACCCGGACCTATCTGAAAAGCCTGTTTGGACCGGCGCCGCTGCCGCCGGATGCGATCATCCTCAAGGAATGTTCCGCGTATTTTCCCGGCGACCCGACGAAACAGAAAGCACTGGTGCAAAAATGGGTCGGCGAGGTAAGCCATGCGCACATACAACCGATCCTGGCGACCGCGGTGCCGGTCACGCGCCAGCGCGCGGGCACGGATAAGGGCAAGATGGAGGCGCTCCGGGAATACAACGATTGGGTACGAAATTATGCCAGGGACCAGCGCCTGCCGCTCCTCGATCTCGAGGCCGCATTGCGCGCTGATTCGCGCGAACGTTATCTGCGGGAGGATCTGACCAGCGGGGACGGGTCGCATCTGAATGCCAGGGCCTACGAGATACTGGACAAGCTGCTCCAGGAAACCCTGGCCGGCATCAAAAAGACGGATGATGATCGGCACATCGTGAGAGAGCAATGACGGCGTAGCGCCGGAAATCCGGCGCGCGACCTACGACCAGGTTCGAACAATGCGGGTTCTTCATCTCTTAAGCAGCACCGGATACCACGGCGCCGAAAACATGGCGGCCGAACTGATCCGGCAGCTGGCGGCGCAGGGCGTGCACAACCATCTCGGGGTGTTCCGCAGCAGCGATCGGTCCAATCTGGACATTCTCGAGATCGCGCGTCGCGACGTCGAAAACGCGACGGTATTCGACTGCCGCGGCCGGTTTGACGTGCGCACGGTCTTCGCATTGCGCCGGTATGTGCGCCACCACGGGATCGACGTCATACACAGCCATAAATACAAGACCAATCTCTACGCATTCCTGGCGAACCTCGGGTTGCGGAAAAAACTCGTCAGCACCTGCCATAACTGGCTCGGACACAGCCTGTCCATGCGATTTTACGCGTGGCTCGATAAAAGAATATTGCGCCATTTCGACATGGCGGTCGGCGTGTCCAACGAGATCGTGGCCGAACTGAAGAAGCACGTACCGTCGCACAAGTTCATGCACATCGGCAATGGGATCGACATCCGAAAATATCAGACATCGGTGAGTCGCGACGAGGCCAGGCGACAACTGCAAGTCGGCAACCGGCGCGTGATCGGCTTCGTCGGACGGCTTTCGCCGGAAAAGGGAATCGGTTATCTTCTGCGCGCAGTCGGCAATCTCGTGAAAGACCGCGAGGACGTATGTGCCCTGATCGTGGGCGACGGGGAGCAGGCTGGGACCCTGCGCGACGAGGCGCAAGCCCTGCAAATCGCGGATCGCGTTATTTTCACCGGTAATCGCAGCGACACGCCGACGCTGTATGCGGCGATGGACGTGTTCGTGTTGCCGTCGCTGCAGGAGGCGTTTCCCATGGTGATTCTCGAGGCCATGGCCAGCGGGGTCCCGGTCGTCGCTACGCGGGTCGGAGACGTCGCGGAAATCATCGAGCCCGGCCGAACCGGATTGCTGGTGGACACGAAAGACGCGGCGGCGTTGCAAGCTGCGATCCACGAGGTATTGGCACATCGGGAGCAGGCGGAGCGCATGTCGGTGGCGGCGCGTGCACGAACGGAGGAAAAATTTTCCTCCGCCGCCATGGCGACGCAGTACCGTTCCGTCTATGAACGCGTCATGGGCGCCCATTGAGGCGGTACGAAAAATAATCGAGGGTGATATCTTGAAGCTTTTGCAACTAGGCGCGTGCGTAACGCGCGATCTTCTGGGGCTCGACCGCCGGACACAGGCGCTGGATGACCATATCGAGGCTGCGATGACCTGGCTGTGCGTGGCGCAGGATCGGTCCGGTGATGGCGGCGTGGCCTTGAGGTATTCATTGGCGAAGGGGTGGCAGCCGTCTTATCCCGAGACGACGGGATACATTATTCCTAACTTTCTCACGTATGCGTCGCTCACGCGCAGGCCGGAGTTTACCGAACGCGCCTTGCGCATGGCCGACTGGGAATTGTCAATCCAGAACCCGGACGGCAGCTTCAACGGCGGACCGCTGGGCAGCGGTTATGAAGGCTTCGTGTTCGACACCGGCCAGGTGATCTTCGGGTTGGTGGCGGCGCACAAAGTGACCGGCGCGGCGAAATACCTGGACGGTGCCGTGAAGGCCGGGCGCTGGCTGGTCGCGGTGCAGGACAAAGAGGGCTCGTGGAGCCGGCACGCCTTCAACGCCATACCACATACTTATTATACCCGTGTGGCCTGGGCGCTGGCCGAGCTTGGTGGGCATGCCGGCGAGCGGGATTTCTCGGCATCGGCGCAGCGCAATGCGGATTGGGCCGTGGCGCAGCAGCAATCCAACGGTTGGTTCGGGCACACGGGGTTCACGCTGACGAGCCACGCCACACCCTATACTCATACTATCGCTTACACGTTGGAAGGCCTGCTGGAGACGGGCGCCCTGCTGGACCGGCGGGAGTATATCGACGCGGTGATGCGTGCGGCGGATTCGTGGATCGAAACCATCCGCGAGGACGGATACTGTTCCGGCACGTATGACCGTGACTGGAAATCCGGCGCGCGCTTCGCCTGCCTGACGGGCAGCGCGCAATTCGCCCTGATCCTGTTGCGGCTGTACACGCTATCGGGCCGGGAGAAATATTTCGAAACCGCGCAAACGCTGATCCGTTTTCTGTGCCGGCGGCAGGCGCTGAGCGGTGCGCCGGAAATACGCGGCGCGATCGCCGGTTCCTATCCGGTCTGGGGCGGTTACCAGCGATTCGCCTATCCCAACTGGGCGGCTAAGTTTTTCATCGACGCGTTGTCGCTGCAAAATGAGATCATGTCCGGGAAGCGGAAATAATGCGAAAGATTAAAGTATTGAGCATCATCGGAACGCGGCCCGAGGTCATCAAGATGGCGCCGGTCATACGCGAACTGCGGAACCGGCCGGCCGTGTTCGAACCGACCGTGATCGTCACCGGGCAGCACCGCGAGATGAGCGAGCCGTACATGAATCTCTTCGGGATCAAGGCGGACGTCGATCTAGCCATCATGCAGAAGAACCAGACGCTAGACTCGATATTCGTCAATATCCTGACGGTCCTGTCGGCGGCGCTCGCGAAGCTCGAACCGGATATCATGCTGGTTCAAGGAGATACTTCCTCGGCTTTCGCGGCGGCCCTGGCGGCGTATCATGGCAAGATCATGGTGGGCCACGTCGAGGCCGGTCTGCGGACCGGCAACAAGTACAATCCGTTCCCGGAAGAGATGAACCGCCGTTTGGTCGGCGCCGTGGCCGATCTGCATTTCGCGCCGACCGCCAGCGCCCGGGAGAACCTGCTACGTGAAGGGGTTCCGGAGGAACATATCTTCGTCACGGGCAACACGGTGATCGACGCGCTGCGAATGGTCGTGCGTGACGAATATGCCTTCACTCACGAAGTCCTGTCCCGGATCGATTACGCCAAACGTCGCGTGATTTGCGTGACCACCCACCGGCGCGAAAGCTTCGGCGAGCCGCTCAAGAACACGCTGCGCGC
>Ga0153915_10006029_pt1 | contig 11326 bp, 11 predicted proteins | sample Opewatmetagenome_2_FD_107003 | JGI IMG/M metagenome (GOLD analysis project Ga0153915, IMG submission 107003) | Freshwater wetland microbial communities from Ohio, USA - Open water 3 Core 3 Depth 3 metaG | ecosystem: Environmental > Aquatic > Freshwater > Wetlands | place: USA: Ohio, Lake Erie...
AGCCCGCAGTCGGACGTCAGGGTCCTCGGGACGGGGATGAGACGTAGCGGCACTCCGGCCCGTTTCAGGTACTTTTCCGCCGACAAGACTTGGTGCGTCCCCCGGAAGATCAGGATGACCTCCCCCGGGACCGGGGTTCCCACGCCACATTCCTCCAACACGATGGTGCCGAATGGATTGATCCATTAATGTACAACAGCCGCCGCGATCCAGATACCCCGTACGCCCGCGCACCCGTCGGACCCCGTGTGTAACGAGACGTTTTTGCATTTTTCATGGGGTCGCGGCGGGATTGGGCGACGACTCGCCTCAACCTCTCGGATGACGCAGAAGAAGGGACAGGAGCAAGCCGATCAGCAGGAGTATGGCGATAAACGGTGTCGCGCTGGAAATGGCGGGCGCCGAGTCCCAGGACCCTTCCGGGGGCAGAAGGCTGATCAGCAAGGGGCCGTACAGAGCCTGCATCGTCACTCCGGCTTCAGCAACTTCTTGGGCTTCGAGCCCTTCTCTACTATAATTTAATGAATTCGAGCCGGACGGTCACAATATCTTTTCTCACCATCAGATCATTGTCATGGCGTGGATCGGCGCCGCCGCCTTGGCGGCCAATATTCCACTCGGATACCTGCGGGAAGGAACGAGGAAATACTCCCTCGGATGGTTCGTGTACATCCATCTCTCGATCCCCCTCATCGCCTTCCTGAGGATCAGCAGCCACCTCACGTCGTGGGTCATTCCGGTCTTCATCCTGTGCGCGGCAATCGGCCAGATCGCGGGCGGCCGGATCCGGCAGACCCGCCGCGGGGGCGCCTGATGGGAATCGAGAAGGTCGACCGCACCGTCGAGCGGTTGCTCGACGCCCTGGGCCTGGCGACCGTCGCCGCACAGGCACGCCTGGCGGCCTCCTGGAAGGAGATCGTGGGCCCTCTCGTCGCGACAAAGACGTGCCCCGCGAGGCTCAAAGGCGGCGTCCTGACGGTCTGCGCCGTCTCCTCCGCGTGGGCCCAGGAACTCTCGCTTTCCCGGACCGAGGTCCTCGAGCGGATCGGCGCCGTCCTGGGGCCCGGAAAAGTCCGCGAGGTCCGCGTGATCGTCGGACCCGTGCCGGATGCTGAGCGCGAGGCGGCGCGGCGCGACGAGGACCGTCCGCGCCGGGGAGCGCCCGGCGCCGCGGCGCCGCAACCGGACCCGGAAGGCATCGAGAACGTCGCGGATCCCGAAATGCGCGGGATACTCGCGTCCCTGTCCCGGAAGGCCCTGTCCCGGAAACCGTAAGTCCGAGGCCCCGGACATGTCCTCGTGCCGGGACTCGGGATCAGAAGATGTACTTCTCCGCCGAAAGAGACGCGTCCGCCAGGAGCCTCTTGGACTCGAGCAGCCCCGACGCGTCGTACTTCGCGAGCCGCCCGATCCCATCCAGGAGCCAGGCGAGCTTTCTCCCGTCCTCGACCAGGAACGCGGCCTTGCGCGCCGCCGACGCGGCCGCCTCCGCCGCGCCGAAGGTAAACGTCTTCACCGCGGCCGCGACCTGGGCCCGCCGGGCGTCGCTCAGGGTCCCGGCGATCTTCCCGGCCCGCAGGACGGCGCTTTCGATCGCGAAGATGCCGATCCCGACGTCGGCGATCGCCATGAGGATCTCCTGCTCGTCCTTGATCCGGTCCGCGTGCTTCTGGACCGCCGATCCGGCGACGACGAGGAAGATCGTCTTCAGCCCCCGCAGGAGCGCCTTCTCGGCGGCGAACGGTTCGGCGGGACGCGCCTCCTCGCTTGCAGGGGACTTCATCGCCTCGACCGCCTTCAGCACCTCGGGCAGGAGCGGGACCTCCCCTTTCATCGCCCGCTTGAGCAGGACGCCCGGAATGAGGATCCGGTTGATCTCGTTCGTCCCCTCGAAAATCCGGTTGATCCGCGAGTCCCGATAGCACCGCTCCGCGGCATACTCCTGGATGAAGCCGTAGCCGCCGTGGATCTGGAGGACCTCGTCAGCCACGCGGTCGAGCATCTCGCTGCAGAACACTTTGGCGATGGCGCACTCCATCGCGTACTCCTCGATTCCCTGCTGGCACGCCCCGTAGTAGTCGGGGCGTCCCGCGTCGATGGACGCCAGCCGGGCGTCGATCAGCCCCGCAAGGCGGTAGACGAGCGACTCGGCGGCGAAGATCCGGGCGACGGCGTCGGCGATCTTCTCACGGATCGCGCCGAAGGACCCGATTGGAACGCCGAACTGCTTGCGCACGTTGGCGTACTTCACCCCCTCGACGAAGTCCGCCTTGGCCCCGCCGACGACGTTCGCCCCGAGCTTGAGGCGGCCCAGGTTCAGGATGTTGAACGCGATCTTGTGCCCCTTGCCGATCTCGCCGAGCACGTTCTCCGCGGGGACCTTCGCGTCCTCGAGAATAAGCGGCGTCGTCGACGACCCCTTGATCCCGAGCTTCTTCTCCTCGGGGCCGGGCGATACACCTGGAAAGGTCCGTTCCACGAGGAAGGCCGTGAAGCGCTCGCGGTCCACCTTTGCGAACACCGTATAGATGTCGGCGAAGCCGCCATTGGTGATGAACTGCTTGGTCCCGTTGAGAACGTAGTGCGTCCCGTCCGCCGAGAGGACCGCGGTCGTCTTCGCGCCGAGGGCGTCGCTACCGGAGTTGGGCTCCGTCAGGCAGTAGGCGGCGATCCATTCCCCGGAGATGACCTTCCCGAGGTACTTCTCCTTCTGCGCCTTCGTCCCGTAGTAGACGAGCGGCAGGGTGCCGATCCCGGTGTGGGCGCTGTGGGCGGTCGCGAACCCGCCATAACTGGCTACCGCCTCCGCGGCGATCATGCTGGTCGCCTTGTCGAGGCCAAGTCCCCCGTACTCCTCCGGCGCCTCGATCATGAGGAGCCCGAGCTCCCCGGCGCGCTTGAGGAGCCGGACCATCAGGGCGAAGTCGTGGTTCTCGAGTTTTTCGACGTTGGGAAGGACCTCGTTGACGATGAACTGGCGGGTCGTCTCGCCGAGCTGCTTCTGCTCGTCGGTGAAGTCCTCGGGAGTGAAGACGTCCCTCGCGGACGCCTCGGAGATCAGGTACTCGCCGCCCTTCGGAATCGTATCCGCAACCGCCATCGCCGCACCTCCCGCGCGTGACCTCTTCCAGGGTTCCTTGTACCGCGGTTCCGGGACGTTGTCAACGAGTGAATGAATGGCCATTCATAACGGGCGGAGCCCCGGATGGCGGGGCCGCCGTCACTTCCGAAGGAGGCCGCGGAAGACCGCCTGCGCTTCGGGGGCGTAGCGCCCCGGCGCGGCGTAGACGCAGAGCGGCGGGAGGACCTCGGGTCCCCCGCCTTTGCGCCGGCCCCCGGCGAACAGGAGGAGGTTGGCGGCGCGCCCGGGCAGCGGGTGGACGAAGCGGATGGCCTCGAGGGAAAGGCCCGAGGCGGAGCCCAGCGCGAGAATTTCGGGGAGGCGGCGCGGCAACCCGACAGCGGCGAACCGGCCCTTCGGAGCGAGGAACCGGGCGGCCGCGCGGAAAAGGTCGGCCATGGTGCATGCCACCTCGTGCCGGGCGATCTCCTTCTGGGAATCGGGGTTCCTCCGCCCCTGCCCGACGGGACGGTACGGGGGATTCGAGACGACGAGGTCGAAGGCCCCGGCGGGCGCTCCGGGGACGTTCTCCCGGAAATCCCCGAGGACGGCGGAGAGCCGCCCGGACAGGCCGTTCGCCTCGATGTTCGCTTGGGCGAAGTCGAGGAGCGCCGGCTGGAGTTCCACGCCCACGCCGCGCGACAGCCCCGGGCACAACCGGGCAAGCAGGAGGAGGACGATTCCCGAACCGGTCCCCAGGTCCAGTACGGACCCCCCGCAAAAGGGGGCGGCGAAGTCGGCCAGGAGAACCGAGTCGACCGAAAACCGGTATCCGCGGCGTGGCTGGCGGACGACGAGCGAGGCGAAGGCGAGCCGGTCGGGCTCCCCCCCGGAACGACGCGCCTCCCCGCCCGGCGCGCGTCCGGACCGCCCGCTATCCCGAGACCCGGTCATCTCCCCGGACGGAGAATATCAGGAGCCCGGTCAGGATCTTCGGGTAGAAGAAGGTCGACTTCTGGGGAAGGACGTTCCCCGAGAGCGAAACGTCGCGGAACTCCTCGATGGAGACCGGATTCAGGAAAAAGCCCGCCTGGATGGCGCCCGACGCCAGGTCCGCGGCCGCCTTCGCCGGCTCCTTGTAATATTTGACGAACCGGCCGGCCGTGACTTCTTCCGGCGAGATCCCGAGGAGCTGCTCCAGGAGGAAGCCGTGGAGGAGGACGACGTCGAGGGTCCGCAGCTCGGGGGGAAACTGAGACAGTCGCTCCGTGGCGAATCGGGCGATGTCCGGAAACGTGACGAGGTGGAACCGGTTCCCGCCGGCGCTCCAGGCGATCGCTTTCCCGTTCTTCCCCGCCGCGGCGACCGCCTTCATGGCGGCGTCGGGGGAGCCGTCCCGCGTCTCCATCGGGAGCAGGGGCCGAATCTTGGCGGCGAGGGCATCCTCGGAGAAACCGGGAAGCGAATGGATGCCGCGGTGCGTGGGAAGGATCACGATCCCCTCGTCGTCCATGTTGCACAGGAACATGAGGACGTGCTCGTACGCCGCGTCCTCGCGGGCGCCGTGCTTCCGGTGCATCTCGTCCCGGAAAGCCAGGGCGGTCTCGTACCGGTGATGCCCGTCGGCGATGAAGACCTTCTTGTCGGCGAACTTCTTCAGGGCCTGGGACAGGACGGCGGAGTTGTCGACCCGCCAGACCCGGTGCTTGATCCCGAGATCGTCGACGGCGGCGAAGTCCGGCCGCTGTCCTATCCCCTTGCGAAGCGCCTTGGCCACGCCGTCGGAGGGGTCGGAGTAGAGTCCGAAGATCGGGCTCATGTTCGCGTCCGTGGTCCGCATCAGGGCCAGTCGATCCTCCTTGGGCCGGGACAGCGTCTTCTCGTGCGGGTATACCATCCCCTCGCCGAAAGCCGAGAGGCGCAGCGCGCCGAGGAACCCCTTGCGGACGAACGTCCCCCGGCCCGCGATCGCGAACTCCTGCTCGTAATAGTAAAGTGCGGGCGCCTTGTCCCGGACGAGGATCCCCTCGGCGAGCCACTGGTTGTAATAGCCGGCCGCCCGGGTGTACTTGTTCTCGGCCGGGCCGTCGCCTTCCCGGTCCATCCCGAAGTCGATCCAGACGATGTTGCGCGGATGGCGCCGGTGAAGGCCCTCCTTCTCCTCCGGGGAGATCACGTCGTAGGGAGGCGCGATGACCTTCGACAGGTCTCCGACCCGCGACACGTCGTAATGGATCCCGCGAAACGGCGAAACGATGGCCATGGTCTTACCCCCTCGAGAGATGTTCGGTGACTGCCCGGAAAGGGATCGCCCCTTCCCGGAGGAGAATAACGCGGCCCTCCTCGACGCGGACAACGGTCGATGCGGCCTCCGCCGGCCCCACGGCCGTTCCCGGCAACGGGCCGTCCCACAGGACCCAATCCACTTCGCCGGTGAATTCGCGGACGATCTCCTCCGCTTCGCGCCAGATCCCCGGATTCCCGGCCCGGTTGGCCGAAGTCCCCGTCACGGCGCCGCCGAGAGACCTGGCGAGCGCCCTGGGGACCGGGTGGTCGGGCACCCGCAGCCCCACCATCCCGCCGCCCCCGGTGACCGCGGACGGGAGAGAGGAGTGCGCCGGGAAGACGATGGTGAGCGCGCCGGGCCAGAACCGCTCCATCAGGCGCGCCGCCGCGCCACTCACCTCCGCCGCGTAGGAATCCACCCGCCCCGACTCGTCCAGCAGCAGCGGAATCGGCTTCCCACCCTCGCGCCCCTTGGCTGCGACCAGGCGGGCAAGGCCCGCGGGCGAGCGCGGATCGACGCCGAGCCCGTACAGGGTATCCGTCGGGAAGATCGCCATGCCGCCCGCAAGGAGCGATTCGGCGACCCCCGGCGGGAAGAACGACACGTTCGTCCCGTCGAAGCGCACGAGCCGCGTCACGCGGCGGCCTCCCCGTCCAGCACGACCATTTCCCCTTCCTTGCGGCCGAGGGCCCGGGAGACGACCGGGCATTTGCAGCGCAGGAGGAAGAACGCGTGGCGCACCCGCCCGACGAGGGTCTCGAAGTTGGCCTGCCCCTTGGACAGGACGAGGTCGGACGAAGCGATCCGGGCACGAAAGTCCGGGGGACAGAGGTCGAGGTCCGTCCCCACCCCCTGGTTGCCGTTGGACACGAGCTCCCCGTAGGCGGACAGCCCGATCCCGCGCGCTTCCGCCTCGGTCAGGTCGTCGATCACCGGCCCGCCCTTGACCCCGATCCAGAGCGATTTCCCCTCCCGGGCGAGGCGCGACAGGAGGGGCACGTCGAACGCCACCTCGCCGGCGTTGTCGAGGAGGACGCCGATCCGCGCCGCACGGGCGATCCGGTCCCGGAGCCGCGGCGGGATCTCCCAGGCCCCGTTCGCCGGCGACAGCCGCGCGATTTCGCTCTCCATCGATTCGCGCTCGATGATGCCGGAATCCATGATGTTCCCGAAGACCGAAAGGCGGACCGCCGCCGCGAGGGGATCGGAACCGGCGGCGACGAGCGCCTGCGCGCGGCGCGCCGTCTCCCCGAACCGGCGCAGCTCTCCCTGCTTGATCCGCAGGTAGGGATCACCCGTTTCGAGCACCTCCCGCGCGAGGGCCTGGAGCCGCGTCGCGATGCGCGCCGGGACCTCCCCGGGGGACAGGTCGGCGAGCATCCGGGAGACGCGGGCGGCCAGCGCCGTCCGCCGGGCATCGTCGGCGCCGTGGGCGCGCGCGGCGAGGTCCGCCTGGCGCAGGAAGCAGGGGAAGCACTCGGGAGACAGGACGATCATCGGACCTCTTCGGCGGCGGCGGCCACGGACTCCACCATCTCGCGCCGGCGGGCTTTGAGCTTCTCCCTGAGGCCCGGATCGGACAGGGCGAGAATCTGCGCCGCCAGGACGGCGGCGTTGTGCGCCCCCGCCTTGCCGACGGCCATCGTGGCCACCGGGACGCCCCCGGGCATCTGCACGGTGGCGAGGAGAGCGTCGAATCCGAAGAGCGGCGAGCCCGCGAGCGGGACCCCGATGACCGGGAGGAGAGTCTCGGCGGCGACGCAGCCCGCGAGATGGGCCGCCGCCCCGGCGCCGGCGACGATGACCGCGTATCCGTCCTTCTCGGCGTCCCGCGCGAGCTTCTGCGTGCGCGCGGGCGACCGGTGGGCGGAGGCCACGGTCATCGTGCAGGGAATCCCAAGCTCGGAAAGGACGCGGGCGGTCTCGCCCATCACCTCGGCGTCCGTCTTGCTTCCCAAGAGGATGAGGACTTTTCCGGCCATCGTTTTCACGCTCCGCTTCTCTGGAGGGCCCTCTTCCCGATGTCGGTCCGGTAGTACGCGCCCTCCCACTGGATTTTATCCACCGCCCGGTATCCGCGCGCGATCGCCTTCCGGATGTCGTCGTCCATGGCCGTGACCCCGAGCACGCGCCCCCCGCTGTTCACGAGGCGGCCGTCCTTCATCGCGGTCCCGGCGTGGAACACCTGCACAAGGCCGTCCTGTTCGGCCTCCGCGATCCCCGCGATCGGGAATCCCTTCCCGTAGGCGCCCGGGTATCCGCCCGACGCCATTACGATGCAGACGGACGGGCGCGGGTCGATTTCCATCGCCGCGTCCGTCAGCTTCCCTTGGGCGCACTGGACGAGGAGCGGGACAAGGTCGCTTTTCAGGCGCACGAAGAGCGGCTGGGCCTCGGGATCGCCGAACCGCACATTGAACTCGAGGAGCTTGGGCGCCCCGCGGTCGATCATGAGGCCGCCGTACAGGATGCCGCGGAACGGGGTCCCCTCCGCGCGCATTCCCGCGAGGAGCGGCTCGAAGATCTCCGTCAACGCCCGGCGCTCGACCTCGGGCGTCACGACGGGGGCCGGCGAGTACGCGCCCATCCCGCCGGTGTTCGGACCCGTGTCGCCGTCGCCGATCCGCTTGTGGTCCTGCGACGTCGGCAGGGGCACGATCCTCTCCCCGTCCGTGAAGACGATGTACGACGCCTCCTCGCCGACGAGGCAATCCTCGACGACCACGCGGGCCCCGGCCTCCCCGAAGACGCGATTCTCCATCACGTCGCGCAGGAAGGAGACCGCCTCCTCGTACGTCCCGGCGACGGCCACCCCCTTCCCCGCCGCCAGCCCGTCCGCCTTGATGACCAGGGGCAGGCGGCGCGTGAGAACATGCTGCTCGGCCTCGTCGTAGTCGTCGAAGATCCGGAACGCGGCCGTGGGAATGCCGTACTTGGCCAGGATGTTCTTCGTGAAGACCTTGGAGCCCTCGAGCTGCGCGGCGGCCCGGCTCGGCCCGCAGACGAGGAGCCCGCGTCGGGCCAGCTCGTCGGCGAGCCCCGCAACGAGCGGGGCCTCGGGGCCCACGACGGTCAGGTCGATCCGCTGCGACGCGGCGAAGTCGACGAGCCGCGGCACGTCGTCCGCGGCCATGGGGACGCATTCGGCGTGACGGGCGATCCCGGGGTTCCCGGGGGCCGCGTAGACCTTCGCGACAAGCGGGCTTTGCGCGATCTTCCAGGCGAGGGCGTGCTCGCGCCCCCCGCCGCCGACAACCAGGACCTTGAGACCCACGGCGTTGTCCTCCTGTCCCGGCGGTCCGCGCCGGCTCTAATGACGGAAGTGGCGGACGCCCGTGAAGACCATCGCCATCCCGTGCTCGTCCGCGGCGGCGATCACCTCGGGGTCCCGCACCGATCCGCCCGGCTGAATGGCCGCGGTCGCCCCGGCCGCCGCGGCAGCGTCGAGGCCGTCCCGGAAGGGGAAGAATGCGTCCGACGCGACGACCGTACCCCTGGTGGGAAGCTGCGCCTTCATCACCGCGATCTTCGCGGAGTCCACCCGGCTCATCTGCCCGGCGCCGACGCCGACCGTGCGGTCCTTGAGGGCGTAGACGATGGCGTTCGACTTCACGTGCTTGCACACCCTCCAGGCGAACAGGAGCGCCTCGAGCTCCTCGGCCGTGGGAGCGCGCTTCGTGACGACCTTCAGGGCGGACGGATCGAGGACGTGCCGGTCCCGGCCCTGGAGGAGGAGCCCGCCGCTCACCTTCTTCATCTCGTGCCCGGCCTCCCCGCCCCACCGGAAGGCCCCTCCCGTCTCGAGCACCCGCAGGTTCGCCTTGGCGGCAAGGACCTTGCGGGCCGCCTTGTCGTAAGCGGGCGCGATGACGGCCTCGAAGAACGTGGACGCCACCTCTTTCGCGGTCTCCTCGTTCACCGGCCGGTTGAAGCCGATGACGCCCCCGTAAGCGGAAACGGGGTCGCACTCCCGCGCCTTCTTGAAGGCGTCGACGAGCCGCCTCTTCGATGTCCCGACGCCCGAGGGGTTGGTGTGCTTGATGACGGCGGCCGCGGGATCCTCGAATTCCAGCGCGAGCTGGAGCGCCGCGTCGATGTCGACGATGTTGTTGTACGAGAGCTCCTTCCCCTGGAGCTGCCGCGCCCCCCCGAGGGTCGGCTCGTCCGGAAGGCGGACGTCGGCATAGAATGCCGCGGTCTGATGCGGATTCTCCCCGTACCGGAGGTGCTGGAGCCGGCGCCACTGCGCGGTGAAAGTGGCCGGGTATTCGTCCCGGGCCCCCTCGCCGCGCCCGAGGTAGTTGGAGATCGCGGCGTCGTACCGGGCCGTGAGGGCAAAGGCCTTCCGGCCGAGCTCGTCGTGCGTCGCGGGATCGAGGTTGCCGTTCCCTTTCTTGAGCTTCGCCAGCAGGTCGTCGTAGTCGGCCGGATCGGTGACCACGGCGACGTCCCGGCCGTTCTTGGCCGCCGACCGGATCATCGAGGGCCCGCCGATGTCGATGTTCTCGATCGCCTCGGACCGCGTGCACCCCGGCTTGGCCACGGTCGCTTCGAAGGGGTAGAGATTCACGACGACCATGTCGAACGGGACGATCCCGTGGGAGGCGATCGTCTTCATGTGGGCCGCGTTCGCCCGGACCGCGAGAATTCCCCCGTGGATCATCGGATTGAGCGTCTTGACGCGCCCGTCCAGCATCTCCGGGAATCCGGTGTACTCCTCGATGAGGCGGACCGGGACCTTTTTCTCCTTGAGAAGCTTCGCGGTCCCGCCCGACGCGAAGAGCTCCACCCCCAATCGGGATAGCCCCTTCGCAAACTCCACGATCCCCGTCTTGTCCGACACACTCAAGATCGCCCGATGAATTCTCGCCATGGTCCGTCGCCTCTCCTTGGTGCTTCGATCGACAAATTCGATGATATGCCGGAAAGGCGCTGCGCCGTCCCGGCTTCATCTCGATTGGAAATCGTGTTCGTGAAACGGAGCGCTTACACGGAGTCGTGGTCCTTCGGATGTCAGTCTTCGATAGCGGCTTCGCGGCGCGGGCGGGCGGTCTCCCGCTCAGGGCTTGATCGGAACCGCGCCCAGAACGGTCTTCAGGTCCTCGTAGGCGAACTTGATTCCAAAGCCGAGGAAAAAGGTCCGGAAGTCATTCTTGTTATTGAGGATATCGTCCACGCCACCCGTGATGTACAGGTTTTTCACGATATCATAGTTGCCATACACTTTCAAATGCGCGTTCGCGTCCTTCCGGGTGAAATCGAAGGCGTCCACCCCGACGGTGAGCCGGTCCCTCAGCAGCTCGTAATCCAGCCCGAGCCCCCCCGTGGACTCGAGGACGCCGCCCCGGATCGTCAGGTCCGAGAAGCGCTTCGCCACCACGGCGCTGATCTTGAGCTTGTTCTTGTACGAATCCGACGTCGTCGTCACGGCCGGGCTGCCGTCGACGGTGGTCGTCGTAGTCGTGGTGTCCAGCCTCCCCCGCGGATCGTCGACCACACCGAGCAGATAATACTTGTCGGCGGCCGGCTGGAGGCGCAGGTTCACGTAATGCTTGAACTCGGACGGCTTGACCTGGTATTCGAGCCGGTAGTCGAGGAACGTCTTCAGCGCCTCGGTCTTGCGCACGTAGCGGTTGATCCCGTCGAGCGTATTGGTGAGGCTGTCGGCCACCGTGTTGTCGTTCACGAGCTTCCCGAGGGTCCCCTCGCCCCGGTCGATCTTGGCGAGGACCGCCCTGGCCGACTCGAGCGTGTTGTCGAGCTTGGCCGACGCGGTCTTCAGGTTCGCGATGCTCTCCCGGAGGTTCTCCCGGTTCTCGCCGACGACGGTGCTCACCCGCTCGCTCATCTCCTCGAGCTTGAGCACCAGGTCCGGCGTCTCGCTTTTCAACGTGTCGGAAAACGCCCGGAGGTTGGCGATCGTCGCGCGGACGTCCTGCTTGTTCGCCGAGGAGATGTCGGAGAGGTCCGCGGAGAGC
>Ga0153915_10006030_pt1 | contig 11326 bp, 14 predicted proteins | sample Opewatmetagenome_2_FD_107003 | JGI IMG/M metagenome (GOLD analysis project Ga0153915, IMG submission 107003) | Freshwater wetland microbial communities from Ohio, USA - Open water 3 Core 3 Depth 3 metaG | ecosystem: Environmental > Aquatic > Freshwater > Wetlands | place: USA: Ohio, Lake Erie...
CATCGTGGTGGCCTTGAACAAGGTCGACATGGTGGACGATCCGGAACTGCTCGAACTCGTCGAGATGGAAGTTCGCGAACTGCTGACGAGCTACAAGTTCCCGGGTGACACGCTGCCGGTGGTTCGCGTTTCGGCGCTCGGTGCGCTCAACGGCGAGGCGAAGTGGGAAGCGACGATCGACGAGCTGATGGCCAAGGTGGACGAGTACATCCCGGTGCCCGAACGCGCGATGGACAAGCCGTTCCTGATGCCGGTGGAAGACATTTTCTCGATCCAGGGCCGCGGCACGGTGGTGACCGGTCGTATTGAACAGGGCATTATCAAGGTCGGCGAAGAAGTCGAGATCGTGGGCTTCGGCGATACGAAGAAGACGGTCGTGACGGGCGTCGAAATGTTCAAGAAGCTGCTCGACGAAGGCCGCGCGGGCGACAACGTCGGGTTGCTGATCCGCGGTATTGAAAAAGAAGGCGTCGAGCGCGGTCAGGTATTGGCCAAGCCGGGTTCGATCAAGGGCCACACGAAGTTCAAGGCCGAAGTTTACGTGTTGAGCAAGGACGAAGGCGGGCGCCACACGCCGTTCTTCAAGGGCTATCGTCCGCAGTTCTACTTCCGGACGACGGACGTGACGGGCGTGGCGCAGTTGCCGGAAGGCACCGAGATGGTGATGCCGGGCGACAACGTGTCGCTGGTGGTGGAGTTGATCACGCCGGTGGCCATGGACAAGGGCTTGCGCTTCGCCATCCGCGAAGGCGGCCGCACGGTGGGCGCCGGTACGGTTACGGAGATGCTGGACTAACATTTATCGCGCACAACGCATTCGCTGTGCGCTCCGGACTCACCTAGCGGATGCTAGGTTGCGGTACGGAACAAGGTTCGACTAGGAGTTTACGATGGCAAGAGAAAACATTACTCTCGCTTGCAACGAATGCAAGCGGCGGAACTACACGGCGACGAAGAACAAGAAGACGATGACCGAGCGGCTCGAGCTGAAGAAGTATTGCCGTTTCTGCCGCAAACATCACGCGCATCGCGAAACCAAGTAGCTTTTAGGGGCGTAGTTCAACGGTAGAACGGCGGTCTCCAAAACCGCTAGTGTGGGTTCGATTCCCTCCGCCCCTGCCATGAAAATGCGGAGCGCAAAGCGAGTGTGTTTTGCGCGATTGAGTACTAGAGGCAAGTAAACGTGAGCACCGAACAACAAGTAGAGACGTTACCAAGCGGCGGCAGTTTCTTGGCTCGCACCAAGGAGTACATTGCCGATTTGCAGGGCGAAATGCGGCGCGTGACTTGGCCTACGCGGGCTCAAGTGGAAGCGACGACAGCCGTGGTGATCTTCACCGTGTTTGCGTTTTCGGCGTATTTCTTCCTGGTGGATTTGATCATGGGATCGGCCATCACGAGAGTCTTCGCAATTTTTGGCGTGGGGCAGGCGAAGTAGGAGCGTGAATCACAATGCCTGAAGAAATGCTCGAGCCTCAGCCGGAGACGGTTGCGGCGGACGTGCCGGCGGTCGAGGTCGTGGACAAAATGCACGACCCGAATATGAAGTGGTACATCATCCACACGTATTCAGGATTTGAGCAGAAGGTGCGCGAATCGCTGCGCACGCGTGCTGAGGCATTTGGTTTTGCGGATCGACTGGGCGAGATTCTGATCCCCACCGAAGAAGTGGTGGAGATGCGTTCCGGTAAGAAGGTCACCACCAAGCGCATGCTGTATCCGGGATACGTGCTGGTGCAAATGGCCATGGATGAAACGCTGTGGCATGCCGTCAAAGATACGCCGCGCGTGACGGGTTTTGTGGGTGGCGGCAAGGACCCTGTTCCGTTGACCGCCGATGAAGTGAACGCGGTTCTCTACAGGCAGACGGCATCGGCCGAACGTCCGCGTCCGAAGCTCTCGTTCGAAAAGGGCGAGACGGTTCGCATCACCGAAGGACCCTTTGCCAACTTTACCGGCAAGGTGGACGAGATCAATCCGGAGCGCGACACGCTGCGGGTTATGGTTACGATTTTTGGACGATCGACTCCAGTGGAGCTCGACTTCCTGCAAGTAGCGAAAGTAGACTAACCCCTGGCCCCTTAGCGGGGCGGCATGCGCGGCCTTACGGCGAGGGGTAGTAGCTCAAAGGTTTATAGAAGGAACGAACAATGGCGAAGAAAGTTAGCGGATACGTCAAACTGCAGATTCCGGCCGGCAAGGCCACTCCCGCGCCCCCGGTTGGCACGGCTCTTGGTCCGCAGGGCGTCAACATCATGGAGTTCTGCAAGGCTTTCAACGCCAAGACGTCGGCCAAGGACCAGGAAGGGCTCATCATTCCGGTTGTGATCACGGTCTATTCGGACCGCACGTTCACGTTCATTACGAAGACTCCGCCGGTGGCCATTCTTGTGAAGCGCGCCGTGAATTTGGCCAAGGGTTCGGCCGAGCCGAATCGCAACAAGGTCGGCAAGATCACGCGTAAGCAGATTGAAGAGATCGCCAAGATCAAGATGCCGGATTTGAACAGCTTCGACCTCGAAGGCGCGATGGCGCAAGTTGAAGGCGCCTGCAAATCGATGGGCGTTGAGATCGCGCAGTAAGCTACATCAAAGTTCAAAACATGGGCCCGCTTGCCGAGAGGTAGGCGGGCCTTTCTATTTGGCGGTCGCAGCGGCGCTATTTCTAATCGCCAGATGACCCCCGCGGCGCCATTTCACATGTATCTATTCCGAGTAGAGGTCGGGCAGGTCGTTTTCGAACAGGACGGCGTCGCCCGAGCGGACCATGGCTTGCATGCCTTTGGTGGCCTCTTTCAGGTCGCGGCAGACCTTGTATTTTGACGCAGGGTATCCAGCCTTGTCGAGGCCGCGGGCGATGGGTTTGGTTTGTTCGGGGCCGACGAGGAAGACGTAGTCGCACACCTGGGCGGCTTGGCGTCCGAATTCTTCGTTCTTTTCTTCGTGCAGAGCGCCGAGTTCGATCATACCGGGGGCGATGAGGATGCGGCGGCCAGTTTTGAATTCGGCGAGCACGTGGAGCGCTTCGGCGGCGCCGATGGGGTTTGAGTTGTAGCTATCATCGATGACGATGACGCCGCCAGCACCTTTGATGATGTTCAGGCGGTGGGGGGCGGGTTCGAGCTTGAAGATGCCTCGAGCAATCTCTTCGAAGCTGAGGCCGATGTCGAGCGCGACGAGTGCGGCAGCGAGAATGTTCTGGACGTTGTGGCGGCCGACGATGGAGGTTTGCGCGGCTTGGCGGCGCCCATCGCGATGGACCATCGTGAAGCGCATGCCATCGACCGAATGCTCAATACCCTCGGCCCAAAGGTCGACATCCTTTCGAGTGATGCCATAGCGCAGGACGCGCGTGTGCTTGGTGCGGTCGGCGAGCACGGCGCATTCCGGGATGTCGCAGTTGAACACGCCGGCTCCGTCGGCGGGCAAACCTTCGATGACCTCGTAATTGGTCGCCTGAATGTTTTCGATCGAGAGGAAACGCTCGAAATGCTCCGGGCCGATGGAGGTAATGATGCCGTACTTGGGGCGGACCAGCCGCGCGGTTTCGGCCACTTCGCCGCGGCGGTAGGCGCCCATTTCCACGACGAAGGCCTGATGATCAGGACGAAGATCCTCGCCATTAATGACGCGGCAGACGCCGAGCAGCGTGTTGAAGCTATTGGGGGTCCTCAGCGTGCGGAGCTTTTCGTTCAGAATGGCCGCCGTGAAGTATTTCGTCGACGTCTTGCCGTAGCTGCCGGCAACGCCGATGACGATGGGCCGGATAGTGTTGAGCTTGCGGCGGGCTTGGCGCACGAAACCGGCGTTGATGGCGCTCTGGACCGGGATGAGCAGTATGTTGGCCAGCACGGCAGCAAACGGAGCCACAAACGCAGCGAAGATGCTAATGAACGGCGCCGAGGCGGCGATGAGCATGGCCGTGACGGCAAAAATGCGCTTGGCGCGGCCGGTCCAGGCAAGCGGTTTCTTCGCTTCGCGAGCCTTCCAGGGGAGTTGCCACAGCCAGCGCGCGCCGGGGCGGGCTACAACCCAGCGCAGAAAGCGGCCGTTGTGATAGCTATCCTGCTGCAACATGTGCAGCGCGAATACAGACCGCCAAATGCCTGCCGCCGCGCCGAGCGCCGCAACACCAATGGTCGCCGGGCTCACGTGGCCTCCAGGAACTTGCGCATGTGCAGGCGAAATTTGGAGAACTGTTCGGCGTAGGCAAAGTGGCCGCCGCCCTCGAGAACAATCAGTTCGCTTGCGGGAATCAGGCTGGCCATGACGCGGCCCGAAGAAAGCGGCGTGTCTTTGTCCTCCGAGCCCCAAATTAGCAGCGTTTTCGATTGGACTTGCGGCATGAGGGGCGAAAGATCTTCGCCGACAACGTTGACGAGCGTAGCGCGCATGGCGCCCGAAGCGCGCGCGTAGTCAGCCGAGGCGACGTAGTAAACACATCGCGTTTCCATCCATTTGGCAAGTGCACCTTCGCCGAGCATGCCCTTCACCTTCTTGCCGAGCTTTGCCAGCGCGAGGCGCGCCTTTTGGCCGGTGGTGCGGCGTGGCGGAACGCCGGCGGCGCCCGTGAGCACCATCTTCCCGACGCGCTGGGGAAATGCTGCAGCGAGTTTGATGGCGACGCGGCCGCCGAAGGAATGCGCGACGATGCTAGTCTTGTCGACGCCGAGCTTGTCCATGAAGAGCACGATGAGATCCCGGTAGTCGCTCACCGTCCAAGGATCTGGCGGCGCCGGGCTTTGGCCATGCCCGGGCAAATCGAGCGCGATGGCATCGAACGCTGTCGTCAGGTCGTCGAAAATGATGCGTACGGCTTCGATGGAGGCGCCCCAGCCGTGGAGGATCAGCACTGGTTGGCCAGAGCCCGCGCGGCGGTACCGCACGCGCACGTCGTTTCTTGCCGGCAGTGAGATCCAGGAATCTGTCATCGCGCTCCGGCGCCTAGCAGATTGGCTTCCATGGAAAATTGCGTGCGGCGGCGGATCTCATGGCGCGCCAGAGCACTGTCAACCAGCCGCGTCACCAATTGATCGAAGCGCATGCCGGAGGCTTCCCACAGATAGTAAGCAAGCGAGCCTGGCACCGTATTGATCTCGTTGAAGAAAAGCTTGTTGTTCTCGTCCAGCAGGAAATCGACGCGGGCAACGCCTTCGGCCCCCAGGGCCTCGAAAGCCGTGGCGGCGAGCTTTTGCGCTTCGGCGGTGAGTTCGGGCGAAATGGGCGCCGGGATGGTCCGGTTGAGCGAGGCCATGCCGGCGCTCGCGATGGCGGACTTAGCCCCTTTGGGAGCGAGGCCCTTTGCGCCGCCCTTGCCGCCAGGGCGGTACTTCGAATCGAAGGAAAGCATGTCGCCGGAATAGCTGGGCATCTCACAGACGCTGGTTTGCGTCGGCGGGCCGAGCACGGCGCAGTTGACCTCGCGAAAATTGACGAGCGCGGGTTCTACGAGCACGCGTTCATCGAAGACAAGCGCGGTTTCCATGCCTTCGCGCAGCTGCCGGGCGTCTTCGCAGCGGCGCACGCCGATGCTTGAGCCGAGCGAGGCCGGTTTCACGATAACCGGATAGGGCGACATTTTCTCGACTTCGGAGATGAACGAGGCAGAATCCTTCGCCCAGGCGGCACGCGTGGTCCAGCGGCAATCGAGCACCGGCAAACCGGCTGCCCGGCAGACCGCCTTGGAACGGATCTTGTCCATGCTCAACGCAGCAGCGAGCACGCCACAGCCCGAATAGGGGACGTCGGCCATTTCAAACAGGCCCTGCAACGTGCCATCTTCGCCAAACGTCCCATGTACGCAGGGAAGGAAGACGTCGGCCCAAAGCTCTGGCGCCCGGCTGAACAGCCCCTTCTTGGCGTGGGGGTGGCTTACTAACTGGCGTGCCGATCGATCCGGAGACAGGTGGACGCGGCTCACCCCAGGTAGGTCCCCAATGCCACTTTTGCTTTGGAAATGAGACAGTTCGCCCAGCGGCTTGCCCGCATACCAGGCGCCCTCTTTCGTAATATAGACGGGCAGCGTCTTGTAGCCTGCCACGTCGAGGGCGTCGAGAACTTGATGAGCCGTCAGGATTGAAACTTCGTGTTCCACCGAGCGGCCGCCGAACACCACGGCGACGGTAAGATTGGGCATGAACTCTCCATGATAACGCTCCCGGCCCAGCCCCAGCCAAGAGAGGGCCTATCGCCGCTTTGTGGCCGTTCATCTCCCGTCCTCAGGCGATGCATTAGTTGCCGTTAACCTGCTATATTTAGGCCGAGATGCGAATCCTAGTGATTGAAGACGAGCCTGGTATCCGGGACTTCTTGGAGCGTGGGCTGGTTTCGGCCGGCTATCATGTGGATGCCGCCGCCGAGGGAGCTGCCGCTGTCAGTCAGACCTTCACGGTCGATTATGACCTCATTATTCTCGACCTCATGCTGCCCGATATGGACGGTCTTGAGGTCCTCCAGCGGGTTCGAAACCGCAAGGGCAGCCCGCCGGTGCTGATCCTGTCGGCGCGTGACGGGCTCGACGAGCGTGTCAAGGGCCTCGAACTGGGAGCCGACGACTACATGGTCAAGCCGTTTGCCTTCGTCGAATTGCTGGCCCGCGTCCGGGCGCTTTTGCGCCGGGGGCAGCCTGGCACCGAACGCGTCGAAGTAGGCGACTTGGTGATGGATTTTGCTCGCCGCAGGGCAACCATGAGCGGGGAAGCGCTGGAGTTGGCGCCGAAGGAATTTGGCATCCTGGAACTGCTGATGCGCAATCAAGGCAAACCATTGACGCGCAACATGATTGTTGAGCACGTCTGGAACGTCGAGTACGACGGCCTTACGAATATCGTTGACGTCTACATTCGCCACTTGCGGACGAAGATTGACGAAAAGGCCGGCATCAAGATGATCCATACTGTTCGTGGCGTCGGTTACATGCTCGATGCGAGTGGCGGTGAGCAGGCCGTAGGTTAGGACGCGGACGGCAATGCGTGCAGCTTAGAATCTGGAAGCAGCGCAGCCTGGGTCTCCGGGCCCGGCTGACACTCAGTTATGCCGTCGCGTTCACAGTGGTCCTGCTTCTGTTGGGCATACTGTTCCGCGCCCGCTTTGAACGAGTTCTGATTGATGAGGCGCAGTCGATCCTTGAGGACGAATCCGCCACCATTCGCAAATACCTGCGCGCGGACGGCCGAGGGGTCGGTTGGGAGTTCGACTCTTCTGTTAGCGAAGAAGCCTTCTTCGTCCGCCGCATGCGCCGCGTGCTGCTGATCGCCGATCAAGACGGCCAGCCGCTTGAGGTTTCCGATTCTTACCGCCGTCTGGGCGTCGAACCGCCCGCTGGCCTAAAGAAGATTTTTGATGGTCCGCTGCCGATTGTTCGAACCCGTTACGCGCCTGACGGATCCCGGTATATTCTGCGCAGTGAGCGGATTCGGTTGGACTCGCGCAATTACTACGTCACGCTAGGCCGGGAACTGGAAGAATCTGATGCGCTGGTCCGCGCGTTTACCTTCAACTACTATCTGATCGTTTGGCCGCTTTGTGCCGCTTTGGCCCTGCTTGGCTGGTGGCTGTCGGGCCGGGGTCTAAAGCCCCTGAACGACGTCGCGCGTGCGGCGCAGGCGGTGAGCAGTTCGAATCTTAAGACGCTGATCCCAATGCGCGGTGCCGACGACGAACTGGACCATCTGATTTCCACTCTCAATTCCATGACCGAACGGCTGGAAGTGTCCTTCAACCAGATGAAGCATTTTTCCACCGATGTTTCGCATGAGCTTCGGACGCCGCTGACGACGATTCGGGGACAACTGGAGGTTGCCCTCTTTACCGCCAAGACCGAGGCGCAACTGCGCGAGGCTATTATTGCCTCGGTCGACGAGGTGGATCATCTTTCACGAGTAGTATCGGCGCTCTTGCAACTGGCGGCTGCCGAATCGGGCCAGTTGGTGGTGAATCGTGAACGCCTCGATTTCGGCCAATTGTGCGGCGGCATTGCCGCGCGGTTCGAGGAAGCCGCCGACGTGCAGAACCTTGCCTTCAAAGTCACCTGCGAAAGCGGCTGCTTTGTCGAAGGCGATCGCACGCAACTCGAACGTCTCGTCACCAATCTGGTGGCCAACGCAATGAAGTATACGCCGGCCGGCGGCAGCATCTCCATCCAAGTGCGGGCCATCGACGACAGCGCCGTGCTCACCGTGCAGGATACGGGCCGCGGCATTGCGCCACAGCATTTGCCTCATATCTTTGATCGCTTCTATCGAGTGGCCGCGCTGAGTGGCGATCCGGCTCGTGGCTTGGGCCTCGGCCTGAGCTTTGTCGCTTGGATCACCAAGGCGCACTGGGGCCATATCGACGTAAAGAGCGAACTGGGGCAGGGAAGCACTTTCCGGGTTTCTCTACCCATCTATCACGGAGGAAAGTCATGAGTCTCACAATCCAATCCCATGAGCGGGAGGGAGTCCGGATTCTTGACCTTCACGGCCGCCTCACCGTGGGCCCAGAGGCGACTCAGCTCCGCGAGACCGTTCAGGCGGCTGCTGAGGCGGGCGAAAAGATGCTGGTGCTCAACCTCGCCGGCGTCGATTTTATCGACTCCACCGGCCTTGGCGCCCTTGTGATCGCCTTCACCACGTTGCGCAAGTCCGGGGGCTTGCTCAAGTTGCTGAACCTGAACAGGAGAAACATTGAACTGTTGGTCCTCACCAAGCTCACTGCGGTCTTTGAGATTTTTTCCGACGAACAGGACGCCGTCAATAGTTTCTTCCCGGAAAGAGAGGTCAAGAAGTTCGACATTCTCAACTTCGTGCGTAAGATCAAGGAAACCGAGGCGAAGGAAGAAGAGTAGGGAGCAGTGAAGCCGGAAGCTGAATCCCGGCGCCGGCTAAGGTTAGAATAGAAAGACATCCCACATGGCGAAACTGACTGGCATTCTGGAAGCTGCGGCGGCAATCACCAAAGGCATGGGCATCACGTTCGGTGAAATGCTCAATCCCACCATTACCGAGGACTACCCGGACATCGCGCCGAAGTTTCAGGAGCGTTTCCGTGGCGGGCATGTGCTTCGCCGTGACGACAGCGGCCTGGAAAAATGCGTGGCGTGCTTCCTGTGCGCGGCCGCCTGCCCCGTGGAATGCATCTACATCGAAGCGGCGGAAAACACCGGAACGACGCGGATCTCCGGCGGCGAACGCTATGCCGAGGTCTACAACATCGACTACAGCCGCTGCATCTTCTGCGGCTTCTGCGTGGAGGCGTGCCCGACAGATGCCGTGACGCATGGCCACTCGTTCGAGATGGCTGCCTACAATACTTCCGAGCTGATTATCCGCAAGGAAAAGATGCTCGAATCCGCCAAGCCTGGGGCACAACTGCCCGTGCTACCCACCGCCGGCGGCGGCCACTAAGCCCCACCAGCTCGCCACTGAATTAGAAGCGCGCTAGCCGATAAAAGGCGAACAACAGGAACAGGGCACCGGCGATGATCCATGGATTCGCGCCTTGCACTTTGCTCGTTGCGGCTCGGGTTTCGGCAACCTTCACGGTCGATAAACCCCGCTCGCCGAGCGCGTCGGCTATTCTCTTCACCTCGACTAGAACTTCATCCCGCGAGCGGAACATTTTGCACAGCACGCGTCGGCCCGATCGCGTTTGCAGGCCCAATCCATAGCGTGTCATCAAGCGGGCGCCGGTGCGCCAGAACAACACCTGTTCGATTTCGTCAAAGGGAACAGCGAAGCCTCGCTGGATCGGCAGCGGCGAGTGATAACGGCGCACCTTGTCCGATGAAACCTGGATGTGCGTTGCGCTTGTACCGAAGACAATAATCAGCACCGCGACATAGGCAAAAAATGGCAAAGTTCGCGACAATCCGGTCCAATCCGGATTCAGGCGATCCAGATGGTCGACTGCTGTCTGGGCCAAGAACGCGATGTAGATTACGAACAATGCGATGGTGAGACCGAGGGGTATCCAGCGCTTACGGATATAAACCTTGTTCATGATTTATCGGGAAATGCGCTGTTTGAACTCACCCGTAAAGCGGCTAAGGCCGGCCTGACCCATCGCCGGGGAGCGCACCACTATAAAGAAGATACCGTACTGAAACGCCGTCGTGCCAGCCTCGGCGCGGAATCGCTGCATAGTCTCAAAAGCTCCCGCCGATGATGCCATCCGGTGCGCCAGAATGACCGGGTCGCCGTCGCCAGAATACTTTGCGACCGCCAGACTTTCTAGTCCGTGGGTCCGGGCATCAGGCCAAGCCTCCGCGAGTGATTCGACGGGAGCGCCTTCTAGCCGCCAACCGCCAGCTATGTCCGATGGGAAATGAATCTCCGCCCGCGGCCGGCCACATCCAACAAGGGCCACCAGCAGGATAAACGCCCGCATTGCTACCATGTTACACCGGCTGGTTCATTCGACTGAAAAACAGGCGGCTGCTGTGAGATCCTGAATATTCTTCATGAGAATTGACAAGCGCAGCCCGGACGAACTCCGTCCCGTAAAGATTACCCCTGGTTATGTGATGACCGCCGAGGGTTCGGCCCTCATCGAGTTTGGTCATACGCGAGTGTTATGCACGGCGACGGTGGAAGACACTGTTCCGTCGTTCCTGCGGGGCGGTGGGAAAGGCTGGGTCACGGCAGAGTATGCGATGCTCCCCCGCGCTACGGCGACGCGGACGCCGCGCGAGGTGAACAAGGGCCGCCAGTCCGGGCGGACGATGGAGATTCAGCGGCTCATCGGCCGCGCGCTGCGCACAGTTGTGGATCTCGGGGTTCTTGGGGAGCGTAGCGTCCTGCTTGACTGTGACGTCATCCAGGCCGACGGAGGCACGCGGACGGCGGCCATCACCGGCGCCTATGTGGCGCTAGCTATAGCCATCAATCGCATGCTGAGCTTCGGAACGTTGAAGAAGACCCCCTTGCGCGATCACGTGGCGGCCGTTAGCGTCGGCATCGTGAAAGGCACCCCCCTGCTCGATCTTTGCTACGAGGAAGATTCGACGGCCGAAGTGGACATGAACATCGTGCTCACTGGCGCCGGGCAGTTTATCGAGCTCCAGGCGACAGCCGAGAAGGAAGCCTTCGGCGACGATCACCTGGCGCAAATGCTTGCGCTCGGCAGGAGCGGTGTTACCGAGCTCATCGCGCTGCAGAAGGAAGCCATCAGCCGGGGATGACTGTCTACTGGGCCACGAGCAACGCGGGCAAGTTGCGCGAGTTCCGTCTCGCGGCGCCCGCTGGGCTCATTGTGGAACCGCTTCCCGGTCTGACCTCGCTTGTTCCGCCGGAGGAGAACGGTGCAACGTTCGAGGACAATGCGGCCATCAAGGCGAACTTCTATTC
>Ga0153915_10006031_pt1 | contig 11325 bp, 11 predicted proteins | sample Opewatmetagenome_2_FD_107003 | JGI IMG/M metagenome (GOLD analysis project Ga0153915, IMG submission 107003) | Freshwater wetland microbial communities from Ohio, USA - Open water 3 Core 3 Depth 3 metaG | ecosystem: Environmental > Aquatic > Freshwater > Wetlands | place: USA: Ohio, Lake Erie...
GGCGAGTGTAGTCAGGTAGATAGCCAATCGGCGCATGTGGGGTCTCTCGTTGTCGTGCTTAAAGGTGAAAAGACGTGTCGGGGGGAATTCTATTCCCGGGGCGGGCGCGTTCATCCCGATTTCAGGCGCTCGCGACCCTTCCCACCCGCACGCGCGCGGGGCGCAGGATCCGATCGCCGATGCGCCAGCCCGCGCGGACGATCTCGACCACGATCTCGTCCTGGGACGCGTCGCGGACGGGCACGAGGTCCACCGCCTCGGCGAGGCGCGGGTCGAAGCGCGCTCCCACGAGGTCGAGCCGCTCCGCGCCCAGGTCGGCGATGCGCTTCTCGAGGCCGGCGAGCGTGAGGCGGACGCCGGCGAGCAGGGTCGCGAGCGGCCCATCGGCGGCGCCGGCCGCGTCGGGGCTGGCCACCATGGCACGCTCGAGCTCGTCGGCGGCGTCGAGCAGGCCCTGGGCGAGCCGGGCCCGTTCCGCCTCGAGCACCCGCTCGCGCTCCCGCTCCAGCCGCTGCTTGAAGGCCTTGTTGTCCTCGACCAGCGCCGCGTAGGCGCGCGCCAGCTCGTCGATGCGCGCCGCCTGGGCCGCGATCGTGCGCTCGGCCTCGTCGCCCGTGGGCGCGGCCTCGACCGGCGCACCACCCTGCATCTCGCCCTCGCCGCGCGGAGCGGCGTCCCCGGCCCCCTCGGCCGGTTCGCCTCCGGCACGGAAGCGCCTGCGGTCCACCACCTTGATGCGCGGCTCCTGCTCGTCGGGCATGTCTCCTCCTACGGGGTGCAAGCTAACCACCCGCCTCGGCTTGTCAAACCGGAGGGAGCCGCTAGAGATCGAGGAGCTTCGCCACCGTCTTCTCGTCGGCGGCGGGGAACTCGTACTGGTCGAGCTCGTCGGGGCGGACCCAGCGGTGATCGTGCACGCGCACGTGCTGGATGGGCCCGGGCTGGAGCTGGCAGCGGTACACGCAGAAGTCGATGTCGTAGCCCGGGTAGGCGTGCTCGACGTGGATCACCCGCTCGCCCACCCTCACCGAGATGCCCATCTCCTCGCCGAGCTCGCGGGCGAGCGCCTTCTCGTCGGTCTCGCCCGGCTCCACGCGGCCGCCGGGGAACTCCCAGAGGAGCGGGAGGGAGGCCGTGGGCGGGCGCTGGGTGATGAGGTACTTCCCGTCCTTCTCGATCATCGCCCCGACCACCCGGATCTTCCGGCGCATCCCATCCTCCTCGGCCCTCTCGGGCGACGCGCTGCGGCGGGCCATTGTAGAATCGCCGGCAGATGCCGTCCATCCGCTTCCTGGGTGCGGCCGGAACCGTGACCGGCTCGCGCTACCTCGTGCGCGCACACGGCCGGCAGGTCCTGGTCGATGCAGGGCTCTTCCAGGGGCGCAAGGAGCTGCGCTTGCGCAACTGGGCGCCGTTCCCCATCCCTCCCGCCTCCCTCGACGCGGTGGTGCTGACGCACGCCCACATCGACCACACCGGGGCGCTGCCGCTGCTCACGCGCTCGGGCTTCCGCGGCCCGGCCTTCTGCACGCCGGCGACGCGCGACCTCGCGCATCTCATGCTGCCGGATTCGGGACGGCTCCAGGAGGAAGAGGCCCGTTTCGCGAACGAGAAGGGGTACTCCAAGCACGCCCCGAACGCCCTCCCCCTCTACACCGAGCAGGACGCGCTCGCCTCGCTCGGCCGGCTCGTGCCCGTCCCGTACGGCACCCGCCGGGACGTCGTCCCGGGAGCCGCCATCACGCTCCGGCGCGCCGGCCACATCCTCGGGAGCGCCACCGTGGAGATGGACCTCGCTCCCGAGGGGACGGCGCCCGCCGTGCGTCTCCTCTTCTCGGGCGACCTCGGCCGCTACCGCGCCCCCATCCTGCCCGACCCGGAGCCGGCTCCGGCCGCCGACGTGGTGCTCGTCGAGTGCACCTACGGCGACCGCGCCCACCCCGCCGAGCCGCCAGCGGACGCGCTGCGCCAGGTGGTGATGCAGTCGATCGCCCGCGGCGGCGCCCTCGTGGTCCCCGCGTTCGCCATCGGGCGCACCCAGGAGATCCTCTTCCTCCTGCGCGAGCTGGAGGGGAAGGGGCTCATCCCCGCCCTACCGGTGTTCGTGGACTCCCCCATGGCCGTGGACGCGACCCCGATCCACCTCGCGCACCGGGAGGACCACGACGCGGAGATGACCCGCCTCTTCGCGAGCGGCGTCGATCCGCTCCGGCCCGCCCGCCTTTCCTTCGCGCGCACCCCCGAGCAGTCGCGGGCCATCAACCGCCTCGGCGGTCCGTGCATCATCATCTCCGCCTCGGGGATGGCCACGGGCGGGCGCGTGCTCCACCACCTCGCCCGCCGCCTTCCGGACGAGCGCACCACCGTGCTCCTCGTCGGCTACCAGGCGGCCGGCACGCGCGGCTGGAGCCTGCAGAACGGCGCGCAGGCGCTCCGCATCCACGGCGAGGACGTCCCGGTGCGCGCGAAGGTGGTGACCCTCTCCGGCTTCTCCGCCCATGCCGACAAGGACGAGGCGGCCCGCTGGCTTGCCACCCTGCCCTCCCCGCCGCGGCGCGTCTTCTGCGTCCACGGCGAGCCGGCCGCGCTCGCCGCCACCGCCGGGCGGCTCGCCGACCGGGGCTGGAGCGCCCGCGTGGCCGAGCACCTCGAGGAGGTCGACCTCGTCGCATGAGGACCGCCCTCGTCCTCTCGGGCGGCGGCGCCCGCGGCGCCTACGAGGCCGGCGTGCTCTGCTACCTTCGCGAGGCGCTCCCGCCGGCGCTCGGGCTGCGCCCCGAGGGGCTTCGCCTCGACGTGCTCTGCGGCACCTCCATCGGCGCCGTCAACGCCTGCTTCCTCGCGGCGACCGCGCACGATCCGGCGAGCCAGGCGGCGCGCCTCGCCGACCTGTGGCGGTCGCTCTCGCTGGAGGAGGTGTTCCGCTGGAGCACGCTCAGCCTCTCGTCGATCCCGGGCTACGTCTACGGCCAGCTCCGGTCGCTCCAGCGCCGCAGGGTCTCGTGGCGGCTCTCCGACTTCCTGTACCCGGAGGCGCTCGCCCGCGTGGTCGAGGACCGCATCGACTGGGGCCGCGTCCCGAGCAACATCGAGGCCGGGCACCTCGACTCCCTCACGGTGACCGCCACCGATCTCGGCACCGGCCGGTCGGTGGTCTTCGTCCAGTCGGCGCGGCCGCTGCCGCCCTGGAGCCGAGACCCGCTGGTGGAGGCGCGGGCCGGACCCATCGGCCCGGAGCACGCGCTCGCGTCCGGAGCCCTGCCGCTGCTCTTCCGGCCGGTCCGCATCGGCGACTCGTGGTTCTCCGACGGCAGCATCCGCCAGACGACGCCGGTGGGGCCGGCGGTCCGCCTCGGGGCCGACCGCGTCATCGTCATCGGCACGCGGTACCAGGGGCCCGCCGAGACCCTGCCGCCCCCGGCCAGCGACGACGCCCCCAGCACCGCCGCCCAGCTGGGCCGCATCCTGAACGCCCTGCTCCTCGACCGCACCGGCTACGACCTCGAGCGGCTCCGCCGCTCCAACGACCTCCTCGACCGCGGCACTCAGGCGTTCGGCCCGGACTTCGAGGAGCGGTTCAACGCGGCGGCCACGCCGGCGCTGGGGGCGCCGCTGCGCAGGATCCGCGAGTTCGTCATCTACCCCTCGCGCGACATCGGCCAGATCGCGCGCTTTCACGCCGAGGCGCGCGCCACCCGCATCCGGCCCGGAACGCTCGCCTCGCGCCTCCTGCGCTGGGCGGCGGGCGGCGGCAACGCCGCGGGCGACGGGTCCTCCGACCTCGCGAGCTACCTCCTCTTCGACCGCGGGTTCGCCGAGGAGCTCATCGCGCTCGGGTACGCCGACGCCGAGGCCCGCCGCGCGGACCTCGAGGCCTTCTTCCGGGGGTGAGCGGTGCTCGCGGGCCCCACCCTTCTCGACGCCGCGATGGGGACGGCGCTCCAGGCCCGGGGCCTGCCGGAGGAGGCCCTGCCCGAGGAGTGGATCCTGACCCGGCCCGAGGACGTGGCGAAGGTCCACGCGTCCCACGCCGCGGCCGGCGCCCGGGTGCTCCTCACCTGCACCTTCAACTGCACCGAGCCCCGTCTCGCGACGCGCGGCATCGAGCAGAAGCTCGACGCCCTCTGCGGCTGGGCCGAGCGGCTCGCCCGCGCCGCGAGCCGCGGGGCGCTCGTCGCCGGCTGCGTCGGCCCGACGGGGCTCTCGGTCCCGGGCCGGCCCTGGCCCTCCCAGGCGGAGCTGCGGGAGCGCTTCCGGCGCCCCTTCCGCGCCCTCGCCGACGCCGGCGTGGACCTCCTCTGGACCGAGACCCATTACGCGCTCGCCGAGGCGCGGGCCGCCGTCGCCGCGGCGCGCGCGACAGGCCTCGCCGTGGCGGCCACGATGGCCTTCGCCGAGCGGGACGGCGCGCTCGCCGCGCCGGACGGCGAGGCGGCCGTGGAGTGCCTCCTCGCCCTCGCCCGCGACGGCGTCGCCGCCGTGGGCGCGAACTGCCTCTCGCCGGGGCCCGCGCTCGCAGCCCTGGTGGCGCGCGTCGCGCCGGCGCTCGACGTGCCGCTGGTGGCGAAGCCCAACGCGGGCCCGCCGGGTGCGGCGCTCGATCCGGACGCCTTCGCGGCGGCGGTGGGGCCGGCGGCCCGCGCCGGCGCGCGCCTCCTCGGAGGCTGCTGCGGCACGACCGGGGCCCACCTCGCCGCGCTGTCCGTCCTGCTCCGGAGCCTCTAGGCGCGCGGGTAGGAGCCGAGCAGGTGCAGCACGTGCACCTTCCGGCGCACGCCCTCGAGGGCCCCGGCGCCGTCCGGGTCCGCCCGGTGCCCCTCGAAGTCCACGTAGAACACGTAGTGGCCGACCGTCTTCTTGGTGGGCCGGCTCTCGATCTTCGACAGGTTCACCTTGCGGCTCGCGAACTCGCCCAGGACCTCGTGGAGGCCTCCCGGCCGGTCGCGGTCCAGGGTGAAGGCGATGCTGGTGCGGTCGCGGCCGGTGGGCTTCTCGTCCTCGCGGGCGAGGAGCACGAAGCGGGTGAAGTTCTCGCCCGGGTCCTGGATCGACTCGGCGAGGATGGCGAGGCCGTAACGCTCCGCCGCTGCGCGCCCGCCGATGGCGGCGGCGTCCGAGCCCTCGGCCGCCTGCCGGGCGGCGTCGGCGGTGGAGTGCGTGGGCACGAGCGGCACGCCGGGGAGCCTCGCGCGCAGGAACGCGGCGCACTGGCCGAGCGCCTGCGGGTGGGAGAGCACGCGTGCGATCCCGGAGAGATCCGTGCCGCCCCGGGCGAGGAGGTGCTGCTCCACCGGCAGCATCAGCTCCCGTCGGATGAGGAGGCCCGGCCGGTGGACGAGCAGGTCGAGCACGGCGCCGACGCTCCCCTCGAGCGAGTTCTCGATGGGGAGGAGCGCCGCGTCCGCCTCACCCGCGAGGACCGCCTCGTAGGCGTCGGCGAAGGTGGGCCGCGGGAGGCGCTCGGCGCCCCGCGCGAGCTCGCAGCGGCCGACGGCCTCCTCGCTGAAGGTTCCCGGAGGCCCGAGGTAGGCGACGCGCATGCGGCATTCTTACCAGGGGCGCGGGCCGCGCTCCAACCGGGCAGACCTCCAGCGCGCCGCTCGATGGCCGCCCCGAACCGACGCTCGACCTGCGCCAGCCGGTGGCGCTCTTCCCGCGGGGAGCTCGGCGCAGGCCCTGAAGGGGGACGCCGGGCCCCGGTCCGTGCGCCGGTCCGCGGCGGTCCTTAGGTTGCCGCTCATGCCTCCGTCGCCTACCGCCGCCCTCCTCGCCGACGCCGCCCGGCGCGCTGCCGCCTACCTCGACAGCCTCGACGGCCGGCCGGTCGCGCCCTCCCCCGACGCGGTCGCCGCGCTCGGCGCTCTCGACGTGCCGCTCCCGGAGGCGCCCGCCGATCCGGCCGCCATCGTCGACGAGCTCGACCGCTGGATCTCTCCCGCGACCATGGCGATGGCCGGCCCGCGCTTCTTCGGGTTCGTGATCGGCGGCGCCCTCCCCGCGACCCTCGCCGCGAACGTGCTCGCCTCCGCGTGGGACCAGAACAGCGCGAAGTGGGCGGTGACGCCAGGCACCGCCGCGCTCGAGAAGGTGGCGCTCCGCTGGACCCTCGAGGCGCTGGGGCTCCCGCGCGGCGCGGCCGGGGGCTTCGTCACCGGCGCGACGGTCGCGAACTTCACGGCCCTCGCGGCGGCGAGGCATGCGGTCCTTGCGCGGGCGGGGTGGGACGTCGAGGCGCGCGGCCTCTTCGGCGCGCCGCCGGTCACGGTCGTCGTCGGGGCCGAGGTGCACGTGAGCGTGCTCAAGGCGCTCGCCATGCTCGGGCTCGGGCGCGAGCGGGTGGCGACCGTCCCGGTGGACGGCCAGGGCCGGCTCCGGCCCGACGCGCTGCCCACGCTCCGCGGCCCGGCCATCGTCTGCCTCCAGGCGGGCAACGTGAACACCGGCGCGTTCGATCCGGTCCCGCCCGTGATCGCCCGCGCCCGGGAGGCCGGCGCGTGGGTCCACGTCGACGGCGCCTTCGGTCTCTGGGCCGCCGCGGCGCCCCGACGGGCTCACCTCACGGCGGGCGTCGCCGATGCCGACTCCTGGGCGACCGACGCGCACAAGTGGCTGAACGTGCCCTACGACAGCGGCCTCGCGCTCGTCCGCGACGAGGCGGCTCTCCGGGCGGCGATGGGCGTCTCGGCGGCGTACCTGCCGGAAGCGGGCGTGCGCGATCCGGCCGACTCGACCCCCGAGCTCTCCCGCCGCGCCCGCGGAGTCGAGGTCTGGGCGGCGCTCCGGACCCTCGGCCGCGCCGGGCTCGCCGACCTCGTCGAGCGCACCTGCCGCCACGCCGCGCGCTTCGCGGAGGGGCTCGCCGCCGCCGGGCACCGGGTGCTGAACGAGGTGGTGCTGAACCAGGTGCTGGTCTCGTTCGGCGACGACGAGCGCACCCGGCGCGTGATCGCCGCGCTCCAGGCGGACGGGACCTGCTGGTGCGGTGGGACGGTCTGGCAGGGGAAGACGGCGATGCGGATCAGCGTCTCGAGCTGGGCGACCACGGACGACGACGTGGAGCGGTCGCTCGCGGCGATGCTGCGGCTGGCGCGGGCGTGAGCGCGCCGCGCTTCACCACCTGGCCCACGAGAGAAGAAGTGGGCCAGCGTTTCCGCTAGCCACCCGGACCTGGAAGCTCACCGGCCCGCCAGCAGTGGGCCCACGCGCGAAGTGGGGGAGCGCCGTGCGGACGTTCGCCGCGCGCGATACGGGATTCGAACCTGTGGCCTTCGGCAACGTCACCCGACTTATTCGCACGCTGTGGCGGTGAGCAACAGGTCCGCTCCAGAGGGCACTCGGCGCCAGGAGCCCCCGTTCTCCAGTCCCGGCGCGGGGATCGGGTACCGCGTGACCCGCTGGCTCGCGGCTTGCTGGCCTGTCCGCCGACGCCAACGCTTTCACGAAAGTAGGTACAACATGGTGAAGTTCGCAACCGCGCTCGCCCTCGCGGGCGTGTTCCTCTCCAGCTCCGGGTGCTGCTGGCCAATGGGGGGGAGGCGCGGGTACGGCGGGTATGGCGGGGACGGCCCGGCCGCGCCCCAGCAGGACGGAAGGGACACCGGCGCCGTGGGGAGGACGGCCCCCGCCGCGACTCGAACGCGTTCCACAACCTGGCGAGGCTGAGATAGCCAGGTTCGATCACATTCGTTGGCCGTGGGTCGCATGATGGACCTCGAGGACATGTTTGGACGGCGCCCCCGACCGCTGCTACAGCTGCATGTGCAGCTGCGGCAACGGCCAGCTGACGATCCGCACGAGGAGCTTCACATCTTCTTTCTCAACGAGGGGAGCGCCGTCGCGCGTTTCACGAGAATGCTCGGCAGGGTGCTCGACCCGTCAACCGTGATCGCCGGAGGAAGTGGAGTCGCGGATGTCAGTGCGATCAACGACGGTGCACCATGCTTCATGTACATCGACGACGGGGGCGTGATTCATCCCAACGGCACTGCAGTTGCCGTCGGTCACGCCATCATCAGAAGAGATGGGAAGGGAGCCCCGCTGAAGTTGCATGCCAGGTGGCACTGCGACGGAATGCTCGCGAGAAGCGCAGACCTGGATCTCGTTCCCGGGATGCTGCTCGTCGCCAGATAGGATCGAGGCCAGGTAGCGGGCGGTTCGTGCCAAGGAGGCATGACCGGCGAGCCGGGCCAGGCTCGCGCGATGTCGGGGCTGCGAACGCTCGCTGCCGTGCGGCGCCTGGCGGCCGGTGCCCCAGCCGTCGCCGTGGGGGTCCAGGTCAACGTCGTAGAGCCGAGGTAGACGGCGGCGGGCTCGACGCGCTTCGCGGCGCGGCGGATCCGGCCGCTTACCCGCCCGGCGGCGGCTCTCGCCATGCCGCGGGTACCTCGACGGCGATCACCTCGGCCCGGGCGCACTCGCGCCCGTCCGAGCGGACGCTGCACTCCACGACACGCTTGCGCCCCTTCACCTCCCGAACACGCGCCCGAACCTCCATCGGTCGGTCGATGGGCGTCGGAGCCAGATAGTCGATCCGGAGCGCGGCCGTGACCGCCCAGCGCAGCGGCTCCGCGCCCAGCTCCACGCCCGCCGCGCGGTAGGCGTCGGCAATGGCGGTGCAGATCGCGTGGCAGTCCACCACGGTCGCGAGGATGCCCCCGTTCACGACGTGCGTCGGGCCGGCCATGTGCTCCGGACGCGGCTGGAAGCGGCACACCGTCTCGTCCCCCTCGACGTAGCTCTTGACCTGCAGTCCGACCGGGTTCAGCGTCCCGCATCCCCAGCAGTGGTTATGGGGGATGCAGTCCTGGATTGCCTTCGGCACGAGCACCTCCGGGGCCATGTGACGACGTGGACGGTAACATCCCAGGTACTCTGGGTGGGCGTCGGCCAGTGACGGCAGAGTGGCGCGGTGCCCGCTGCGCATCCGGTCCCATCCAATGTGTTAGTGACAGTAAATACCCGCGTGTCGGCCGAGCACCAAGGCCCTTCATGAGGTGCTGCTGGCGAGCCGACGTGCTCATCCGCGTGCAGACTCACCCGGCTTCTCGGATCGATGACAAATGGGACCTGATGATCGACGCGACTTCGTCTGGGCGCTCGTTGGCGAATGTGTGAGTTCCGCCCGTCACGGTGATGATGCGCGCGCCCGCGATCCGCTCAGCAAGGAAATGAGCGATGGCTTGCGGGCTGAGCGGGTCTGAGTCGCTCCATAGCAGAAGGGTCGGCGCACGGATCGCTGCTAGACGGTCCGTGAAATCGGTGCGATCATCAATGAACCAGCTCGGAACATTCGGCAGCGACGCCCGGTACTCGTGACGCCACTCGGCTGCGCCAAGCCGTCGTACGTCCACGCCACCGGAGGTTGCGACCAGGACCAAGCGTTCCACGCGTTCCGGCTGCTCTAATGCCAGACGTACGGCGAAGATTCCCCCCATCGATTGTGCAATGATGTGACTCGATGCTGGCGGCAGGCGCTCAACGATCCAGCAGTAGAGGTCGTCCAGCGACTTCACGCCGGCATCGGGAGGGACCCCGCCGAACCCGGGGTAGCCGAAGACGTGGACCTGACCCAGGTCGTTCAGCCTGTCGGCCACTGGCCGCCAGAACCAGTCACTTCCACCAGCGCCGGGGAGGAAGACGAGGGGCGGCATTGGCGGTGAGGCTATCCGGTGGAAGTACAACGATCAACAGCGGGGGCCCGTACTCGGCGCACGACGTCGTTCGGGGGGCGGTTACTCGCAGGCTGCCTCTAGCTGCATCGAGTGGCGAGAACGGGAGCGGGCGGCCCCGTCGCCAGGACCGCCCGTGCCAACCTGCAAAGGGACGCGCTCACTACTTCTTCAAGGTCCGGTCGAAGAATTCAAGGAGTCGCCTACGCGAATCCTGCCTTACCGCCGGGTCTATCTGGTACCTGTGCCCCGGGGAAGGAGCGGTGTACGGCTCGTCGAATCTGTGGGTGGCGCCGGGATAGATCGTTATCGAGGCTTCGCGGCCGTGTAGAGCCGCATTTGCCACTAGTTCCTGACATAGGGTCGCCGGGCACCAATCGTCGCTCTCCCCGATGAGGATCAGGAGGGGGACGCTGGCCGAGCTGACGTCATATGTGTCAAAGCAGTAGGGGTAGTAGGCGGCGATTGCGGCAAAGGGTGTAGCACCGGGCACGCCCGTGTTTCGGAACATCCACGTTATCAAGGCTGTGATGCCGCCATCTGCCCAGCCCACCAGCCCGATGCGGCTCGCGTCGACAAAGGCGAGAGAGGACAGGTAGCGCGTTGCCGCAAGGGCGTCATCAACCGCCTCAGTGTGGAGCCGCTCCTTCGTATCAGAGTCACCACAGACGTTAGACAGACGGCGCCCCGAGAGGCTGTCGACTAGGAAGGCGACATAGCCCGAGTCGCGCAAGAGCTTTGAAACCTCAACTTCGCTATTGTCATAGCCGGACACTCCCCAGCAGCCAGGCATCAGGACAACGGCCGGGAACGGGCCGCCCCCCTCAGGCCGGTAGAGATTCCCCGAGAGTGTAAGAGAATTGTTTACCGGAAACGATGTTCCGCCGGTGGCGCACGCCAGGGCTAACGCGCCAAGCACCACGCCCAGCCCGATTCGGGTCATAATCGTCCCTCCTTCCCCCACTCATGGTGGGATCCCAACCTGAGGTCGCCTAGCGCCGGATCGGGCTGCATACCCGCCAGACCAGACGAGGGCGCACCGCTAGGCAGACAACGCGCGCATCCCGGTCACTCACTCGATAGAGGGACCCGCTGCGTGACTCTCGATTCCAGGTTCTTCCCGGCGACGAGTGCCCTAGGACTGCGCCCCAGCCTTCCGTCTCGCCAGGCAGCTCGAAGCTCCCTTCTTCAGGGTGATGAGACGCAGCGTGCGCCTTCCGGATCGTGCGGATCAACGGCACCACGCCCCGCGCATTGACGAGGAAGGTGCGGGCCTCCTCGGTACCCCCAGCGACATCCAATCTGGCTCGCGTCCCGACCTGCTCTTCCGCCGCGGGGGCCAGCTCCAGGGCCCGCGCCAATTTTAGCGGGCCGTCCGGTAGCCTCGGGAAGCCATGACCTGAAGATGGAAACCGTTACAGCGGCGTACCGGAGGGGGTGGTAGACCCCGCGCCGGCCGGGAGCACTATCCGCGTCGGCCGAAGAGCCAGAGGAGGAAGGATAGGACAACCGAGACGAGGATCGAGGTGCCGACTGGGAAGTAGAAGCTCCACCGCTCGCGCTGGACCGAGATGTCGCCCGGCAGCCGGCCGATGCGCAGCCCCGGGAACTTCTCGGCGACGACGAGGAGCAGCCCGACGAGCGCGATGACCACGCC
>Ga0153915_10006032_pt1 | contig 11325 bp, 9 predicted proteins | sample Opewatmetagenome_2_FD_107003 | JGI IMG/M metagenome (GOLD analysis project Ga0153915, IMG submission 107003) | Freshwater wetland microbial communities from Ohio, USA - Open water 3 Core 3 Depth 3 metaG | ecosystem: Environmental > Aquatic > Freshwater > Wetlands | place: USA: Ohio, Lake Erie...
ACCGCCGCCTGACCCGGCGGGATCGGTTTTTCGCCCCTCGCCGGCAGCTCCGCAATCTCGCGAAATTCATCGCGAGGACAGACCCTAGATGGTCAGGCCCCGCAGCAGCAGGGGCAGATCGCCGTTGTCGCCGCGCGCTTCGGACATGAACCAGTCCTTCAGCGGGCCGATGCGCTGGACGGCGCCCATTCCGAGCCTTCGGATCGCCGAGGCGGCGCGGCCGGGGACGCCGTAGAGCCGGGTCAGCCCGTCGGTGGCGGCGGCGACCATCATCGTGTCGAGGCTGCGCCAGCGCTGGTAGCGGGCGAGCAGCTGCGGATCGCCGAGATCGAGGCCGATCCGCGCGCCTTCGACCAGCACCTGGGTCAGCGCCGCGACGTCGCGCAGACCGACGTTGAGCCCCTGGCCGGCGATCGGATGCATGCCGTGCGCGGCGTCGCCCGCGAGCGCGAGCCTGCGCCCGGTGATCGTCGCGGCATGATGGAAGCCGAGCCGGTAGCCCGACCTTCCCCCGGCGAGCTGCAGCGGCCCCAGGAACCCGCCCATCCTTTTCTCGATTTCCGCGGTGAGCGCCCGATCCGGCAGATCCAGGATCGCCGGAGCGTCGGCGACCGGGACCGACCAGACGATCGCGGAGCGGTTGCCGGGCAGCAGCGGCAGGACGGCGAACGGCCCGGGCGGATAGAAGATCTCATAGGCGACATTGTCGTGCGGCCGCTCGTGCGTGACGGTGACGATGATCGCCACATGGTCGTAGCTCCAGCGGGCGACGCGAATCCCCGCCGCCTCGCGCGTCGGCGAGGATCGCCCCTCGGCCCCGACCAGCAGCGGCGCCTCGATCAGCCGCCCGTCGGTCAGCGCGACGCGGACGCCATCCTCGTCGCGCACCACCTCGCCGGCCTTCGCCGGCGCCAGCAGGGTGACGTTCGACGCCGCCCCCGCCGCCTCGTGGAGCGCCGCGCGCAGCAGGCGGTTTTCGACCATCATCCCGAGCGGCCCGTCCGCGGCTTCGGGAACGAATTCGAGCTTGCCGGGCGCGAGCCCGTCGCTGATCCGGATCGCCTTGATCGGGCAGGAGCGTTCGGCAAGCTTGTCGGCGATCCCGATCGCTTCGAACATCCGCCACGAGCTGCTCGAGATGGCGGTCGCCCGGCCGTCGAAGCCGGGGGCGTTGACCGCCTTGGGATCGGCGGCGTCGACGACGATGCTGCCGAGGCCGTGCTTGTCGAGCGCGACCGCGAGCGTAAGCCCGATCAGGCCGCCGCCCAGGATGATGAGATCCGCGCGCTCCATTTTCTCCCCCTAGCGATGCAAGCGGGCAACGCCAAGCGCTTGACCGCGGAGTCCGCGAGGGCGCATTGTGGTTAAGGGACCATTCCGGGGCAGGTTTATGGCTACATCTGTGGCGCGCGGCGGGCGGCAGAGCCGGTTCGCACTGTGGCGCGACAGCTTCAGGCGCGCCACCAGACGCTCCGTGCTGGTGCTTTCCGGCGCGGCGCTGATCGTCGGCGCGCTGCTGACGGTCGTCGCGCTGGTCAGCTACCATCCGAGCGATCCGTCGCTGAACACCGCCGCGGCCGGCCCGGTGCTCAACTGGCTCGGCCCGCCCGGAGCCTATTTCGCCGATCTGCTGCTGACCATGCTCGGCCCCCCCGTCGGGCTGCTGCTTCCGCTGATCATGCTGTTCGGCCTGCGCCTGGCGCGCGGCGTGCACGCCGGGCGCTGGTTCCTGTCGCTGATGCTGTCCCTGATCGGGCTGCTGTTCATCGGCACCGCCGCCTCGCTGCTGATCGGCAATGCCGTCAACGGGCTTCCCGCGGGCTGGGGCGGCGCCTTCGGCCTGTCGCTCGCGCGGCTGATCAACCTCGGCCTCGCCCAGATCGGCGACGAGAGCGTCGCTGCCCCCTTCCGCATCGCCGCCGTCGGCCTGTCCGCGTTCGCCGGGCTGTTCCTCTGGTATCTCGGCCTCGGCCTTCGCGCCGACGAGCGCGGCTGGATCGCCGCGCGCCGATCGCGCGTGCCGCGCCTGCTCGACGATCACTTTCTCCCGGACGACGACGAGCCCGTGGTCGCGTCGCGCCCGGCGCGCACTCCGGTCATTTCCAAGCCCGAGCAGTCGCGTCCGCTCATCGCCGACCGGCCGGCCACGCCCGATACCGGCCGGCGTCCGGCGCGCGAGCGGCAGCCGTCGCTCGCGCTCGGCGACAGCTACGTGCTGCCGACGCTCGACCTGCTCAACCCGCCGCCGCCCGCGACCAACCAGACGCTCGACAAGGCGAGCCTCGAGCGCAATGCGCGGCTGCTCGAATCCGTGCTCGAGGATTTCTCCGTCAAGGGCGAGATCGTCGAGGTCCGGCCCGGCCCGGTCGTCACCATGTACGAGCTCGAGCCGGCGAGCGGCATCAAGGCGAGCCGCGTCATCCAGCTCGCCGACGACATCGCCCGCAACATGTCGGCGCTGTCGGCGCGCGTCGCGACCATCCCCGGCCGCAGCGTGATCGGCATCGAGCTGCCCAACGCCAAGCGCGAGATGGTCACGCTGTCGGAGCTGATCGCCAGCCACGCGTTCGAGGACCAGGTCGCCTCGCTGCCGCTGATCCTCGGCAAGAACATCGCCGGCGACCCGGTCATCGCCGATCTCGCGCCGATGCCGCACCTGCTCGTCGCCGGCACCACCGGATCGGGCAAGTCGGTCGGGCTCAACTGCATGATCCTGTCGCTGCTCTACCGGCTGACGCCCGAGCAGTGCCGGATGATCATGATCGACCCGAAGGTCCTCGAGCTGTCGATCTACGACGACATTCCCCACCTGCTGTCGCCGGTGGTGACCGAGCCGGGCAAGGCGATCCGGGCGCTGAAATGGACCGTCGAGCAGATGGAGGAGCGCTACCGGATGATGGCGTCGGTGGGCGTGCGCCAGCTCTCCAGCTTCAACGCCAAGGTGCGCGAAGCCAAGGCCAAGGGCCAGACGCTCGGCCGGCGCGTCCAGACCGGCTACGACCCCGAGACCGGCCAGCCGCGCTACGAGATCGAGGAGCTCGATTACGAGGTGCTCCCGCAGATCGTCGTCATCGTCGACGAGCTCGCCGACCTGATGATGACGGCGGGCAAGGAGGTCGAGTTCCTGATCCAGCGCCTCGCGCAGAAGTCGCGCGCGGCCGGCATCCACCTGATCATGGCGACCCAGCGCCCGTCGGTCGACGTCATCACCGGCGTGATCAAGGCGAACCTGCCGACCCGCATCAGCTTCGCGGTCACCTCGAAGATCGATTCGCGCACCATCCTCGGCGAGCAGGGCGCCGAGCAGCTGCTCGGCAAGGGCGACATGCTCTACATGCCCGGCGGCAAGCAGATCGCCCGGGTGCACGGGCCGTTCGTCTCGGACGAGGAGGTGCGCGCGGTCGCCGAATTCTGGAAGGCGCAGGGCCGCCCCGAATATGTGATGGCCGTCACCGAGGAACCCGAGGACGGCGGCTACATGTTCGAAGGCCAGCCGACCGGCGACGACGATGCCGAGACCCAGCTCTACCGCAAGGCCGTGCAGACCGTCGCCGAAAGCCAGAAGGCCTCGACCAGCTACCTGCAGCGCCAGCTGCGCGTCGGCTACAACAATGCCGCGCGGCTGATCGAGCGGATGGAAAAGGAAGGCAAGGTCAGCGCCCCCGACCACGTCGGCCGCCGCGAGGTGCTGATCGATCCCGAAGGGCATCCGATCTAAGGGGCGGGTGTCTCCCCTCCCGCTTGCGGGAGGGGATTAAGGGGTGGGCTTTCGTCGCCAGACGATTGGCGTCAAAGAAGCCCCACCCCCGGCTCCTCCCGCAAGCGGGAGGGGAGCTGAGGATTCGGAACCCCCAGGTTCACGGCGCATTCAAGAGGCGATCCCCATATCGCCGTGCAAATGTACAGGTGGAGAGTATTTCCATGAGGCGTCTCGCAGCCTTGTTCTTGCTGGCCGCGCCGGCCGCAGCGGCCATGCTTCCGGCGCCGCTGGCCGCGCAGGCTTCCTCTGCGCTTGCCGGCGTGAGCGCGCATCTGCGCGCCGTCGACACGATGGTCGCCGATTTCTCGCAGACCGACCGCAACGGCCGCGTGCTCACCGGCACGGTCACTCTCAAGCGGCCGGGACGGGTCCGCTTCCAGTATCAGAAGGGCTATCCGGTGCTGATCGTCGGCGACGGCAAGGCGCTGACGCTGATCGACTATGAGGTGAAGCAGGTGTCGCGCTGGCCGATCGGCAGTTCGCCGCTCGCGGTGCTGCTCAACCCCGAAAAGGATCTCTCGCGCATCGCCACCGTGGTTGAGGAAGATCCGCAGGTGCTGATCGTGCGCGCGCGCGATCCCAGGCGCCCGGAATATGGCACGATCACCCTCGCCTTCACCAAGGCCGCGAGCGCGCCCGCCGGGCTGATGCTGCGCGGCTGGACGACGATCGATGCGCAGAACAACGTTTCGACCATCCGGCTGTCCAATCAGCGCTTCAACGTCGCGGTCGCCGACAGCACTTTCCGATGGACCGATCCGCGCCGCAACACCGGCCCCCGGAGCTGACGCGGCGGGAGCGGGAACGGCGCGCCAACCGCTCGTCGCATCACCCGCTCCTCCCGTCTCCAAACCGAGCGAATTCGCGGGTCGTTACGGCTCATTCATCCGAGCGACAGAATCAAGGTCTTAAAACAAAACCTGCAATTGCGAGTCTCCCCTTCGGGTTTTCCCCCTGTTGCCCGAACCTCGAGAAGCGCAGTTGACCTCGCGTACCATACGCTTGGTTGGCCTCCGCTCCATGCCCCCGGAGCGGAGGCCTTTCCATGTCGCCGGTGCGCCTCCGGCCGGCGCGGAATCCAGCGCCGTTGCGGGACCGCCTCCAGCCCCCTAGAGCCGACGCGATGCCGTCCCTTTCGATTGCTTCCTGGAACATCAACTCGGTCCGTGCGCGCCTCGACATCGTCGAGCGCTTCCTGCGCGAGGAGGGGCCGGACATATTGTGCCTGCAGGAAACCAAGGTCGTCGACGGCGACTTCCCCGAAGGATTGTTCCGGCGGCTGGGCTACAAGCACCTCGTGCTGTGCGGTCAGCGCATGCACCACGGCGTCGCGATCCTCAGCCGGATTCCGATCCGCGAGGAGGACCGGTTCGACTGGCAGGCAAACGGCGAGGCGCGCCACGTCGGCGTGCGCCTCGACTGCGGGATCCGCCTCGAGAATGTCTATGTGCCGGCGGGCGGCGACATCCCCGACCGCTCGATGAACCCCAAATTCGGCCAGAAGCTCGATTTCCTCGAGCGGATGACGCGCTGGTCCGAAAGCTGCACCGGCCCGACCATCCTGGTCGGCGATCTCAACATCGCGCCGCTCGAATGCGACGTCTGGAGCCACAAGGCGCTGCTCGACGTGGTCAGCCACACGCCGGTGGAGGTGGAGGCGCTGGCCCGGCTGCAGCAGAGCAACAGCTGGACGGACCTCGGCCGGAGCTTCCATCCCGCGCCCGACCGGCTGTTCACCTGGTGGAGCTATCGCTCGCCCGACTGGACCAGGAACGACCGCGGACGTAGGCTCGACCATATGTGGGCGACCAGCGACGTTGCCGCCCTCGCGAAGCGGCATCAGGTCCATGAGCCGTGCCGGGGCTGGACGCGGCCCTCCGATCACGTCCCCTTGCTGACCGAGTTCGAGATTTGAGCGCGGGGCGCGAAGTCGCCCGCGCGATCGATGCGCTGAGACGCGGCTGGCCGGTCGCGGTCGGCGGCGCCGTCTTCCTGGCGGTCGAGACCGCCGACGACCTCAGCCTCGCCGAGCTCGACGCCGCCGGCCCGGCCGACCTCCTGATCTCCGGCCAGCGCGCGGTGACGCTGAAGCTCGCCAACCAGCGCGAGGGCACGCCGACCGGCCCGGTGCGGATCGAGCGGGCGCCATGGATCGACGCGGCCGGGGCGATGGCGATCGCCGACCCCGCGCTCGATCTCGCGACCCCGCTCAAGGGGCCGTTCCGCACGATTGCGATCGGCGACGAGGCGGCCGCACGCGCGGCGCTTCGCCTCGCGCGGCTGTCCGGGCTCCTTCCGGCCTTGTTCGTCACCGCAAGCGGCCAGGCGGAGGCCCAGGTGTCGGCGGCCGAGGTTCTCGAGTATAACGAGGCCGACAGCCTGGCGATCGCCTCGCGCGCGCATCTGCCGACCAGCTTCGCCGAGCGCGCGGAGATCGTCGCCTTCCGCTCCGATCTCGACGCGACCGAGCATGTCGCGCTGATGATCGGCGAACCGGGCGAGGCTCCGCCGCTCGTCCGCATCCACAGCGAGTGCCTGACCGGCGACGTATTGGGATCGCTCAAGTGCGACTGCGGGCCGCAGCTGCGCGACGCGCTCGCCGCGATCGCCGCCTCGGGCTGGGGCCTGCTGCTCTACCTGCGGCAGGAAGGCCGCGGCATCGGCCTCGTCAACAAATTGCGCGCCTATGCGCTGCAGGACCAGGGCTTCGACACGGTCGATGCCAACATCCGGCTCGGCTTCGCCGACGACGAACGCGATTTCGCGGTGGCGGCGCGGATGCTGCAGCTGCTGGCGCAGGACAGGGTCCGCCTGCTCACCAACAACCCCGCCAAGGCGGCCGCCCTGCACACCGCCGGGATCGAGGTCGTCGAGCGCGTCCCGCTCAAGACCGCCACCAATCCGCACAACGCCGCCTATCTCGACACCAAGCGGCGCCGGAGCGGGCATCAATTGTAAGGGATGGGTGAACCGAAAGCCCTCCCCCTCGATGGGGGAGGGAGAGGTCGCCTACTCCCGCTCCCCGAACAGGGCCGTCCCCACGCGCACATGCGTCGCGCCGAGCATCACCGCGGTCGGATAGTCGCTCGACATGCCCATGCTGAGCCAGGGAAGGTCGTGCCGCTTCGCGAGCTTGGCGAGCAGCGCGAAATAGGGCGCGGGCTCGACGTTGGCGGGAGGAACGCACATCAGGCCGCGGACCGGCAACGGCGCCTCGGCGCAGCGGGCGAGCAGGGCCGGCAGATCGGCGACCGCGCATCCGCCCTTTTGCGGCTCGTCGCCGACGTTGACCTGGATGAAGCAATCGGGGTGCCGGCCGGTGCGCTCGATCGCCTTCGCGAGCGCCGTCACCAGCGAGGGCCGGTCGACCGAGTGGATCGCATCGAACAGCGCGACGGCGGCTTCGGCCTTGTTCGACTGCAGCTGCCCGACGAGATGAAGCCGCACGTCGCCGTGGCGCGCCAGGATCCCGGGCCACTTGTCCGCCGCTTCCTGCACCCGATTTTCGCCGAACACGCGCTGCCCCGCCGCGATCAGCGGCTCGATCGCCTCGGACGGCTGGGTCTTCGAGACGGCGATCAAGGTCACCGCCGAGGCGGGACGCCCCGCGGTCGCCGCCGCCTTGGCAATCTGCGCCTGAACGTCGCGCAGGCGCTGCGCGGCTGATGAACCGGTCATGGCGGCTGCTATAGGAATGCCGATGGACCGCCGCCACCCTCCCCGCCTCTGGCTGATGACCGACGAGCGGCAAGGGGCCGGGCTATGGGACTCGCTCGAACGGCTCCCCCGCGGCTCGGGCGTCGTCTTCCGCCATTATGCGCTGGCGCCGCGCGAACGGCGCGCGCTGTTCGCCAGGGTCCGCCGCGTCGCACGGCGGCGGCGGCTGGTGCTGCTGCTCGCGGATTCGCCGGCGCGGGCCGCGGCATGGAGCGCCGACGGCAGCCACGGAAGAGGACACCGGGGTTCGGGCCCGGGCCTGCGCACCGCGCCGGTGCACGGCCTTGCCGAAATCCGCGACGCGGAGCGCGGCGGAGCCGATCTGCTGTTCCTCGCGCCCGTCTTCGCGACCCGATCGCATCCCGGCGCCCCCACGCTGGGGCCGCTGCGCTTCGGCCTGCTCGCGCGCCAGGCACGGCGGCCGGTGATAGCGCTCGGCGGAATGGATCGACGGGCCGCAAGGCGGCTGAAGGGGCTGGGACTCTACGGCTGGGCGGCGATCGACGCCTGGAGCGCCGAGGGCAATCAGAAGCGGAAGGCGGTTCCGATATAGACGGCCTGGCTGTCGCGGCGCTCGTCGGCGAGCGGCTGCAGCCGGTCGCGGTCGATCCGGTAGCGGACGCCGCCGGTCAGGGCGACGTTGCTCGCGATCGAATAGGAGCCGCCGACATCCAGCGAATAGCTGTTCTCCGGGGCGATCGCGCGGATCTGGCGGTTGTCGGTGCGTTCGGCGCCGACCTGGACGCGGCCGGTGAAATTCTTGGCGGAATAGCTGAGCCCGACCTCGGCCGATTCGCGGCTGCCCGGCAGCAAGCCGGTGTCGACCTTCGACACGTCGCCGGACAGAGCAAAGCGCTTCCAGCCGACGGCGACGCCGAGATTGTACGCGGTCGGCGTCAGCTCGGCGAGCGCGGTCGTGCCCGGCTCGCCGGTGGCACGCCTCAGCTCGGCCGGAGTGACGGAGCGCGCACGCACCGCGACCTTGACCGCCTTGGTGCGATTCTCGGCCGGCGACGGAGTGAAGCGGAAATTGGCATCGCCGAGGCCGCGGCCGGCAAAGACGGCGGCAAGCCGCGGATCGGCGACGGCAGGCGTGAAGCCGCCGACGATGAACGCCGGAGGCGACGCCTTGTTCTTGGCCTTTTGCGGCTGGGTGGATGCGCCGTAAGCTGCAGGGGCGAGCGCCAGCGACAGCGCCAGAAGCGCAGTGCTTGCAGCCAGTGCTGATCCGCCCTGTTTCATCGACATCCCGATTCCCAACGCGGCACTCTAGACCTGGTGTCGGGGGCTGACCAGCGCAGCCCCCTGACTCGACTCGGATTCATCCTGCCCTGTTGCAAGTTTTCCACAGCCAAGATTGCTGCTCGATGAAGCACCGAAACGAATCCGGTCCGGAACGGCTCCGATCGCTCCGGCCGATCCTGCTTTCGGTCTCTCGAATAAGCCCGTTCACCGAGGAGACAGACAGCTTGCCGCAGGCGTCCCAGCTTCTATAACGGCGCCCACGCTGCAGCTTTTCGAGGATTCCCTATGCCCCGCACCTTCCCTCTCGGCCTCGCGCTCGCCGCAGCCGTCTGCGTTTCCGGATGCGGCTGGGTCAAGGAGGATCTGTCGAAGGGATTGGGCAACGGCGACACCCGGCGCGTGCGCGCGGCGGACCTGGCCGCGTCGAAGGTGACGACGATCGGGGTCAACAGCTATCTGTGGCAGGCGGCGCTCGACACCATGTCCTTCGCCCCGCTCGCGCAGGTGGATTCGAACGGCGGCGTGATCGTCACCGACTGGTATTCCAATCCGAACGCTCCCGACGACCGCGTCAAGATGACCGTCAGCATCCTCGACCGCGATCTGCGCGCCGACGCGCTGCGCGTGGCGGCTTCGCGCCAGGTCCTCCAGAACGGCCAGTGGGTCGAGGCGCCCGTCGCGGCGGCCACCGTCCAGCGGCTGGAAGAAATCATCCTGACGCGGGCGCGCGACCTGCGCCGCAACGCCATCGCCCGATAATCCAGGGATAAAATCCGCGATGGCAGCGCGTTTCAACCCACTCAAGGCCGACGCGCACTGGCAGAAGATCTGGGAGGAGCGCGGCACGTTCCGCGCCTCGGACCACAGCGCCAAGCCGAAAAGCTATATCCTCGAGATGTTCCCCTATCCTTCGGGGCGCATCCACATGGGCCATGTCCGCAACTACACGATGGGGGACGTGCTCGCCCGCTATCGGCGGATGAAGGGCTTCGAGGTGCTCCACCCGATGGGCTGGGACGCGTTCGGAATGCCCGCCGAGAATGCGGCGATGGAAAAGAAGGTCCACCCCGGCGAGTGGACCCGCGCCAACATCGCGACGATGCGCGGACAGCTGAAGCGGCTCGGCTTCGCGCTCGACTGGAGCCGCGAGCTCGCCACCTGCGAGCCCGATTATTACGGCCACGAGCAAGCCCTGTTCCTCGATCTCTACGAGGCCGGCCTCGTCTACCGCAAGCAGAGCGAGGTGAACTGGGATCCGGTCGACATGACCGTGCTCGCCAACGAGCAGGTGATCGACGGACGCGGCTGGCGCTCCGGCGCGCTGGTCGAGCGGCGCAAGCTCAACCAGTGGTTCCTCAAGATCACCGATTTCGCCGAGGATCTGCTCGACGGCCTGGCCGGGCTCGACAAGTGGCCCGACAAGGTTCGGCTGATGCAGGAGAACTGGATCGGCAAGAGCCGCGGCCTCAAGTTCCGCTTCCGGCTCGACCGGCCGATCGACTCCTTCGACACGCTCGAAGTGTTCACGACGCGTCCCGACACGATCTTCGGCGCGAGCTTCGCCGCCGTCTCGCCCGATCATCCGATCGCATCCGCGCTGGCGGCGAAGGATCCCGCCGCCGCGGCCTTCATCGCCGAGTGCAAGCGCGGCGCGACCACCGCGGCCGCGCTGGAGACCGCCGAAAAGCTCGGCTTCGACACCGGGCATCGGGTGCTCCACCCACTCGAGTCCGGGGCCACGCTGCCGCTCTACATCGCCAATTTCGTGCTGATGGATTACGGCACCGGCGCCGTGTTCGGCGTTCCCGGGCACGATCAGCGCGACTTCGAATTCGCGTCCAAATATGGCCTGCCGATCAAGCGGGTCGTCGCCGCCTCGGCGGATCGGGCGGGCGAACCCGTTGAAGGAGAAGCCTTTTCCGGCGGCGGCGTGATCGTCAACTCGCGCTTCCTCGACGGCCTCGACGTCGAAGCCGCCAAGGCCGAGATCGTCCGGCGCGCCGAGGCCGAAGGCTGGGGCGAAGGCACGACCGTCTGGCGGCTGCGGGACTGGGGCGTATCGCGCCAGCGCTACTGGGGGACGCCGATCCCGATCATCCATTGCCAGGATTGCGGCCCGGTCCCGGTACCGCGCGACCAGCTTCCGGTCGTGCTCCCGGAGGATGTGAGCTTCGACGTGCCCGGCAATCCGCTCGAGCGGCATCCGACGTGGAGCAAGGTCGCGTGCCCGAAGTGCGGCGGCGCCGCGCGGCGCGAGACCGACACGCTCGACACCTTCGTCGATTCGAGCTGGTATTTCATCCGCTTCGCCAGCCAGCCCGCCGATGCGCCGTTCGACAAGGCGGTCGCCGACTCCTGGCTTCCGGTCGACCAGTATATCGGCGGCGTCGAGCATGCGATCCTGCACCTGCTTTACGCCCGCTTCTGGACGCGCGCGCTGCACCGGATCCAGCGGATCGGGTTCGAGGAGCCGTTCACCGGCCTGTTCACCCAGGGGATGGTGACGCACGAGACCTATCGCGCGCCCGACGGCCGCTGGGTCGGCACCGACGAGGTCGAGCAGCAGGGCGGGCGGCTGGTCGTCGCGGCGACCGGCGAGCCGG
>Ga0153915_10006033_pt1 | contig 11323 bp, 8 predicted proteins | sample Opewatmetagenome_2_FD_107003 | JGI IMG/M metagenome (GOLD analysis project Ga0153915, IMG submission 107003) | Freshwater wetland microbial communities from Ohio, USA - Open water 3 Core 3 Depth 3 metaG | ecosystem: Environmental > Aquatic > Freshwater > Wetlands | place: USA: Ohio, Lake Erie...
ACAAAGTGCTGCTCAATGATGGCACGGGCCAAATCTTGATCGAAGTCGAGGGTGATCTGGTCAATTTCGCCGTGATAGATGGTTTATTCATTACGGTAATGGGTGAACTCGATGACTTCAGCAGTCCATTCGCTTTCGAAATGGATGCTTGCACACTCGCCTTTCAAAACAATACTGTTGTCCTCCATGATTGCAATGGCGATGACGATGATGATGGCATTGATGATGATGGCATTGACGACGATGACGGGGATGATGATGGCGATGACGATGATGACGACGATGATGACAATGACGACGATGACGATGACGAAGTTGATGACGATGACGAAGTTGACGACGATGACGATGATGACGATGGCGAGGATGATGATTAACCCCTGCGAAAACTGATCTCTCAGCATCATGATCGCTCTCCGGAAACGAAGAGCGATCATTTTATTCCTCGGGTTTGACCTGAACGCCGATGGTTGGGTAGGAGAGGGGAGTTGGGGACTCCAGGTATGAAATCCCTACCTGAAAAATAGGGACAATCCTGATTTCAGAAAATCATGCGAAAGGTAAGATTAATTTATAGGAAAGGAAGGTTCCAGTGAATACCGAAACTCTGATTTCAATCTTGCCAATTTTGATTGCAGCCGCGGTAGTGATAGCAGCCAGTCTTATCGCCTGGCTTGCCATCCGCAGGTGGCGCAGCCACAAACTACGCGAGAAATTTGGTCCCGAATACGACTATACGTTGGAGAAGGTAGGCGACCGGCGCGCAGTTGAGGAAACGCTCCAAGAACGAGAGAAACGAGTCAACCAGCTGGATATTCGCACCCTGAAGGAAGACGAAAGGGTCCGATATCACGATGAGTGGATTGAAATTCAATCCAAATTCGTGGATAACCCATCACAATCGATCGAGGAAGCCAACCAGTTGATCACAGAAGTGATGATCGCCCGCGGCTTTCCAGTAGCTGATTTCGAGCAGCGCGCCGCAGATCTATCTGTGATGTACCCAGATTTTGTACCAAATTATCGAGACGCCTATAGCATCGCGATGCGTAACCGGGCTGATGGAACCTCAACTGAAGAGCTCCGTCAGGCGATGGTCTATTACCGTTCCTTATTCGAGGAATTGTTGGGAACAATGGAAGATACAGACGTTGAAGTCAAAGAAAAGGAGGCTGTAGCCCAATGAACGATAATCACGAGATTTACGACGTACAGACGCATGAACCTGTAACTACCATGCAGGCTGAGAAAACCAATCAGGAAGATGCCATGGTATGGAAGGACAAGGTAACAGCTGAAGAAAGGGTAGAAAATGAACCATTACCCTGGTTTGAAGCTGAGGAAATTAACGAAATAAAATCACGGTGGAGCTCGGTCCAGACCGAATTTGTCGATGATCCACATTCATCGATAAAACAAGCCGACGATTTGGTGGCAGAGGCTATAGAGCGGTTCGAGCAGGCGCTCTATCATCAACGATCGGAACTCGTCGAGCAGTGGAATACCCAAGACGATATCTCAACAGAAGAACTCCGGATTGCACTGCAGAGCTACCGGTCATTCTTGGACCGTCTGTTAGCATTTCAATTTTCGAGCTCGTAAACTTCGAGCCGAACAAATACTGGGGTTGTCCCGAAAAATTAACGGGACAACCCCAAAAACACATTCGATCCAACCACTGTCTCAAATTCCCTATCCCTGTCTGTCTGAATATTAGATATAATATATCTGAATAAAATTATTTGGCCGTGCTTTTTCCATTTTGGCGGTCCTGCTTGTGTATTCCCTTCGCAGATCTTTTTGCGCCTGACAAGGGTTTCGTCAAAGCTCAAAACCCCTACACCCGACCATCATCGACCAAAGCAAACGGTGGATAACCATAAAGGAGGCATCCCGATGTTAGCAGAGAAGCAATCAGACGAGCGGATCCCAGGTTACTGTGCCCTGTGTATCTCACATTGTGGTACGACTGCAGTGATTGAGAACGGACGCTTCGTTGCCCTCGAACCGGATCCGTCCCATCCAACCGGCAAAGCGCTCTGCGCAAAGGGACGGGCAGCGCCGGAGCTCGTCTACCACCCAGATCGGCTGCTTTATCCCCTGAAACGTACCCGACCGAAGGGTGATCCCGACCCGGGTTGGCAGCGCATCAGCTGGGACGAAGCGCTTGACCTGACTGCTGCCACATTGCGCCAGATTGCCAGTGAGCACGGTCCCGAGAGCGTCGTCTTCAGCGCGGTTTCCCCGTCCACTTCGGCATCAGACGACTCGGTAGCCTGGATTTCGCGTCTGATGAATGCATTCGGAAGCCCCAACCTGTGCGCAGCCATGGAGCTATGCGGCTGGGGGCGATATCTGGCGACGCAGTATACCTTCGGCGCAGGTGTTCCCGGCACGTATATGCCAGACCTTGAGAATGCCGGCTGCATCCTCTTCTGGGGCTATAACCCAAACCTTGCCCGTCTGACCCATGCCACCGCCACCATGGAGGCAATTAAGCGCGGCGCACGCTTGATTGTGGTCGATCCTCGCCGGACGGGGATCGCAAAAAAAGCTGATATCTGGCTGCAGGTGCGCCCAGGCACGGATGCCGCCCTGGCGCTTGGCATCACCCAGGTGATGATCGAACGCGGCTGGTACGATCGCGAATTTATCCACGATTGGACGAATGGTCCATTGCTCGTGCGCGCGGACAATGGGCGCTTATTAACCCAAGCCGATCTATCTGAGAATGGCAATGCCTGGCAATACGTGGCCTGGAGTGAGGCGCTGGGTAGTCCGATCCTCTATGACCCCGCCACCGGCGGTTATGAGGGAGGTCATCAAGAGCCAGCCCTTTTCGGCACCTACACGATTAAAACGCTGCAAGGCGACGTACCCTGCCAACCGGCATTCGAGCTCGTCGCCGAACTTTGCCAGCATTATCCGCCCGAGACTGTGGAATCGATCACTGGAGTCGGTCGCGTTCAGATTGAACTGGCGGCACAGATGCTTTGGGGAGCGCGGCCAGTAGCCTATTATGCCTGGAGCGGTGTTGAGATGCAGACGAATTCAACCCAGATCGCTCGGGCGATTGCTCAGCTTTACACATTGACAGGCAGCTTTGACAGCCTGGGAGGCAACGTATTGTTTCCAAAGGTGCCGACAGCGGACATAGAGGGCAGGGAACTGCTACCCGCCAGTCAGCGCGCTCGGGCGCTGGGCATGCAGGAGCGCCCGTTGGGTCCATCCCGGTGGCAGTTTGTCACCACAGATGAATTATACCGGGCGATCCTGGATCATCAGCCCTACAAGGTGCATGCACTGGTCGGCTTTGGCTCGAACCTGCTGCTCTCTCACTCTGAAAGTTTGCGCGGGCGCCAGGCTCTGTCAGCACTCGATTTCTATGTCCATATGGACCTCTTTATGAATCCAACGGCAGAACTTGCTGACATCGTGTTACCCGTAGCGAGTGCTTTCGAACGCGAGGCCCTCAAGGTCGGCTTTGATGTGAGTCTGGAGGCGCAGTCGTTGGTCCAGCTCCGTCATCGGGTGGTCGAACCGCGCGGGGAAGCTCGCTCTGATAATGGGATCATCTTTGATCTGGCGAGGCGGTTGGGTCTTGGCAATCACTTCTGGGATGGGAACATTGAGGCTGCTTATCGCTACCAGCTAACTCCATCAGGCGTGTCATTAGACATGCTGCGCGAGCACCCAGGAGGGGTGCGGGTGCCTCCACATCCGCGTTACCGCAAGTTCGCTGAGCAAAAGGATGGCGTACCGCGCGGCTTCAACACACCAACACGCAAGATCGAATTGTACTCACAGACTCTGCTAGAACACGGTTACCCACCATTGCCCGAGTATGAAGAACCACTGATGAGTCCATTTTCAAGACCGGAACTGGTCGAACGATACCCGCTAATCCTCACCTGCGCCAAGAACACCCTGTTTTGCGAGAGCCAACAGCGGGCACTGCCGAGTCTGCGGAAGAAAGCGATGGATCCAGAGGTCGAGCTGCATCCGGCAGCGGCTGCCGAGCGCGGCATCCTCCCTGGCGAATGGGTGAGGATTGAGACACCTGAAGGCAGTGTTCGAGCGCGCGCCGTGTTCAACGATACACTGAAGCCGGATGTCGTCTGCGGTCAACATGGCTGGTGGCAGGCTTGCCCAGAAATTGATGCACCCGGATACGATCCTTTTGACTCCGCTGGCGCCAACTTCAACTTGATCATCGGCAACGGGGCAATCGACCCGATCAGCGGCTCTGTTCCTCACCGCGCCTACCTCTGCCAGGTACACCGCGTGGTTTAGGGTTCAGACAACTATTCTATTGTATAGTAATCTTGTTATAATCATATTAATGCCTGCTACACGAACGAATCAAGAGTGGTACCACGATTTGACCGCAGGTGGCGAGTCGCAAGAGGCCGCTATCGCCGATCTGCGGAATATCCTATTGCGCGCCGCTTTATATTTCTTCAGCCGGAACCTGAGCGATTTTTGGGGATTAAGCCGGGACGAAATTCTACAACAGGCGGAAGATTGCGCCCAGGATGCTCTGATAGCGGTGATGAACCATCTCTCGGATTTTCGAGGCGATAGCAAATTTTCTACCTGGGCCTATAAGTTTGCCATCAATATAGCCCTGATGGCTGCTCGTCGTGAACGTTGGAAAGGGGTCTCCATCGACGAGTTGTCCGATCCCGAGGAAGATGCTTTTTCAGAATGGGTAATGCGGGATAAGCCAGATAGCATATCCCCGGAACAATCTGCCATGCAGGAGGAGCTACGAAGCGTTATCCGGAATGTGATTGACCACGATCTAACGGACAAACAACGCCAGGTGCTACGTTTGATGGTTTTTAATGAGGTTCCAATGGACGAAGTCGTCCGCCATATGGGCACGAATCGAAATTCGGTGTATAAACTGCTGCACGATGCACGCTTGAAGATAAAAAGCGGTTTACAGAGTCGCGGCTTTGAGGTAGGTGAAACACTCGCCTTGTTTGGCGCTGCGGGGTAAGATTCTGGCAGGTTGTGCAACGTATGATTGAGGAGTAGCTATGAAAAGGAACCGTTTTGAAAGCTGGTTGCAAAACATTTATCATACCCAGGAAGAGGAAATCTCCTGCACAGAATGCTTTGATTTAGTGTCGAGCTTTGTTGATTTAGAGCTTTCTGGCGAAAATCCTGCAGCAAAAATGCCTCAGGTAGTCCAACATTTACAGCAATGCGCTGCCTGCCGAGAAGAATATGAGACTTTGCACGACCTTCGCCGCTTTGAGGACGAGGGTGGAGCACTATCCCTAAAGGATTTACAAGACCTGATCCCCTAGAGCTTACTGGTTCAACCGGATTAACAGCGCTTCCAAGAGATTGGAGGCGCTGTTTTTTTACATATCAGGTAAGAAATGTCAGGAATGTGCAACTAATAAGCAGAAACATGAGGCTAACCATAGGGTGAGAGCTTAATAGAAAAGGTGATCTTCCTAAGTTAGAACTCGTTATCTAATCTAATCTAATCACAAAAGGAGATCCAACCATGAAACAAATCCACCCCAAGTTCTTTGCATTAATAACTGCCATTACGATCCTATCTGTAGTATTGACTGCTTGTGCCTCGGCATTGGCCTCTAATAATACTCAGGAGGCAACTCAAACGCCTCCCCCGATGGCTACGATGACCATGCCAGCTTCGCCAGAGTCTGCTTCAAAGATCGACCCGCTGGTTTTCCAGCAAGCAGTCCGCAAACTCTGGGAAGACCACATCACCTGGACGCGCGTTTATATCATCAGCGCCATCGCTGGTCTGCCAGAGACGGATGCCGCCGCCCAGCGCTTGCTGCAGAACCAGTTAGATATCGGTAACGCAATCAAGCCCTTCTACGGTGAGCAGGCTGGGAACCAGCTGACCTCCTTGCTGAAGGATCACATCCTGACTGCGGCGGATCTTCTATCAGCAGCCAAATCAGGCGATCCCGCCAAGGTCGAAGCAGCCAGTAAAAGCTGGTACGACAATGCCAATCAAATTGCTGGTTTCCTCAACACTGCCAACCCGAAAAACTGGGGGTTGAGCGACATGCAGGACATGATGAAGTCTCATCTAGATTTGACATTGGAAGAAGCGACTGCCCGGCTAAAAGGAGACTGGAGCGGTGATGTGGCTGCCTACGATAAAGTCCACGATGAAATCCTTAAGATGGCTGATATGCTCAGCGACGGAATTATTAAGCAATTCCCGGATAAGTTTGCCTCACAACAGGCCTCACAGCAAAAGATCGGCCTTACCCTAGCGATGAATAAGCTGTGGGAAGACCATGTTACCTGGACACGGGTGTACATCATCAGTGCCACCAGCGGTCTGCCAGATGCAGATATCGCTGCGAAGCGCCTGCTGCAAAACCAGGTGGATATTGGTAATGCTATTCGACCCGTTTATGGTGAAAAAGCCGGGGACCAACTGACTTCCCTGCTAAAGGATCACATCCTGACTGCTGCCGATCTCCTGGCAGCGGCAAAATCTGGCGACAATACGAAGCTCGAGGCGGCCAGCAAGCATTGGTATGACAATGCGAACCAGATCGCAAGCTTCCTGAGTAGCGCTAACCCGAATAACTGGTCTTTGAGCGACATGCAAGACATGATGAAGACACATCTGGATTTGACGCTGGAAGAAGCCACCGCCAGACTGAAAGGCGATTGGGCGGGTGACATCGCTGCCTATGATAAGGTTCATAACGAAATCCTCGATATGGCTGGCATGCTCACAGAAGGCATCCTCGCCCAGTTCCCGGAACAATTCAAATAAGCCTCCCTTCTTGAAGGCAGACTGGCAGCTTGCATGAGCTGCCAGTCTGCCGCAAAACGATTACCAAAGATCCAACTTTGAATGCAAGGAGAAACACATGAAACATTATCAATATCTGGTTGTAGGCGGCGGCTTGACGGGTGATGCAGCCGTACGCGGCATCCGTGAATTGGACGCTGCGGGTTCCATCGGTATGATCAGCATGGAATCCAACCCACCCTATGTGCGTCCAAATCTTTCCAAGGGATTGTGGAAAGGTCGCCCGATCGAGAAGATTTGGCGTAACACACAGAACCTAAATGCCGAAATTCAATTAGGGCGCAAGGTAACTCACCTCGATCCGCAGAGTAAAACCATCCGTGATGACAAAGGGGATGAAACCACATACGATAAAATTCTCCTGGCGACTGGGGGTTCACCTATCCGACTGCCTTTTGGGAATGACCATATCATTTATTACCGGGATTTTCAGGATTATCAACGGCTGCGCGCTCTGACCGAGCATGGAGAGCGTTTTCTTGTGATTGGCGGCGGTTTCATCGGCTCGGAGATTGCAGCTGCGTTGACGATAGTCGGTAAAAAAGTTGTGATGGTTTTCCCTGAAGAGGCCATCGGCGTCAATATTTATCCGCGTGATTTAGCGCATTTCCTGAATGATTTTTATCGCCAGAAGGGCGTGGAGCTCGTATCTGGAGATTTGGCAGCCAGCCTCGAACAAGCCAGGGACGGCTTTACGGTCCGGACGCGTGGCGGGCGCACTTTCGAAGTAGATGGAGTCATAGCCGGAATTGGGATCCGTCCGAACCTCGAACTTGCACAGCAGGCTGACTTGCGGATAGAGAACGGGATCGTCGTCGATGAGCATTTACGGTCCTCCACACCTGATATTTTTGCGGCTGGCGATGTGGCAAACTTTTTCCATTCGGCATTGGGAAAACGCGTGCGTGTGGAGCATGAAGATAACGCCATCATGATGGGCAAACTGGCAGGCCGAAATATGGCAGGCGCAGAAGAAGCCTATACCCACGTACCCATGTTCTACTCAGACCTGTTCGAAATTGGTTATGAGGCAGTGGGTGAATTGAGCAGTAAGCTGGAAACTGTAGCTGACTGGCAAGAACCGTTCAAAAAAGGTGTTATTTATTATCTGGATGATCAACGCGTGCGCGGGGTCTTGTTGTGGAATACCTGGGATACGGTACCGGCGGCACGTGCCTTGATCGCCGAACCGGGTCCGATCAAGAGGGCTGAGCTTATCGGCCGGCTATAGCAAAGATGAACATTTGGAGGCAAATCCCATGAAAAAGAATCCTTTATTAGTCCTGGAGGCCATTGGGCAGAGCATCTGGGTGGATTTTATCCGCCGCGGGATGATTTCGTCTGGTGAGCTCCAGCAGCTGATTGAAGAGGACGGCATCAGCGGAGTGACTTCAAACCCCTCAATTTTTGAAAAAGCGATTGCGGAAAGTCACGACTATGACGAGTCTATCCGTGCTCTGACCTTAAAGGGGATGACCAGCGACGAGATTTACCAACGACTGACAGTGGAAGATATTCAAAGCGTTGCCGACCTCTTGCGCCCGACCTACAATCGGACAGAAGGTCGGGATGGTTTTGTCAGCCTGGAAGTATCCCCACGGCTGGCCCACGACACTGCCAGCACAATTGTGGAAGCCCGCCGGCTTTGGTCCCTGGTGAACCGCCCCAACACGATGATCAAGGTACCCGCCACCCTGGAAGGCCTTCCAGCTATCCGGCAATTGATCGGAGAGGGGATCAACGTCAATATCACCCTGCTGTTCGGTCTGCCTCGCTACCGAGAAGTGGCGGAGGCCTATATCGGAGGACTGGAAATTTTGGCAGCCAAGAAAAAACCGATCGAGCGGGTCTCATCTGTGGCCAGCTTTTTCCTCAGCCGCATCGATGCCCTGATCGATCCGATGCTTGAAAAGATCATTCGGACGGAAAACCTACAGGCGGGTATCGCTGAACGATTGCACGGACAAATCGCGATTGCTTCTGCCAAAGCAGCTTACCAGATGTATAAAGAAATTTTCAACAGCGAACGCTTCAAAAGGCTGGCAAACAGAGGCGCACGCACCCAACGATTGTTGTGGGCTAGCACGAGCACGAAAAATCCAGCTTACAACGATACCAAGTATATGGATGCACTCATCGGTCCAGACACCATTAACACCGTGCCGATTGAGACCCTAAACGCCTTTCGCGACCACGGGCTTCCGGAACAGAGCCTGGACCAAAATGTAGACGAAGCCTACCTGCTGTTACTCGACCTTGCTGCTGTTGGAATTGACCTGGGTGCGATCACACAGCAGCTGGAAGATGAGGGGGTAGAAAAATTTATCACCTCATTCGATCAGCTAATGGCTTCACTGCATCGTTATCCCATTCAAACATAAACTGGAGGACGAAAATGCCCCGCGACTTACCAATTGGAAATGGCAGTCTGTTGGTTGCCTTCGACCAAAATTACCAAATACGCGATCTCTACTGGCCGCACGTCGGACAGGAAAACCATGCCCTGGGGCATCCTTTCCGTACCGGCATATGGGTGGATGAGCGATTCCGCTGGCTGGATGACACCGGCTGGGAGCGCGAGCTTAAATATCAGCCGGATACATTGGTCACCGACGTGACAATGAGACATCCTGATCTCGGGATTGTACTCCAGGTTGCCGACGTGGTAGATTTTCACGAGAACCTTCTCGTGCGCAAGTTTGAGATACAAAATCCTGCTGAGCGGGAGTCTGAGGTAAGGCTATTTTTCCACCAAGATTTTCACATTGGCGGCAATGAAATCGGTGACACGGCTTACTATGAACCCGACCGGCGAGCCGTTTTCCACTATAAAGGGGCACGCTGGTTCCTCGTTAATGGCGCGGTTGGATTGGAGGAAGGCGATCCTGGACCAGGTTGGACGGCTACTCCGGACACCTATCCGGGACTGGTGGTCGGATTGCACCAATGGGCATGTGGTCTAAAAGAGATTCACAATTTGGAAGGAACCTGGAAAGACGCCGAAGACGGCTGGCTTTCAGGTGAGAGTGTTGCCCATGGAACTGTGGACTCGACGGTAAGTTTAACTGTGCATGTGCCTGCCGGTGAGAAGCGGGTGGTCTGGTATTGGATGTCTGCGGGTGAGAATTTCGATCAGGTAACCATCATAAACCGGATGGTCCGCCAACGAGGCCCGCAATTCTTTCTCAATCGCGATCTTGCTTTTTGGCGGTTGTGGTTGAATAGCCACCTCCCTAATTTTGATCATCTGCCTGAAAAGATTGCCCAGCAATATAAGCGCAGTCTGCTGACCATCCGCACACAAATTGACAACGCTGGAGCAATCATCGCTGCAAACGATTCGGATATCTCCTCCGCTGTGCGAGATACCTATAGCTACATGTGGCCGCGTGACGGCGCGCTGGTTGCGAACGCTCTCAACCGGGCGGGTTATTTAGATTTTCCCAGAGCTTTCTTCCAATTCTGCCAAAAAGTGCTCACACACCAGGGATACCTGCTGCATAAATATAACCCGGATGGCACGCTGGCCTCCTCCTGGCACCCCTGGTATCGGGAGGGTAAGAAAGATATTCCCATCCAGGAAGATGAAACTGCCCTGGTGCTGTGGGCGCTTTGGGAACACTTCCAACGATTTGGCGATGTGTATTTCATTAAACCGCTCTACCGGGGCTTGATTTGCCCGATGGCCGATTTCCTGGAGAAGTTCCGTGATCCTATGACGGGATTGCCATTGCCCAGCTACGATCTGTGGGAGGAGCGGCATGGCATATTGGGTTGGACAGTGGGCGCCATTTATGGCGGGCTGCGGGCGGCAGCCAATTTTGCTGAGGCATTCGGTGAAGCTGACCGATCAGAGCGATACCGAAATGCAGCAGAGGAAATTAAAACAGCCGTTGATCGCTATTTGTGGCTGCCTGATCAAAACCGTTTTGCTCGGATGATCAACCAAGACTCCGACGGCAACTGGCAAATAGACAGTGTGATCGATGCATCCCTGGTCGGTTTATGGCAATTCGGCATGTATAAACCAGACGATCCAAAAATTGTCGCCACCATGGAAGCGATCCGCAACCGGTTATGGGTTAAAACCAGCGTAGGTGGGGTCGCTCGTTATGAGAACGATAATTATTATCAAATCAGCCAGGATAAAGCGAGCGTTCCAGGCAATCCCTGGTTTATCTGTACGCTATGGCTGGCTGAGTGGTATGCCGTGACAGCTAAAACCCACAAAGATTTACTGCCTGCTCAGGAATTATTGGAGTGGGCGGCAAACCGAGCTCTGCCCAGTGGTATTCTGGCTGAGCAAGTTAATCCATATACCGATGAGCCTCTCTCTGTCAGCCCATTGACCTGGAGTCACGCAGTTTATGTTTCTACGGTGCAGGCTTACTTGCATGCAAAAGAACGGGTGGGTAAGAGATACATTCGAGAAAGATATACCCTTGCGACAGCTAAGGAAGGTAACTATGGTGCTCGATCGCCGTTATTTCGAAC
>Ga0153915_10006034_pt1 | contig 11323 bp, 8 predicted proteins | sample Opewatmetagenome_2_FD_107003 | JGI IMG/M metagenome (GOLD analysis project Ga0153915, IMG submission 107003) | Freshwater wetland microbial communities from Ohio, USA - Open water 3 Core 3 Depth 3 metaG | ecosystem: Environmental > Aquatic > Freshwater > Wetlands | place: USA: Ohio, Lake Erie...
GAAAGGAGATTTTATGAACGGAGCAGACCTGCTGATAAAGACCGCTATAGCCGGGGGTATTGAGATATGTTTTGCCAACCCGGGCACCACCGAAACACCGCTTGTGATGGCGCTTGATGATGTACCCGGCATAAAATCCGTATTGGGTCTCTTTGAGGGCGTATGTACCGGTGCGGCCGATGGGTATGGGCGCATGAAAGGCAAGCCGGCCATGACCCTTCTTCACCTGGGTCCGGGGTTTGCCAACGGCATCGCTAACCTCCACAATGCAAGGCGCGCCCGGACCCCGATTGTCAACGTGATCGGTGAGCACGCCACATGGCATAGAAATGCCGACCCGCCTCTGGCAATGGATATCGAGTCCCTGGCAGGCACGGTCTCCGGTTGGCTTCGCACAAACGGGCCTGCAGAGAATTTGTCGCGGGATATGGCCGAGGCAATTTCTGCGTCCTTGTACGGGCAAATTGCGAGCCTCATTGTGCCCCATGACTACCAGTTGGCAGAACCGAAAGATGAGAGGATCAGCCTTCCCGGCTTTTCCTTTGATCCTCCTGATGCGGGCCTTATCGAAAAGGCTGCTATCCTGTTGCAAAAGAGCAATAGATCGGCCCTGGTGCTCGGCGGCCGCGCCTTGCTGGAACCAGGGCTGCGACTTGCGGGGCGTGTGAAAGAGCTTATGGGGTGTGACCTTTTTACGGTGAGCTTTCCTGCCCGCGTTGAGCGGGGCGCAGGGCTACCCTCCGTAAGCCGTATTCCCTATTTCCCGGAGCCGGCAATCGCGATGCTTTCAGGATATGATTCAGTAGTCTTTGCAGGAAGCCAAGAACCCGTTACTTTTTTTGGATATGAAGGCATTGACAGTTACCTGTTTACAAGAGATCAGGTAAAGCTCCATATCTGCTCAGATAAGCAGGATGTGGTGCAGGCGCTTGAGGATCTCCTTTATGCGCTCAAGACAGGCGCCAGGTCGCAGGGCCGAGAGGGCAGCCTCCAGGAATTAAAGCGGCCCGGCATTCCATCCGGAAATCTCACGCCCGAAAAGGCATGCCAGATCCTTGCAGCAATGCAACCGGAAGGTGCGATCATTGTAGATGAGGGATTAACAACAGCCTTCAGCTATTATCCCCTCACTGCCGGTCTTCCTCGTCACAGCCACATGACTATTGCAGGGGGCGCCATCGGATACGGGATGCCCTGCGCGGTGGGAGCCGCCCTAGGCTGTCCTGACCGACCGGTAATCAATTTTCAGGCCGACGGAAGCGCCCTCTATACGGTGCAAGCCCTATGGACGCAGGCACGGGAGGGGTTGAATGTAACGACCCTCATCTGCTCCAACAGGAGCTACAACATTGTAAGGGTAGAGTTTGAACGAGCGGGTCTTGCCTCTCCGGGGCCCAGTGCGCAGACCCTTACGGACCTCGGTCACCCGTCCATCGATTGGGTCAAGGTCGCCGGGGGGTTCGGTGTGCCCGGCGTATCGGTGGACACGTCCGAACTCCTGGCCCGCGAATTGGGCCGGGCATTGGAGGAGCCCGGACCTTATCTCATAGAGATGATCCTTTAGACAGGTCTGCTTGAAAGGCTGAGGCGTCACACTTCATTCTTGACAGTTTTTTGTCCAGACTCAAGGTCGGACACCGTTGCCTTCATATGATTTGTTATTTTACCAAAATATACGAACCGGTGCCGACGGCAATGAGATCATTTTGATCGTTATGCAGTTCAATCCTTGTAACGGCAATTTTATTTCCTGTTCTTAAAGCATAGGCAGTAACGACAAACCGCTTACCAAGCCCGGGGCGCAAAAAATCAACACGCAAATCAAGTGTACTCATTCTGAAAGACCTCTCGATCTTTGCTTCCAAGGTCTCACCATGCATCTTTTTCTGAATGCCGATAACCGCTGCAAGGCCGCCTGTAACATCAATGGCAGATGAGATAACCCCTCCATGCAACATCCGCATTTTGTAGTTTCCCATCAATTCATCGCGCATTTCAAAAACGGTCTTCACGCAGTCAGAGCTTATCGATTCTACTTTAAGGCCCAGTACTTTATTAAATGGGATTTGATCAAAAAGTTCATTGATGACAGAAATAAATTCTTCAGGATTTTTCAGGCGATCCATTATCTCTCCTTGATAGGCAGTAAACTATACATGCGGTCAAGTCGTCAGTTGGCTCATCTCATTGGATGACGTGCGGCGAATATAACCTCTATTCTCCGCAGAATCAACGTTTTTCTCCGGCTTCGTCCGGGCGGAACTCCTTCGCCGGTTCTACAAGGCAGAGCCCCCTCTTCCACGCCGGATCGCGTGAGCTCGATTCCTTTTTAAAATTACAAATATGCAATTCTGAGATCTGAATATACATTTTTGTAGCATATTACAACCACATCAAAAACCCCTGTTTTTCTATAACAGGTTGAAATGCCGCACAATATTTCCTTCATCCTCTAATGGCATGGATTATGCTCATTCATAAAGTCAAAACGGATTGGATCCAAATCATCAACCATTAATCACCAACTTAAAAAAAGGAAAAGGATAATGAAAAAGATATTAATGAAAAAGATATTGTTGGGTGCGACCATGACTCTTTTTATGTTCATAGGTCTTTGCGTAACAGCCATTGCCGAAGAGGCGAAGGTTACGGGCAGCGGCTCCCTGGGCCTCTACAACCAGTATATATTCCGGGGCTACGAGATCGGCAAGAGCGGCCTCTTGATCCAACCATCGTTGTCAGCTTCGTATAACGGCTTTTCTGCCGGATTCTGGGGCAACATGGATGCCGATCAACGGAACTCCACATCAGCCGTATTCTCCGAAGAGGGCAAAAGAGGCTTGAACGAAACAGACCTGACCTTAAGCTACACGTATCCAATGGATAAGGTGTCTGTTACCGGCGGATACACCTATTATTCACTCAAGTATGCCGGAGATACGGAAGAACTCTGGCTGACCATGGCACTAAATGTTCTGACTAAGCCTACGCTTTCGGTTTATCAGGATATCAATGCCTACAAGGGGACCTATATTAATCTTGCGTTTGCGCATTCTATCGCCTTGCCGAAAGACATCTCCCTCGATCTGGGCGCTTCATTCGGGTATGAAATAGGCGAGGCTGACTACTGGAAGACGTTCGAGACCGCAACCGGCTCTTACACGGGCGGCAAATACAGCGCTCTTCACGACGGCATGGTGAAGGCGGGCCTTACGATCCCCGTCACGAAGGCGTTTTTGATTCAACCTGTTGTCCAGTACTGGTTCCCGCTTTCAACGGATGCAAAGAAGACCTTCGGGACCAATCCTGACACGGGGCTTAAGATAGCAAATAACCCCAACGGATATGTTGCGAATAATCTGGTCGTTGCAGTGTGCTTTACCTATAGTTTCTGATTCTCAAGGAGGCTTGAAATGAAAAATATATTAACATTAGTATTACTGGGTTTTATTATTTTTGGGTCGGTCGCCGCATGTTTTGCAACAGACCCTGACCCCGCAGGGACAAAAACAGGCGGGGCGGCAGATGTCATAGGCGCTTCGGCAAATGCGCCTACCGCCGATGATCTCAAAAATTTTGCAGCCACTGAACCTCTGGCAACAAAACTTGCCGATGTTGTAGGCCATAACAGGATTTCATTGAATATTGTCTGGACGCTTGTATGCGGCTTTCTGGTCATGTTCATGCAAGCAGGCTTCGCCCTTGCGGAGACCGGCTTCACAAGGGCTAAGAACGCAGGCCATACCATGGCAATGAACTTCATGGTGTATGCTGTCGGCATGCTTGGTTACTGGATATGCGGGTTTGCCCTCCAGATGGGCGGCGTGGGCGGCGTGGCTTCACTTGGCGGCGCTACAGGTCTTGATGGGGAATTCATTATTCATCTCTTTGGAAAAGACTTTGGTCTCTTTGGGACAAAGGGATTCTTCCTGACAGGCGTAGCCTATGATGCCGTCATCTTCACGCTATTCCTTTTCCAGATGGTTTTCATGGACACCACCGCCACAATCCCCACGGGCTCCATGGCGGAAAGGTGGACCTTTAAGTCCTTCCTGGTCTATGGGTTCTTTATCTCCATGTTTGTCTACCCCCTTTACGCCAACTGGATCTGGGGAGGAGGATGGCTTTCTCAAATGGGCAAGAACTTTGGCCTGGGACATGGCACCCTCGATTTTGCTGGATCTTCGGTGGTCCACATGACCGGTGGCGTGGCTGCCTTTGTCGGCGCATTACTACTGGGACCGAGACTCGGAAAATTCCGTAAAGACGGAACTCCGAACGCAATCCCCGGTCATCACATCCCTATGGCCCTTACCGGTTGTTTTATCCTTGCCTTCGGGTGGTTCGGGTTTAATGCCGGTTCATCGCTGGCAGGTGGAGATCTGAGGATCGGCGTGGTAGCCGTCAACACTATGCTCGCATCGGCAGCAGGCGCTTTTGGGGCTATGTTCTTCATGTGGAAGTTTTACGGGAAACCGGACATTTCCATGATAGCAAATGGATTCCTGGCCGGTCTTGTTGCAATCACCGCGCCGTGCGCGTTTGTCAATTCCGTCTCGGCGGTCATTATCGGTTTCATCGCCGGCATCATTCTTTGCGTAAGCGTTTTCTTTGTGGAGCGCATACTGAAGGTCGACGATCCCGTGGGCGCAATATCGGTTCACGGCGCCAACGGAGCATGGGGGCTTCTTTCCCTGGGGCTTTTCGCCGACGGCACTTATGGCGACGGTCTTAACGGCGTTGCCGGAACAGTAAAGGGTCTTTTTTACGGCGATGCTTCACAATTTGCCGCGCAGGGAGTGGGAATCGTTACCAACTTTGTCTTCGTTTTTACGGTAATGTATGTCTTCTTCAAGGTGTCCAATAAGATTGTGCCCATGAGGGTTGCCGAGGACATTGAGATTGAAGGGCTCGATCAGGCAGAGGTGGCCGTTTCAGCCTATCCTGACTTCACTATCCGTAAAACGCACATATAGGGAGGCAGAATAACATGAAAAAAATAGAAGCCATTATAAAACCGCATAAACTTGAGGACATTAAAATCAGCCTCATGAAAGTAGGCGTAACGGGCATGACGGTCTCGGAGGTGCGTGGATTCGGACGCCAGAAGGGCCACACGGAGAGTTACCGCGGAGCCGACTACGAGGCAACGTTTCTGACAAAGGTGAAGATCGAGATCGTAGTGCCTGACGAAATTCTTGAAAAGGTCGTAAGCACCATAGAAGAAGGCGCCAAAGACGACAAACCGGGTGATGGAAAGATATTTATCTCTACCCTGGATGACGTCAGGCGGATCAGGACAGGAGAAAGAGGCAACAGCGCCATTTAAATATTTTTTATATCGACGTCAGCGGGGGCTTTTCTGCGTCGCCCGCTGACGTTCTTGTTCTAAGAAGACACTTTATAATGCCTGCCGGAATCTGGCGCTCAAACAACTAAATTGTCTGTATTCGATTTGCAACCTACAAAATTGTCCCGTTTTATAAAACCCAAAAATAATTACTTGTTTATCAAGATTCTGATATAATTCATAAATTACGTATTCCCATTGAATGGCATGGACATTGCTTTTATATCTCATCAACGAGTCGCCAGGAATGGAGAAATCCATTACAGGGGTCTCGGATAAATTTCACTCATAAAGAAAAGGAGAAGAACTATGAATACAGGAGATACCGCTTTTGTAATAATATCGGCTGCCCTTGTCATGATAATGACTCCCGGCCTGGCCCTTTTTTATGGAGGCATGGTCCGCAACAAGAATGTCCTGGGGACCATAATGCAGAGTTTTATTATCCTTGGAGTCATTTCCATTGAATGGGTGCTTTGGGGATATTCAATGTCTTTTGGCCCTGACCACGGAGGCTTAATAGGAGGACTCGACTGGTTCGGTCTCAATGGGGTCGGAATGGAGCCGAGCGCGAGTTACGGGACCACTGTCCCGCACCTGGCCTTCATGATATTCCAATGCATGTTCGCCGTTATCACCCCTGCGCTCATTACAGGGGCCTTTGCGGAACGCATGAAATTCAGCTCCTTTTTGATTTTTACCTTGCTCTGGGCCACACTGGTTTATAATCCCCTCTGTCACTGGGTATGGGGCATAGGCGGATGGATAAGCAAGATGGGCGCCATGGACTTTGCAGGCGGAACGGTTGTCCACATCAGTTCAGGGATATCGGCCCTGGCCGCCGCAATCTTTATCGGGAAGAGAAAAGGTTTCGGACACACGGCCTATATCCCGCACAATGTCCCCATGACAATCACCGGGGCAGCCATCCTGTGGTTCGGTTGGTTCGGTTTTAATGCCGGAAGCGCTTTAGCAGCCAATGGACTGGCGGCCAATGCCTTTGTCGTTACCCATCTGGCATCCGCTGCCGCCGCTTTAACCTGGATATTGATGGAACGAATGCACAGGGGCAAGCCTACCACTTTAGGCGCTGCCAGCGGCGCTGTCGCGGGTCTGGTAGCGATTACCCCCGGCTCCGGTTTTGTCGGGCCTATGTCTTCAATAATCATCGGCGGTCTTGCCGGTATGATCTGTTATGGAGGCATACTATTAAAGGCCAGACTGGGATATGATGACTCTCTGGATGTAGTAGGTGTTCACGGTGTCGGAGGGACCTGGGGCGCGCTTGCAACGGGGCTCTTTGCGAGCAAGGCAATAAACCCTGCCGGTTTTGACGGTCTTTTCTTCGGCAATCCCGGTCAACTCTGGATACAATTTATTTCTGTTGCCGTAACTATGATCTTTGCTTTTGTCATGACTTGCATTATCCTAAAGGCAATTGATATGGTAATAGGCTTAAGGGTCACAGAAGAAGATGAAGAAAAAGGTCTGGATATCAGCATGCATAATGAGACCGGATATAATTTCTAATGGACAGGGACCTGAAACCTGGCGGAAAATAATCCAATAGAAAAGGAAGGAGAGGTTATTATGAAAAAAGTAGAAGCTATAATTAAATCATTTAAACTGGATGATGTTAAGGAAGGACTGAATTCAATCGGAGTCAAGGGCCTTACTGTAAGCGAGGTAAAAGGGTTCGGACGTCAGCGCGGCCATAAGGAGATATACAGGGGCGCTGAATATCAGGTGGATTTTGTGCCTAAGATAAAGATAGAAGTAGTAATGGAAGCCAAACTCGTTCCTGAGGCGGTCAAGGTTATCAGAGAGAAGGCGCTTACAGGACAAATCGGCGACGGCAAGATCTTCATCATACCGGTTGAAGAGGTTATACGAATCAGGACCGGCGAAAAAGGCGAAGAGGCTATCTGATTGATGAGGCGCAAGGCGCAAGGCGCAAGGTGCAAGGAAAGATCAAGCCCTGTCTATTCTTACCTTGAGCCTTTCGCCCTGCGCCTTGAGCCGCGAATGTTTTCACTATAATATAAATTCATGTCCATCTTGGATAGCAATGATCAAAAATAAGAATTAACGTCCATTTTGGACAAAAATGTGTCGGCATAATGAACAACGCATCAGTTAAAATACATGAGGGCTCGATCCATCCTTCCGTTCAGGAGGGGCATTTTGGATCAGCCCTTAAAGGACTTAAAAAGTCCAGGGAAAATCTTGTCTCTGATTTTCTGGAAGGGAAGGTTACGGATTCCTTTCAGGAGGATTATTCGGAGATAATGGATTTTTATTTCCGCACGACAATCCAGGAAAGCAAGACAGGCCAATCGCTTTTCAAAAAAGGGATCCCTTTTGCCCTTATTGCAGTTGGAGGTTACGGCCGGAAGGAATTATGCCTATATTCGGATATCGACATCCTGATCCTCTTTAACAAAAATATTCCGTCTCAGGCAAAGGCCCTCTCAGAGGAAATATTCTACCCCCTTTGGGACCTCGGCATGGAACTGGGTTATGGCGTCCGCACTATTAAAGACTGCCTCTCCCTGTCAAAGGATGATTTCGAGGTATTGACATCCCTTATTGACATCCGCTTTATATGTGGAAACTCACTCCTTTATCTGACTCTCACAGAAGAGCTGCAAAAAAAGGTAATAAAAAAGAGCGCCTCTTCATTCGTCAGGTGGCTTTATGGTCTTAACAAGGTCAGGATGAACACATTCGGGGATGCGAGTCATCTTCTTGAACCTAACCTTAAAGAAGGCATTGGCGGATTAAGGGATTACCATCACATCCTATGGATGGCCAAGGCCTTTTTGAATGTCAGAGAACCAAAAGATCTTGAACATTTAGGCAAGTTCTCCAATAGCGAGTACAATGACCTGCAGGATCGCGTAAGATTTATCCATCTTGTCCGGAATCATCTTCACCAGCTTTCGGGCAGGAAAAATGACCGCCTCAATTTTGAACACCAGGAAAAAATAGCCAAACGTCTGGGATATAAGAACCTGCCCAAATTCCCGGCAGTTGAGCAATTCTTAAGCAGACTTCATTCCGGCATGGAATCCATAAAGACCCTTCACCGCTGTTTTCTGGCTATTCACGTGCCTCAACGGCCTGCAATAATAAAAAACATTATCCCTAAGGATCTCTCCAAAGGGATCCATGTATTCAACGATGAAACAGGTTTCGATTCAACCGAGGCCATACTGAGCGATCCTCCAATACTTATGGATATCTTTGAACAGAGCTGTCGTTTGGGTCTTCCTCTTTCCCTGGAAGCGAGGAGGCATGTAAAAGAATTTCTCCACCTTGTCGATGATGCCTTTATGCGTTCGCAACGGGTTGCCAAAAGTTTTTTGAATATTATTAACGGCCGCAATACAGTTGAAACCCTTGACCAGATGTTTGAAACAGGATTGCTTGATGCCTTTATTCCTGAATTCGGGATGATAAGAGATCGCGTGCAATTTGATGCCTATCATATCTTTCCGGTCGGCAGGCATGTCCTTGAAACAGTCGCCAACCTGAAAAATCTTTCAAAGGAAAAGGACCTGCTCCTTTTTGATACATTTGCCGACATTAAAAATCATGAACACCTTTTTCTGGCCGGGCTGTTGCATGATATAGGCAAAACCGGCAAGGGACACGCGCGCAGGGGGGCTCAAATCGCCAGGACCATCCTGGAGCGATTCGAATATCCGGAAAAATGGACCGATGAAATATCATTTCAGATAGGTCACCATCTTCTATTGGCCGAGACCGCCACACGCAGAGACCTGGATGATGAAAAGATAATTATTCAAACAGCGCGCGCCATCGGCGACATAGACCGTTTAAAGGCATTGTACCTGTTGACATGGGCGGATTCAAAGGCTACGGGACCGAGGGCATGGAATGAATGGACGGCAAATCTGGTGCAGGAACTATTTTTTAAGGTTTTACACATCCTGGAGAGCGGGGAACTGGCAACGCCCGATTCATCACAAAGGGTCGCAAGATTGAAGACAAAGATCAGGCGCAAGATGGGCGACACCATCAGCCAGGCCGACTTTGAACGACTCTTCGAAGTGATGCCTCCAAGATATAAAATTAATATCCCTCCGGATGATATCATGCGTCATATGGAAATGGTCCTCTGGTTTGAAAAAGATGAGGTAAACAGGAATCCTGCGGCCTTTATGCTGGATGTCCGGGAGAATAAACAGGGGGGCTTCTGGCAGGTAAGCTTTGTGGGCAAGGACAGGCCCGGCCTTTTTTCAGACATCGCCGGGGTAATGGCATTAAATAATATAAATATCCTTTCGACAAGCATCTATACATGGCGGGACGGGACAGCGGTTGACATCTTTAACGTAACAAGACCCCTTGACCCGATTCACCCCCATGAGACATGGGAAAAAGTAAACACCCTTTTAAAAAACACGTTCAGCGGAAAACTTTCACTTGCATATCGCCTGAGCCAAAAGGCCGCTCCTTCCATATTGGCCGCGAAAGGAACACCCAGTCGACCTCCTGAAGTTATTATCGACAATAAGTCTTCTGATTTTTTCACATTGGTGGAGGTCTTTGCATCCGACAGGATCGGTTTGCTTTACCTGATAACACGCACGCTTTTTGACCTGCGGCTGGATATCCGTATAGCAAAGACCGGGGTGAAGGGCGATCAGATAGCCGACGTTTTTTATGTGCGGGACCTGGACGGGCAGAAGATTGAAGACGAACAGCAGGTCAATGAAATAAAAGACGCCTTGCTTTATCAGCTTTCCAGGGAATAGACCTCTAAGATCCGGAACAGCATCGCGAATGGCCGAACAATCAGACGCATAATTATCTAAAGCTCAAACTGACTGTTTTCTTTTGCCGCTTCTATTATCAAATTTGAATTTTGACTTGCTGCCAATCCCCTGCAGAGTCCTTCAATCTCTGTTATCTGCATATCCGTTCTTGGGGGGTCATGATGAAATAATATTAATCTTTTTGCCTCCGACCTGACGGCAAGTTCAAACGCGGCCTCATAATCGGAATGCCCCCAGCCCTTGCGCCCGGTTATCTCTTCCGGGATATATTGAGAATCATGGATCAGCATGTCGGCCCCTTCACAGAATTCCGTATATTCCTTCATTGCTCTTTCATCCCATTTATCATCCCTTAATTCATTATCAGTAATAAATACAAGATGCTTATCTCCTTCTGAAAAGCGGAAGCCTACCCCCCCCTGCGGGTGATGAAGCGGGATGCTGTCTATTACGGTGTCGTCAATAATAAGCGGTCCCTTCAGAATCTTCCCAAGATGTTCGATCCTGGCGCTGAGATCGCTGAATTTGATAGGGAAAAATCCGTCCCCCATCTTGTTCTCAAATGTATATTTTAATCCTCTAAGACAATTATGGTTCCCGTCAATATGTATCCTGGTTGAGGGATTATATATCGGATTGAAAAAGGGGAATCCCAGGATATGATCCCAATGGATATGGGTAATCAGGAGGTAGATATCATCATGTTCCTTTTGTTCGGCAAGTTTCTCGCCAAGCGCCCTTATGCCTGTTCCTGCATCTATAATTACAGTCTTTCCGCTTGTGAGTGTAACCTCAAGACATGTGGTATTGCCGCCATAAATGGTTGTATCTTTTCCCGGCACCGCAATAGAACCCCTGGTGCCCCAAAACCTCATCTTCATAATAATTCCCCTTCTTTTAACCTCAGATAGCCATAGAACTCTTTTCCCTCAGAAAACAACCCTGCAAGATATAGACATTTTAAAAAGAATATGTTTAAGTTACAGTTGATAATTTACTTAAGATTATCTTGCCAGTCAAATTAAATAATCACGGGTATAATCAACAATGTCCGGTTAGGATCTTGCATAGATGAATCCTCAAGGCATGGGAGGCCCTTTTTTTAAAGATGAAATGGCTTAAATGCAATATTCCGGCATAAGTCGCCATAAAGCGGGCGGAGAGGAAC
>Ga0153915_10006035_pt1 | contig 11322 bp, 10 predicted proteins | sample Opewatmetagenome_2_FD_107003 | JGI IMG/M metagenome (GOLD analysis project Ga0153915, IMG submission 107003) | Freshwater wetland microbial communities from Ohio, USA - Open water 3 Core 3 Depth 3 metaG | ecosystem: Environmental > Aquatic > Freshwater > Wetlands | place: USA: Ohio, Lake Erie...
ATCGGCAATCGTATACTCACCAGACGCTTATCCCTATTTCTTTGTGGACACGAATGCCAATGGCACGGCTGACGCTGATGAGGTAGTGTCTGCCAATGGTTACAAATCCTGGACCGGGCGCTTGTTGAAAGCCGCTTATAACTACCAGATGTCGGTCAAAGATCCAGGTGACTTTGCGCATGGCAATAAGTACATTGTGCAGCTGCTCTACGATTCAACTGCCAGCCTGAACGAAAAGCTTGCGACACCGGTTGACATGTCGACAGCACACCGCGATGATGCTGGTCACTTCGCTGGCAATACCGAACCTTTCCGCCATTGGGATAGCGAAGGTGTTGTTCCCGCTGGTTGCGTCAGGTGCCATACCGCTACCGGTTTGCCGATGTACTTGAATCCAGACAATGCCGGTCAGGTGATTGCTCAACCGCCTTCCAATGGTTTCTGGTGCACTACCTGCCATGACCAAGCTAATTTCCCCAATCGTTACGCTGTCAATTCAGTTAAATTCCCAAGTGGAAAGACAGTTTCGTTTGGTGAAGGCAGCGATGGTAACTTGTGCATCTCCTGCCACCAGGGACGTGAGTCGAAATCCAGTGTAGATGCAGCCATTAAGGCTTCTGGGTTAGGTGATGATGAAGTCATGACCGCGGACAAGAAGTTAAACTTCCGCAACGTCCATTACTTTGCTGCGGGTGGAACTGTGTTCGGCACCCAGGTTCAGGTTGCTTATGAATATAATGGACTGACCTATGCTGGCGCTGCTCCGCACGTAACGAAAAACCAATTCACATGCGTCAGCTGCCATGATGTCCATGCTCTGACGGTCAAGACGGAATCTTGTAAAGCCTGCCATGGTGATGCAGGTGCCGATCCCAAGAAAATCCGTATGAGCACAGTGGATTATGACGGCGATGGCGATACCACTGAAGGTATTGCTGGCGAAGTAGCCACCTTCCAGGAGTTGCTGTACGCAGCCCTACAGAAGTACGCTACTGAAAAAGCTGGCAAGGGCATCCTCTACGATTCTGCCGCTTATCCTTACTTCTTCGCAGATGCAGACGGAGATGGAAAGCCAGATACCAATGAAAATGGCTTTGTTGCTTACGATGCCTGGACACCACGTTTACTGCGGGCTGCATATAACCTCCAGTATACGTATAAGGACCCCGGTGACTTTGCACACAATTCTCACTACACCCTTGAGCTGCTATATGACGGCATCAAGGACCTGGGTGGTGATGTGTCGAAGCTGACCCGCGCGGAACCCTACCCGACCGAATAACCACTATCAACTAATCTAAGGAAAATAACCGGATGCTGTGAAGTGTCCGGTTATTTTCCTAGAAATTTATCACAACTAAATGCCGGTAACAGCTTATTGTCGTTTGGACATTATTTTGCAAGAGCCCCCCAACATTTATCTTGAGGATCACAGTCAGGGTCGCTAATATGAACTGCACTACCTCCCATAGTATTGTGCAGATTAATTTTATCGTTTTCCCAAGAAGGAGGATATTATTTTGAGCGAGGAAAAGAATATCAATCGGCGGGATTTCCTTGGGTTAGCTACTTGGGGAATTGGCGGATTAATCAGCCTGGGTCTGGGCATTCCTGCAATAATCTATCTGATCGGCCCTGCGTTGAAGAAAAGTGCCAGTCAAAATTGGCTACGTCTTGGTTCCGCTTCAAAAGTCGAATTAGGCACCCCCACCCTGTTCAAAACCAGTATTGAACGACAAACCGGCTGGATTTCATCCGTTGAAGAAATTTCGTTTTATATTTATACTGAAAATGGTCGTGATTTTGTGGCGATGTCGAATATCTGTACTCACCTCGGTTGCCGGGTGCGGTGGATTGCTGACCGTCAGGAATTCTTCTGTCCTTGTCACAACGGCATTTTCGATAAAGAAGGGAATGTTGTTTCTGGACCTCCGCCGAGGCCTTTAGATCGCTTCGAAGTGAAAGTTGAGAATGACCAATTGATGATTTTTGGAGGTTGAAATGGCTTATCGACTAGGGAATTGGCTTGATGAGCGTGTTGGCTGGAGACGGGTCTGGGAAGCAATTTTCTTGAGAAAGGTCCCCGAAGTAAATTGGTTCTTCACTTTAGGGAGTGCCTCGCTCTTCGTAGCGCTCAACCAAATGATTACAGGGATTCTACTAACAATTTATTACGTACCTACCCCAGATCACGCATATGACAGCGTTCAATATATAACTACCCAAATACCTGCTGGCTGGTTGATCAGAGGCCTACACCATTGGGGAGCGAGTGCCATGGTGGTATTGGTTGTGCTTCATATGATTCGTGTAATCTTATATGGAGCTTATAAATTCCCCAGAGAAGTCACCTGGTTTACGGGGATATTCCTGTTACTTCTCACCATAGGATTTGGCTTTACTGGCTATCTACTCCCTTGGGATCAAAAAGCCTACTGGGCAACCACGGTAGGTACCAGAATTGCTGGTACACCACCTCTCATTGGCGATACGATCCTACGGATCATCAGGGGAGGCGAGGAGTTGTCAGCAATCACATTAGCCCGTTTCTTTGGCGTGCACGTTTGGATTTTGCCTGCCACTTTGCTCATTCTCATAGCGTTCCACTTATATCTCGTAATCCGAATTGGCATAAGCGCTGTGCCAAATACGAAAGAGTAACTGAGATGAACGAAAAAGAAAAGCAAGATTATCTCGAAAAATATCATCAGGAAAAAGAGAAAGGCGTCCCGTTCTTTCCAGATATTCTTTTTAAAGATGCATTGATCGCATTAGTAGTATTTCTTATCCTGGTGGGATTGGCGTATTTTTTCGGTGCACCTTTAGAGGCTCGCGCTGATCCAGCAGATAGTACATACACACCGCGACCAGAATGGTATTTTTTATTCCTGTTTCAGCTGCTCAAATACTTTCCCGGAAGCCTGGAGGTGATCGGGGTTGTCGTCATTCCCACACTGGCAATTATTCTTCTCTTCATGCTTCCGTTTTTGGATCGGAGCGCAAAACGTCATTTTGTGAACCGACCTATTGTGACCGGTGTGACAGTATTAGGCGTCCTTGGAATTGCCTTTTTGACAATACAATCTAATCGAGAAATTCCTCCACCTATAGAAACATCTACAGGGGATCAAACCGCGGCACTTTATGCCAAAAACTGTGCCCCTTGCCATGGAGGGTCGATCTCAGTAGGGAAGGGGGTTAACTTACATGAAGTCATCGCACAAGGTAAACATGAAGGGATGCCTGCTTGGAGTGGAGATTTGACATCGGACCAGATCGATGCTTTGGTGGGTTTTATCCTTTCTCCCCAGGGAAACAAGGTTTTTAACCAAAATTGTAGCGAATGTCATCAGGCGACCGAATTGGCTGCCGGGAATCCTATTGACTTAAAAAAAGCAATTGAATTAGGCCAAGACTTTTCGCCTCATACGGGCTTAAATATACCAATCTGGTCAGAAACACTAAGATCCGAGGATATAACTGCATTAATCAATTTCTTGATTGCTCCAGACGGGCAAAGGTTGTTTGCGCTCAATTGCTCTCCATGCCATGGTGATTCAATATCTTTGCCAGAGGACAAAGAGCAATTAAAAACTTTGATCAGCCGAGGAGGTATGCACCTCGATATGCCAGCCTGGAAAGAACGATTGGATGAAACTCAGATTGACATTTTAGCAAAATTTGTGGTCAATCCAGGTAGCGTCCCAGATGGTACGACCATGTTTCGGGATAATTGTGCTTCCTGTCACGGCAGCCGCATCCCATTGATGCAGGATGTGAACCAGGCAAAAGAAATAATTTCTAGCGGTGGCGTTCACCAGACTATGCCGGTTTGGGGAAATGTCCTTACAACAGAACAACTGGACTCGTTGGTCGATTATGCCTTTGATGCAGCTAAAGGGACTCCGATCGAGATCGGCCAAAAATTATTTGCCAATAACTGCAGTCCTTGCCATGGAAGCTTTGGCGAAGGTGGACTAAACCCTACCCGTCAAGGAGATATTATCGCTCCGATCAGCTCTAGCGAATACCTCAAGACACGTGATGATTTCACGCTTCAATCGATCATCAGCCAAGGACAACCGAATTTTGGGATGTCTCCCTTCGGAACCACCTTTGGTGGTCCATTGACCGATGAGGAAATATCGGCTATTGTCACTTATATTCGTTCATGGGAAGCGAATCCGCCAGTTGAACTTCCTCCAGAAATCATAGTTCCATCTGTGTCGCTCTCTGCTACTGATGTCTATCAAAATTTGTGCCAGCAATGTCATGGTCCAAATGGTGAAGGCGGAGTCGGTCCTTCTTTGAGCGACCCAGCATTTCAAGATCAGTATACTGACGAAGAGATCTTCAATATAATTAACCAAGGTCATAAACCATCCGCTATGATCGGATGGGGTGAAATCCTCAATATGGATCAGATTCAACAATTGGTAAAACTAATCAGGGGTTTCCGTAAAGACGTTCAGGAGGAACCCGGGGCTCCGAAAACCATATCCTTTGCTAATGACATCTTGCCATTAATGGAAAAATACTGCAGAGTATGTCATGGCACCAGTGGGGGGTGGGATAGCAGCAATTTCCAATCTGTGATGAACACTGGAGATCATGCGCCGGTCGTTATACTAGGCAATGCGAAAGAAAGTATATTGGCTCAGAGACTATTGGGGATACAGGCGATTGGTACGATCATGCCACCTGAAGGAAAGCTACCGGATAATGTGATTCAGCCTATCCTTGATTGGATCAACGCAGGAGCGCTAGATAATTAGTCCAAGTTGCTATCTAATGAGGACATTGACGAAACAAGGAAAATGAAAAAAGCCACCTGAAGTTTTAACCTTACCAATCAATAGATCAAAAGACCGGAAGCTGAGAATTATCCGGTCTTTTGTTTATTAAGATTCATTAATAACTATGTGACATTTGTCACTAGTAAAGGCAAAAAAAAGAGTATATGATTGATATATAAGCTTATTCACTTATATACATAACCGTTTATTAGGAAAACTAAGATGGACACTCAAACCATATCACAAGAAGTAACCCAGCTACACGCTGATATTTGTTCTGCTTTGGCAGAACCCAGGCGAATTTTACTTTTATATGCTTTAGCTGAAAAACCTTATACGGTAAACGATCTGGCAGCCATTCTCAACATTAGCCAACCAGCTACCTCACGCCACCTGAAAGTCTTGCGGGAAAGGGGATTGGTCAATGCGGTCAGGCAGGGGGTAAACGTTGAATATCATCTCAAGGATACCCGCCTGATTGAGGCACTGGATCTGCTCAGGGCGGTCTTGCGCGACCGTTTGGTGTATCGCGCCAGTCTGGTCGATACAGAAAATGGTAAATGAATACGTAATGAGGAGGTCTAAATGCGTGTAAAGAAGGATTTGTATCTCATTCCAATTTTTTTGGGCGCTATGCTGCTAATTTCGGCAGTCTTGTTTTGGCCTACTTCACAAGCCAGCGCGCAATGTGGTTCTCAATCCAGCTCTTGCAAGAATTGCCATGAGGTGCAGGCTAAGGATCCGGTGAACAACGATGGCACCCAATGGCATACCCAACACCAGCAGATCGATGCTTGCGTCAGCTGCCACGCTGGCAACCCGCAAAGCACAGACAAAGATACCTCCCATACCGGCATGGTGGCGTGGAACTCAGATGTGAAGGCTGGATGTTATTCCTGCCATCCTGATGATTATATGGAAAAGGCCCAGATCTACGCTACTGCCTTGGGGGTTCAAATCAACGGTGGTGGGGCGCCGTCATCTGGTAACCCACAACCCACTTCGATCCCAAACTCTCCTACGGCAACGTCTGCACCTGCTGCTGCAATCGTGGTGAGCGAGCCGGGTGTCATCGATTATGCCAAACAGTATGATGAGACCGTTTTAGGAAAAAGAACCATCAACTCGGGGAATGTTACCCTGGTTGTAATGATCCTGGGGATCCTGGTTGGCGGTGGTGCTTTCGGATATTGGAATGAACATCGCTTGCGCGGATTGAAGGGATTCCTCCCGCAAAGAAAAATCGCCCACAAGGGAGGCGAAACCATACAAGGCCCCCTGGTTGAGGGCTATTCACCTGAGGTGAGTGCCCTCCTACCCATGATTGCCAGGCTCAACCCGGCTGGTCTGCATGCCCTCCAACGCATCCTGCAGGACCCTGACCAGGCTAATGATATACTGCATGCCCTCTCCCACCTTGATCCAGAGCTTGTGCGGCGCATCCAGATGCTAGATAAAGACTCGCGCGCCTTATTGATCGCTTTGGCAGGAAGTTAATTTTGATAGGAGGAATGATGAACTGGTTCAAAACTCAAATCTCAAAAGAAATCTGGTCGCCCTACGCAGCTGGCATTCTGCTCGGTGTGCTTGGCTTGCTGGCAGTCTTGCTGAGTAATAGCTTGTTGGGCGCTTCAGGTGCATTCGAAAGCCTGGCGGGACTGATCGGCAAGAAGATCGCCCCCAGCCTGTTTAGTAATGTTTACTGGGGTGTGGAGGGCGGGCGCGGTTTGCCCATCATGCGCCCTGAGATCACCTGGCCGGTCATCTTGCTGGTCGGTATATTTTTTGGCGGTATGCTGGGCGCTTTGACCAGCAAATCTTTCAAGATCCGCTTCAATGATGACGCCCAATGGAAGAAAATCTTTGGACCGCAGCCCTGGAAGCGCTGGGTGATTGCCTTCTTGGGAGCGATTATCCTTGAATACGCGGCGGGTATCGCCGGTGGCTGCACCAGTGGATTGGCTATCTCAGGCGGTATGTTGCTGGTACCGGCAGCGTTCCTGTTCATCGCAGGAATGTTCGCTTCGGGCATCGTTACTGCCTTAATCGTTTATCGTAGGAGGTATTAAAGCATGACTAACTATGTGATTGCTCTCATCCTCGGAGTTGGCTTCGGCTTTTCACTCAATAAAGCAGGGCTGACAAAATACTCGAAGATCGTCAATGTGTTTCGTTTCACTGACCTGGCGGTGCTTAAGTTTATGATGACCGCCCTGGTGGTCGCAATGATCGGGTTATATGTGTTTCGCGGCCTGGGTTGGATCACCTTTCCGAGTGTGCCGGCTACTTATATTGTTGGAAACCTGATCGGCGGGCTGATATTCGGTGTAGGCATGGCTCTCACCGGGTACTGACCGGGCACCTGCGCCGCCGGGAGCGGCGAAGGCAAGCTCGATTACCTCATTCCTGGTCTGTTGGGTTTCTTTGTGGGCGCCGTTATCTACGGCCTGACTTACCAGAATATCTTCCCAATCATTTCGAAGGTTGCCAATTATGGTAATGTCGTCATCCCTGACCTGTGGAATCTCAATCCCTACCTGACCGTAATCTTATTCGCATTAATGAGCGGATTGTTGTTCTACTTGATCGACCGGGCTGGATTGCACCGGAACGAAAAAACGACCAGTGATCATTCATCGGATTGATTACATGTCATTGGTGATTACCAGAGAGGGAAACTATGCCGGAGACTAAAATATCCCGACGTGATTTCATCAAACTGACCAGCCTGGCGGGAGGCGCGCTTGCCCTGGGGCAATTCCTTCCTCTCCAGGTAGCCAGAGCGGCGCGAGATATCGGCAGCCTGGACGATAGGGGCAATGGAACCATTTCCACCCTTTGTGAAATGTGTGTCTGGCGCTGTGGAGTGCTGGCCAAAGTTGTCGAAGAACGGGTGGTGAAGCTAGAAGGAAACCCTGAACACCCTCACTCGCATGGCAAGCTGTGTGCGCGCGGTCAATCAGGCCTGATGAACACCTACGATCCCGACCGGATTCTTACCCCCCTCATTCGAGTCGGCCAAAGAGGCGAGGGCAAGTTCCGCCCTGCCTCGTGGGATGAAGCTCTCAACCTGGTGGCTGAGAATATGCTTAAAATCAAGCGGAACTACGGCCCCGAGGCGATGGTATTCTCATCCACCCACAACCTCTCCCAGCCGCAGTTCGAAAACTTGCTGTACGGTTTCGGCTCGCCCAACTACGGCACACAGCGTAGCCTGTGCTTCAACGCCATGATCGTTGCCAACCTGATCACCTACGGGATGGAAGAACCGGACCGCGACTACAGCCAGCTCAAATACCTGATTCTTACCGGGCGCAATCTAACCGAGGCGATCTCCACTTCCGAAACCTCCGCTTTAGTCGATGCCATTGCCAGCGGGGCAAAGGTGGTTTACATAGATCCGCGCTTTACGAAGACAGCTTCCAAAGCGAGTGAGTGGCTTCCCATCCGGCCTGGCACTGACCTGGCTTTCCACCTGGCGCTGATTAACTTCATGATCGCAGAGAAACGCTACAACCAGCCATTTGTGGAGCAATACTTACTTGGCTTTGACAAGCTAGTCGAGGCGGTAGCTGGATATACTCCAGAATGGGCTGCCCCCATCACAGGGATCGACGCCCAGGTTATTCACCGTATCGCAGTTGAATTCTCCGAGGCCGCTCCCTATGCCCTGGCGCATAACGGTTGGCGCACATCGAATTTCATCAACTCTTTTCCTACCGAGCGCGCCATTGCCATCCTGAACGCTATGACTGGCAATTGGGGTGTGACCCTGCTCCCCTCTGCAGAAGAAGGCGCGGGGGGCTTAGGTCAACCCCCTCAGCCACCTTATCCACGCGTCTCGGCCCAACGCCTGGATGGTGTACCATGGAAATATCCCTTCGTCCCGCTCAAGATAGGTATTTTCCAGCAAATGCGCGATGCCATCTTGGAAGGCCAACCTTATCAGGCACATGGTTGGTTTATCTCCCGCCAGAATCCGGTGCTCTCGCTGCCCGACCAGCAGAAAACACTGGAGGCTTTCGGCAAGATGGACTTCATCGTCTCGGTGGATATCATCATGAACGATACAGACTGGTTTGCAGATGTCGTCTTGCCTGAGACATCTTACCTGGAGCGCTATGACCCTCTGGTGCCGATGGGTAACCGCATCTTTATTCGCCAACCGGTGATCGAGCCGCAGGGGGACGCCAGGTCGGCGCTGTGGATCTATAAAGAGCTGGGCAAGCGTCTTGGTCTGGGTGATTTCTTTCAATACACCGATGAAGAAGACTACCTGCGCCAGGAATTAGCCCCGCTGGGTATCTCGCTCGAAGAGCTGCGTTTGCGCGGCTATGTGGATCTGCCCGAAGGCAATGGGGGAACCGAATTTCAATGGAGCACCCCCAGCGGCAAGATCGAGGTTTATTCAGACGCATTGGGGAAAGCAGGCTTTGACCCCCTTCCAGCCTGGCAAGAACCCCCCCAGCCCAAGTCAGGCGAGTTTTACCTTCTCACCGGTAAAGTGGGACAACATACCCAGTTCGGCACTCAGAACAACCAGCTGCTGCACAAATATCAGGATGTGCCGCGCCTGTGGATAAATCCGGAAGCAGCGCAAACCCTCGGCTTGAAGGATTGGGATCTGGTGGAAGTGACCTCTCCGGTAGGGAAAGTTAAAGTCGCTTTACAAGTGACCCCAGCCATTCGAAGTGATTGCGTTTACCTTACGCCGGGTTTCGGTCACCTATCAAAGGGTCTGCGTACCGCTTACGGTGTCGGTTCCAGTGACTCAGCGCTGCATGTCACCTATGTTGACCCAATCAGCGGTGGTCAGGCACTGAGCCAAACATTCGTGTCTGTAAAGAAGGCTTAACCAGGAGCTCTCTATGCCTCAGAAAAACCATTATGCCTTCGTAATCGATGTCTCACGTTGTATTGACTGCCGGGCTTGCCTGGTGGCGTGCAGCGTTGAAAACAAATTCCCCATGAACCATACCCGCATCTGGGTACACGACCAGGGTGTGCAGGGTGAGTGGCCTGCCTTGAGCCGCATCTTCATCCCTTACAACTGCATGCATTGCGACACCCCCCCTTGCACTGAGGTATGTGTCAGCGGTGCAACTTATAAAGACAAGGTATCCGGGCTGGTGCTGGTAGACCAACAAGCCTGTATCGGCTGTGGATTCTGCGTGGAGGCCTGCCCTTACGGAGTGCGTTATATTGACGAGAAACGTGGCGTGGTGGATAAGTGCAATGCCTGCGTCCAACGGTTGGAGGTAGGATTACCCCCGGCGTGTGTTGCGACCTGCCTGGGGAAAGCGCGCATGTTTGGTGACCTGAACGATCCCAACTCAGAAGTTTCCATCGCCTTAAAGAACGCCAAAAGTGTGGTCCGGTTGGACTATGAGGTGGGTAGGACCGACACAGACCCCAACATTTACTACCTCAACCTCGCAGAAATGGGAGGTGTTAAATCCAGCGATTCGTTTGGGCAAGTCAAACAAGCCGCCTTGCCACGTGAGCCTCATTACACCATTTCTGAAGAGGGCTGGAAGAAAGTCCTCGTTCCGTTAATCGCAGCGGGCATGGGGGGAGCTTTCCTGGTACAGGCAACATTCTTCACCAAGCAATTGATCGAAGGCGAGAAAGAGTTTGACGAGTAATTCTGACGGAGATTATCATGAGCGATTATAAAAACATCCCCTTGCCTGAGCGCCGCCGGTTGCGCCAAAAAATGATTAAAAAGCACAACCTGGCGAACATCCTCACCCACTGGTTCAATGTGGCCTCCTGGCTGTTGCTACTGCCCACTGGTATTGCGATCATCTCATCCCCTCGCCTGGGTATCACGCCCCTGTGGTGGCAGGAGACCTTCCGGAATCTATTTGGCAGTGCAGCAAACCTGATCACGTTTCACTATACCATTGGGTTTATCTGGATATTCATTCTCCTGTTTAATGTTTTGGTCGGGTTCCGCAGATACTTCGTCCCTTTTGCTGTCCATCGCATGCTGCTCGATAAAGACGATATCCAATGGCTGATGACCAAACCACTGCAGATGTTAGGCTTTATGAAGGGCAAAGAGCTACCCCCGCAAGATGTCTATAATGCCGGGCAGAAGGTTTACAGCTATTTTGTCGTATTAGGTACGCTAGGTATCATGATCAGCGGGCCGGTAATGGTCTTTAAAAACCTATTTCCACCCGTCGTCAAACAGATTGCTCAACCGGTGCATTTCCTGTCGGTGTTCATGATCGTGGCGTGGCTGTTCATCCATGTCTACATGGGTGCCGTCTTCCCTGAAGAAAAAGAAGCCTTCTTTTCAATGTTCTCTGGCAAAGTCTCAGCCTGGTATGCCAGGGCGCATCATGAGAAATGGTATTGGGAGAAAATTAAAGAAGAGATGGAATGGGAAGATGAAGTTGAGAGTCAGGTCCGGGAATCCATCGAGGGTAAACGGGCTTCTGACCTTCCTCAATCAACAGAGTAATTGTAACGTCAAGAGCCTCGATTACTTGCCTTTGAGTCTGAAAGTCCGAATTGG